>Ga0209208_10000271_pt1 | contig 62834 bp, 34 predicted proteins | sample S1TSphfallax_3_FD_187694 | JGI IMG/M metagenome (GOLD analysis project Ga0209208, IMG submission 187694) | Host-associated microbial communities from peat moss isolated from Minnesota, USA - S1T2_Fd - Sphagnum fallax MG (SPAdes) (version 2) | ecosystem: Host-associated > Plants > Peat moss >... | reverse complement strand
TTTGATTTTGGATTTACACGATCACAATAAACACTTCCGTATATGTTGATCCGCATTTTTAGCCCTACAGAATGCGGACTTATCCGCGATGCGGACTTAAAAAAATGCGGACTTAATCGAATGACTACTGTAATAGCAACTTTCACAGTCAGTACTTGAGCACAACGAATTCCATCTAGAAACTTGAACCTGCAATGTCCTCTTCCATCTACTCAATAGCCTCCTTAGAAGGAATGGGATCGGAGCTCACATATATGACCACATTGCCCCAGATGAAGAATGCCAGTATAGCCTGGATCTATGCTCCCAATTGCATTAGCACCAACAGGAAAATGCAAGAAAGAGAGAGAGTTAGAAAGGGCAAGCTCCAAATGCATGTTCACTCTTTTAGTTCTTATTTGTGCAAGTTGAGCTTCATCTAATTTTGGGTTTTGAAACCCAAGTGAAAACTAATTGGGTTTTCTGTTGGTTTTAGAAAAAATTAAATGTAAATCAATAATTTTCCTCCCCCGTTTTTTTTAATCCCTTGTTTTCCCCTCCTTCCTACCTATTCACCTCTACCTACCTAAGTTCTTGTAGAAATAAATGTAGGTTGGCAAGAAACTTGGACATAGAAAGCAAGGCAATGTTATATGCATGGAGATAAGGAGGCATAGGCTGGATGTAGAAAACAAGGAGATGCTATCTTGCATGGGATTCATAGGATGCATTAGTGCCAACCAAAAAATAATCTTGGAAAATGCAATGTTGATAAATGATTGTTAGTACATTAGTGATTCACTAGTTTGAGCATGAGTATTTAGAAGCATATCTTTGCAAGGAAATGCATCTTTTTACCTCTAATTATGTGAGAAGGTTGTACTATGTTATTGAAGTACTATGTAAAGAATCATTGTTGCAAAATGTTTGAGTGTTGCTTTATGTTTATTTTTCTACTATTTTCTTTAGGTTATGGACCCATGGATGTTTTTATTCTTCCATTAATAGATAGAAAAACAAATTGGTTTTGCATGATTTTTGTTGTTTCTTTGTTGGGTATTTTTGTTGAAAGATCACATGAATCTTGGTAATTATGGTTGAAAGAAAAAACTAGAGATGACAGATGAAAATGATGTAGTTACTTTCATAGATCCAAACGAGGTGAACGTAAACATCAATAGGTTTGTTGTTGATGAAGTACTTGTTCACATAAAAACAAAATGAGGTTAGTGGAAACATCAAGAAGTTTGTAGGGAGCAATTTCCAAATATGGAGGTTCTAGATGACATAAAATAACATAATTGCAAAGTTGAAGAAGAATAAAAAGAAGAAGAAGAAGAAAAGATAATTGCAGAATTGAAGAAGAAGAAAAAGTTTAATTATTGCCATGAGAAGGGGCATTGGGCAAAAGAATGTGAAAAGAAGAAAGAAGATAAGAAGAATGAGGAAAACTTTGTTAACCTCGCTGAAACCTTTGGTTTTGTCACAAATGTTGGTTATGTAATTGCTACAAGCCATGGACCTACACATCAAAACAACATACATGATTGGATAATTGATTCAGGTGCTTTGAAACATATGACTAACCAAAGATATTGGTTCTCAAGTTTGAGAATGATTGAACCAAATACATGGGGAGTAGATCTTGCCAACAATCAAAAGTTTTGGGTTCATGGTGTTGGGAACATACGTGTCAATTGTTTGGTGAATGGAAGTTAGCATTAAATGTGTATTGGAAGGAAATCTTGATGTGTTTTTCTTGAAGAAAGTTTTGTTTTCAATAGATCAAGCTACTAACAAAGGGCTTGTTATTACTTACATAAATAACACATGTTTTCTCACTAATGTTGGAGGGGAAGGCAAAGTGGTCATGATACGAGTCAAATCTAGCAAGTTGTACAAGTTGCAAATCAAAGTGGTGCCATCAGAACTTATTCCCAATACAAAGTGGCCTAAACTATGCAATTTTGCTTTGTTTGGAAACTCAAGAACATGCAATAATCTGTCAACATGGCATTACCGCTTTGGTCACATTCACTTTGGCATGATTTTACAAATGGCAAAGAGTGGAATGGTGACAAATATGCCTCTTAGTGACAAGGAGGAGATCAAATTATGTGAGGGTTGTGTGTTGGGCAAAAATCATTCCCAACCGTATCCAACAAATGTTGAGGCTTCAAGATCCAAGAAAGCTAGAAAGTTTTTTCATTTTGATGTGTGTGGTCCAATGAATGTAAATTCATTGGGTGAAACAAAGTACAATGTTCTTTTCATGGACAATTTCAGTGGATACCGTTTTGTGTTTTGCATAAAAAAACAAAACAAAAGTAATGGAGTGTTTCAAGAAGGTGAAAGGTGAAAGTGAATGAGTGACAAGAAATTTCATGTTGAAATTTTGGAGTGATAATGGGGGTGACTACATCAATCAGGAGTTGAAAGAGTATTTAGTGAACATTGAAATTCGTCATGAGACTAGTAGAAGTGAATTTAATTATTGCATAATTATTCCACACTATTGTAACAACATATTTGCATTACAATATGCACACATTCATAATTTCTTCCTTGATTTTAAACACACTTTGACTTTGTAGTTCATTAAAACACCATATTCACAATTATTTCATATAATTAAAATCTATACTTCATTATACAATGTAGAAAAATTTAAAGACAAGATTATGATTCATTTCATTATATTGTGATACTACAAAAAATTCACATAACAATATGGATATGAAAATCACTATTGAAGTTTGTACTCCTCTGTTTTACTAAAAATATAATCAGAATTATAACAATACTTCGTGTTTTGTTGAAATCAAATCAAAACAACAACATAAGATATGTGGTGTATCAAAACAAACATTATGAGAAAATATAAGGTTTTACAACTGGGCTTGCAACTAGGTTTTTCAATTGTAATGGACACTTGCAACTCATGGTATTTATACAACCTTGAGTGTTATCGAACAAGTTGCAACAGTTGTAATGAACACCCTATGTCATATACAATATTGTATATATGGTGCAACTCACATGCAACTATATGTAATTTTTTTGCAATTAATATCCACATTAGATTCCCACACACATTCCAACATGGCATTTCATCCATTTTTCGACAAATGGCATATGTTAATACCTTTTGCGACTTATTTACAACTATTTTATAACTAATTTGATGAATATAATATTTATTTATTTCATTCATCCATTTGATGAATGAATTTTATTCTTATATTTTATAATTTATCTACAACTATTTAAAAATTAGTCCAACAAATAGATTATTTCATTATTTCATTCATCCACTTGACAGATGGATTCTAAATATCTTTATCTTTTGCACCTTATTTACAATTATTTCATAGTTACTTTAACAAATATATTATTATCATTTCATTAATCCATTTGAACAATTTATTTATTTTTTATCCTTTGCAACTAACTTACAACTAAAGATGAAATGAAAATAAATGATTTAATGGCTAATTTGCAACTAGGTGTTTAAATTTGGGTTTCAAAACAATTGTATAGTAGTTGAATTTAGTAATACTAAACAACTAAGTTGCAACTTACAATGTAATTATCTAGACTTCACGCACCCATTATCATGTCATCCTAATTATAATAGTTAATGTTGAATTGCATTAGACATCATTATTTATAAACATGAATGGATTTGAAACTTTAAATACATTTTCATTCCGTATTGAAAAATACATTACAAAAAAATTAGAAAATGTTTCTATCAAAATACAATTTTATTATGAATCAAAATATAATGCCCAAGCTATACATAACATACATTTTTATATGTCTAAACAAAATATTATATCATAAAAATGATGACCCACAACAATCAAATATTGTCATTTAAAACATTATGTTTCATAAATGAATGTTTTATTCTATTTTTGTTGAAATGGAGTTTGAACCATGCAATTTCTTTGATGCACATTATCTGCTTCAAATCTACCATGTTATGATATTTAGTTCCACATGTGATATGCAATCAATAACATATCATAACATTGTAATGTCAAAAATATCGTAATAATCCTTTCAAGTTAAATAAAATTAATTTACAATTATATTGCCACTAACATGCAATTTATTTGTCACCAAAATGCAACATATAGAACATTGATACAAATTAAATTATAATTTATACACTTGCAAATATAATCAAATATTATGTTTATAATCAGGTAAATTGAATTATAATTTTAAGTATTTTCGAAAAATCTTACCTTGTATACATAATTTTGATGTTGATGGATTGAAACAGAATGAAAATTTAGCCCTATAACATAAAAACAACAAAAGTAAAAACCTTCAATATCCAAAAGTAAGAGCAAAACTTTCAACATCTAAAACCAAAAATAAGAACTTTGGACATCCAATAGTAAGAATAATAACCATTAACATAATGTAAAGAATCATTGTTGCAAAACGTTTGAGTGTTGCTCTATCTTTGTTTTTTTATTATTTTCTTCAATTCCCACATATTAATTTACCTAACTATTGACCCCTACCTACGTATTGACCTACTAGCCTAACTACTTCTTAAACCTCTACCTACCTACCTACTACTCGTACCTACTAACCTTACCTATGCACTAAACCTAACTACTACTAATTTAACTATTAACCTTACTTATTGACCCTATTATTAACATGTTCACAAAATTGTTTTAAAAAAAATTTGTTTTAATTTTTCACTAGTTTTTTCAATATTTTTTTCTCTTTTTCTCTTTTTTTTACATTTATGTTATTCTTTTTTTGGTCTTTTTCATTTTTTTTGTTTCCACTTGTTTGTTTTTTTCAAAAAAATTGTCTTTTGTTTTAATGTTAATCTATAGGATTTGTGACCACAAGGTTGTTGGAAAAGACATCATTTATATTAAGTTGGTGAAAGAAGTTTAAAAGCAACTATAATTGCAATTCAATAATATATTTCACCAAAACCAACAATTGATGAACAACATGATGCTTCATTAGATGTAGTTCAAGCTAACTTGCAAAAAGGTTTTGGAGGGGATGATTAGGCATAAGGAGTTGAATGTTCTATTCTAATTATGCAATTCAATTATCAATATCTACTTTTGTTGTGATGTCTTCCCATCAAATTAATGAGTCCAACTCAACTAAAGCAAATGATGATTGAAGTGTATGAAAAAAAATGATAATTATATATTCTTGTTTTAGCTTATACATTTAATAGACCTTTTTGTGAAACATCATTTGTTTCATGATTTTTTCCCGCTTTTATGAAAAATTCTTGAAAGTAGAATGTGATGATTTTGGTCGAATATCTCAACTTCATACTTGTATAAGAAAAAAACTCCACCTTCCATCTCACAATGAAATGGTTAGGATTTTTTTGGGTTTTTTCTTTGTGCAATACCTAAAAATGACGAGGGAAAATAAAATTTAAGTTATAGGGTTTATGCAATACCTATAGTGATAATAATGTAAAGTCTCAACTATTTTTTTTTCATTTCAATTTTAGTTGTTGGTTTAAAGGGGTTAATCATGGAATAAATGAAAACCTTCAAACATGTAGTATAGACCAAAAGGATTTAGATTGGGTTAAGGTGGGGTCACAATGGGTGTGCAAAGTTGACACATGCTCCATTGCATACATTGTGAAATGGTTGTTCACCCAACACCTCAAGAAAGTGCACACCTTGTGACAAAGAAAACCAAATCTAATTGTCCTTCATTTTGTGACCAAAGGACCCCCGTCATCAAGACCATGTGCAAATGAATGCACACATCCTAAATTATGTACTTCATTCTTTCCGAACTTTTGAAAGTTCAAAATTAACAAAAGATCATTTGGAGATTGGAAATTTGGAGAGGAACTTTGATTTGAAAATCACTTTATGATGCAACAATAGATATTACAATTGTTTTGCCTCACTAAATGATCCAACAAAGATATATTTCCAATGTTTTGTTCATAAAACTTGATTTTAAGCACCAAATTTGAAAAGTCCATAATTAACAATTTAGTCTAAGATTAATTAAATACATGTTCTAAGTGATGTGCATGTGATTCAACAATGAAATCACCAAAAAGCAACTACCCAAGTTCATGCAAAAGCTCGCATGAAATGGGATCACCTCAAGATACTTGTAGAAGGAAAATCCAAAATGCAAAAATCCTTTTTGGTGCAATTAACTTTAGATCAACCTTTGGAGGTCTTGGGCATGTAGTTTTGAAACATTGGGAACATCCCACATAATGCTTATAGATGAATTGAAAATGATAAAGACCTACAAACCTTCATCCAATGTGGGTATGCAAAAAGGTTAAAGATGGTGTGGGATGGCACATATTGGGAACAAGAATCCAACAAAAGAACTTGGATAAAAATTAACTATGATCGTTGATTTCCATGAATATGAGATGATTGATGGATGAAATGATTTCATACCCTTTTTTATATAAAATCTTTGTTTGGTTCAAGGTTTTTTTAGAGGGCCCATGTCATATGTGGGTTGTTCTAATGCCACTAGAAAAGGAATTTGTGATTGGTCTTTGCAACTAATTTTTTGGTCACACACAACATTTACAACTAAAATCTTCAAAATACCAAAAGTCAAGTCATTTGTGACATTACTTGCAAATGACAAAAGATTTTAGATGAAGGAAAAATCAATGAAAATGCTTTCATTCTTTGATTGACTAGATACATATCATTGCATGTGATTCATATGTGACTATTTTTGTGAACAATGAAAACATCCTACCACATGTCCCAACTTTTAAGTATTTTAAATATTTTTTAAAATTTAAGATATTTGATTTATGTTTCTAGGTGGTCTTAGATCATGACATGTGGCACAAATTAAAAAAAGTTATGTGACATATTAATTGAAATTTGATTCAAATGAATTCAAATAAATATTTGCATAGGTAAACCATACCTAAGGTAGATATTTGTTTAAGTAGGTAGGTCGGATTTACTTAAACTAGATACCTATGTAGGCAAGTAGGTTTCAGAGGTAGGTAAATTAAGCATAGCCTATACTAGTTAGATAAACTTAAGGTAATCCATTTTAATTTTGGGTTTAACCTTTAAGGTTGAGCTTTTTTATTATTATTTCATCTTTTAAAGACCATTTGCACTTTGAATACTATTAGCGCACTTACTTATACATTCCACATCACAAGAATGAAACAAAAATATACAAGTTAAATATTTTAGTTGCAAATGTCATTAAATTAATCACAACTTATTTGAAATTATATCCTAGTACTCATGATATATTAACCTAGTTTACCAATTATATATGTTTTATTATAATAATAAAAATTATTAGTATTAAAATTGACTAGTATCCTAGGTTAGGTATTTTATTATAATAATTATAAATATTATTACTTATGATAATCAATAATTCATGATAATGATAAAAATTTTAAAATAATTTATGGGTGTATTCAAAATTAGGGTTGGACACAAGACTCAAAGATTTTGCTTTTGTTATTTTCCAAATATAAAACTTAAGTGGAATAAATTAAATGAAAAATATTGGATAATTCAAATTATGATAATTTGCATGGTGGTGGTGATTTTTCACATGCATATGTATCTATGCATAAATATTTTGATTAAAAAAAAATGAAATTTTTGAATATATATGCTTTTATATACAACTTAATATTTTTTTTGCATGAAAATTTCCTGCACATTTTGTAATCACTTGGGCCCACAAATTTTAAACCTAATGAATAAAAAATTCAACCACATGGAAAAAAAGAATCATTTTCCTTGTTGCCTTTCCAAAATGGATGTCATAACCTTCAAAAGTCATATATCATATATAATTTATTCAATTGCATTATATGAACATTGCCAAACATAAATGTATGCATTATTTATCCATGAAAGAAAATTGAAGTCATTTGCATTGTCAAATACATTCCTTTTGATTCCTTTAATATGAAAATTATAATTAGAACAAGGGCTCAATTATTTAAAAAGACTCAAAAGGACATATATATATTATATTTCATCTATTTTTGGATTTTTTATTAGATTAACATGACATCATTCTAATTATTGTCATATACCAATCCACTATATTCATGAAATAGTAAATGAAATAAAAATCCAAAATAGTTTTTATCATTTTTTTTTTTTGTTAAATTGTCTTTTTGGGTATCTTGATTGTGAATATGTCTTTAAATAGGTAAAATAATCATTTAATAATAATTATTGTAATAATATCATATTCCAACAAAAATTAAATGTATAATAATAATTATAATGTAGTCTTGATTAATATTTATTGAACTAAAAACATAATAATGATAATATTGTAATTAACTTAGGTTAATTATTTTTTAATGGGCAAACCCATACTTGGTGATAGCATTAAGAATGTCAAACCTAGAATTTACTATACCCATTGAACTTCAAACAATCATAAGAAACATCTAAATATTGTTTCCAAAAGTTTTTTTTCATCAATACATTTACTAAGTTATATAGATTTTGAAATTTCAATATTATCAAGAATAGTGTGTATTTTGATGTTCATAATCAGTACATTTATACAAAAATTTAGAAATTAATTGAATAATTTAGTTATGAATTATCCAATGTTAAATAATGTGATTATTAAAGGGGCCATCATTATTAAAAATAATTTTTTAATTTTTTTAAAAATTCCTATTCTATAATAAACTTCAAGCCATATATTAAGGCATGTAATGGATAAATATGAAAAATAATAATTTATAGTTGTGAAAGCATTTAGTAAAAAAAGGCCCAAAAAATGATTTGATCATTTTTTATTCCTTAACTATTTGTTAAAGTGGGTCCTATTAGTATTATTGAAGGATGGATTTTCTTTTTTTATTATTCATATTTTATAGCTTTTGGTGATTATAATTTTGAATATTTGGAAACGATAAGTAGAATAATAAAGAATTAAAAATAATAAAAATAACCTCAGTAGGAAAATTGGTCTTTTAATGATAATAAATCTAATTAAATAATTCACATATCATTTAATTATAATGTTTATATTAATGATTGTAGTACTTATTGTAAGGTAGAATTGAAAATTGAAAATATTCATAGGAACATAATATTCAACATTCACAATGACTATAATAATAAGGATAATATTGGTATAACTAAATTATGTGAATAAAATTTACTATAATAACAAAATAAGAATTCAATTATACATGAAATTTATGCAATATTAATTATAAAAATGAAAAATGAAAATATTTACTAAATTATTGTTGTAAAAATAACCAATCTAGGCTAGGTAATTTATTATTATTATTATCAAACTTGTTATAACTATTATTAAATTATAATCATCAATATATAATAAGTGTAGGTCAAATATTAATTTTAGCAGGCATTGTTTTTTATAATAACAATGAGAATATGATTTTCACATTAATTTTATTTTTATATTAATAATTAAAATAATTATTATAACGAAATAAAAAAATGAAAATATTAAATAAATTATTTCTTAAGTTATTTTTGTAATTAATTGTTAGCCCTAATTATTTTAATATCACCATTTTTATTAATTTTTCATTTGTTATAAGTTTTATCAATTACAATGATAATTATAATATTATAATATTAATATTATAATGTCAAAAAAAATTCAATAGTAGTAATAAACCTTGAATACGTGTGACATATGACCTTCACATAACATTCATAGACCATAAATACAAAGTTAATATATTCCCAATATACATATGATATTATGATTAATATACTTTAATATGTTTTATATGAGTTTATATGACATCAATACACCCTTATACAAAACCAAATTATTATACACTTGTACATCTTAACATAACCCAACTACTTTCTAATTTTTAAAAAAAACTGTATTTATACCCATAAGGTTTCAATTCATTTGGTGACATTTGCAACTAATGGGACATAAATGGTTTTCTTTGAATGAAAATCAAATTAAAAATTGTTCACATGGAAGGACAAAAACCATAATAATTGCAAACTAATTGTAATGTAGTCATAAACATGACCAAAAATGAAAAATAGTTGCAAAAATGACCAAAGCTAGTTAGAAATCACAAATAGGCACATGTAGTTGCAAATAATGTGGTTACATATGATAGAATTTATTTTAGTGTGCAGACTTTGCAAAACCAATAAGGACAAGTTCATGTAGTTCATTTACAGGTTCTAATTCAAGTATCACCACATTTATATCCACAAGCAAGTAGAGAATCATGACATCAACATATTGTCAAGTGCATGCATGTCACATGCATGAAAACAACCAAGATTACAAATTTTTTTACCCAAAACAATAATAAAGGCATGTCTAATTCCAAATTTCAGATCATGAAATAAGAAAAACAAGAACAAGAAGATGACATGTGTAAAATAAGAATCCAACAAGATTTAATGCAAAGAAGAAACATAATAAGGTTATGATAAGAAAATGTACCCAAAACTAATGTTGAACAAACTAAAGGTAATGGATAATTATACTTCTATTTATACCCCTTGGGCACTTAGCTCATGCGGTCCATGTTCACCCATGTGCACTTATGTGTAGGTTATGAATGAAGTAAGATTAAACTAAAAGTGAACTAAAATTAAATTTAACTAAAAATTAATTTAAAATTAACAATGAATGAACTAGAAATTAATTGGAAGTGAACTATAAATGAATTAATAGTTAACATGAAATGAATTACGAGTCAAATGGAACTTAGTTTGAAATTAATTAAAATAATTGAAACTAAATTAAAAATTAGATACAAACTTATGACAAGTCATGAATGACATTCAAATGAATGAAGCCAATGACATTGACATTGTGATAGGTTGAGTGATGCGAATTGTAATTCAAAAAAAGGTTTTCACTTAGACATGGATTAGGCTTTAAGTAATATTTATATAGTGGACATTTTTTACATGATTTTGTAAACTCACCAATTTCCATCCACTTATCATGTTTAGGGTTTATAACAACTTGGATATGAATGGAATGGCCAACTGGTTCATTAGTGGGTTCTTGTTCATTTTTACCATTTATGTCATGACGAATATTAATGTAACTTGTGCCATTGACCCAAATGCGAACTAATTATGCAATTAATTTAATTTTCCTTTCTAAAATCATCTTTAGTAATTTTATTGAATTTTTGATGACAATAAGTATTCATATTTTAATATTTCCCTCTTCTAAAATTTTTAAAATTTATTTCCCAAATGGCCTTCATTAAATCCTAGTAAGGGTTTTCCAACAATACCAAGAGTGTGCCCAAATTCCCCTATAATCTTAAGTTTTGATTTAAATGAATTTTTAGCAAAATTTATGTTCAATATTCGATAACTTTTCCACTATAGGTTGAAAAGTCATGAAACCAACTTGATGCACCCCCCACTCATTTGCTAGGGTGATTTCAATGTGACAAACAAACAAAACAAACAAACAACCTTCCTTTAAATATAGATGTATTCATGTGTTTTGAGTTGTTGCCCTTAGAGCATTTTCACCCATGCCTCCTATTTGGGCTTTTATTGATGTTGACCACATCCAACATATAATGTTAATTATTCCCCCATCCTCAACCATAAACTTGAAATTGTGGATAACATAAAGGGAAACAATATTTAAATGTCACCACTTGGGCCAATTTCCTTGTACTTGTTCTCTTGGAAATCATTGTACCTTGAATGTAATTTATAGGCCCAAATCATGTTTCAAACCATATAAAGCTATACTTCATCCATGTCTGTACAAGCATGTTTTAATGTTGTGATTGCAGATGTTACATGCACATATGATAACCTTCTTTTTTTGTTCCATGGAACCATAACCATATTTGAAATTATCTTTTTGGAAACTAGATTTGGAATTACAACCAATTTTTTTCAAAACCAAAATCAACATTCAAATGATTTTAATTATTTTTAGAATGAAAATCAAAGGTTTTTCAAGAAAGTCAAGAATCATCCAACATTAGTGTAAACCATACTCAAAACCTGTGACTCTATTCTGATGTTTTTATACAACATGTTTATAATGTTTTACACAATCTACACGGTTGGAATGATGGTCACATTCTTGGTAGTGGTTTCAAACCATTATAATTTGCTACTTGTGATATTTTCATGTTTTTTTCTTGACAAAATTTTGCATTTGCATCTCATAACTTCATATTGCACTCTCTAATTGTAAACAAAAATGGTAAAATAAATAAATAAATCGCCATCTAGATAATTCTACCCAAGTTCAATAATGTTTTGAGCCAATTACACTACAATAATAGAATGGTTCAACATTTATGATTTGGAGAAAATTAAATACTTAAATAGTGTGAAACTAAGTTTGAACTTGTACATATGCATAACATAGAGCTTTCCAAAAAGGTTAGTAAAGAAATACAATTGGCTTTAATTGAACAACTATGATGATTAGCTTATGTGGTGGCATTTAATTAATTTTCACTTTATAATGCGTAGTATTACATGTTCATGGATGAGGATGAGGAAATAACTTCTAAATTATTTTGAATGTGATGGACATCAAGGTAGAGGCCTACACATTGAGCGTGGGTGGATTTCACCTTAAAGCTTTTTATCTTTACTCACATTAAAAACATGAAGATTCCAAATTGGTATGAAAGATTGGTTATAATTCAAATAGATAAAGGTTCTGATTTGTCAATATTAGAAAAGGAAAAAATATCTCAAAGTTTGGAAGCAATTAACCATGGAATATAATATGAAAAAAATCAATGCAATACCTTAAAATGATAAGCAAAGTTAGTTAACATGGGCACATAATGGCAAACTATAGTAGTTTGTTGGCAAATTCGATTGTCATATAAGCCTTTCACACAATGTTAACACAAAAAACTGAGTGGAATGGACCAAAGATTCACTTTGCTTGATGGTTCATTTTGCTCAAGTAAAATTTTGAACTTTGCCATTATAAAATTATAGACTTTCACCACAAACTTTGAAAAAATCCAAAACTTTCCAAGTAAAAATCCTTTGTGTTGTTCTACTTGACCAACGTTATTATATAAATATAACAAAAATGTTGTACTCTTGTTTTTTTTCTTTGCATTGGTTTTCTTATTCTTCATTTTTGAGTTATTTTCCATTGTTGCAGACAATGGATTCATTAACAATCTTGCACAAATCCTTTTTGAACTTGTTCATGGATTGCGCAGGAATTTATTTTCCTTTGCTAGATTAGATTCAATTTATTGGGAAACTTAAGGCACAAGGATGAATAATTGGGTTCCACTATAAATTCACTACCATGATGTCATCTTGTGATTTCATGTTTTTTACACAAACCTTTTTTACCATCTTTGATTAAATTCTACCTACTTAATTCGATATGGACAACCTAAGAGCTTTCTTGTGGTTATGATGCATGCACCACATGAGACTAGGTGGCCACCTACCACTTTTATAAGGTTGAAACTTCTTGAATTAGTGCCTTAACAAGTGATGTAGGTTCAAATATTTGGGTTTTGGTGTGTGTAAAATCCACTTGGTGAGCAACACATTCATAGTTTCTAAAGGGTCAACTTGGTTCAAACCACTTGCATTATTTTTTGCACAATAGTGATTCCATACCATGCAACAACAATAGTTGTGTGAAAATCTTGCCTACAAATAATTCATTAATAAGGACTTGATTTGATGATGTTTTCTTGGTGCAAGCTTAGATACTGATGAGATACTAAAAAATATATAGTAAAATGTTTTTCACCACCACAACTTTCCCAACCAAAGATAATTTGGTTGATGATTAGTATGTACTTGAATTTGCATTGAATTTTTTTTAGTATAAGACTATTTACATTTGTTGACTTTAAAGATAATCCAAAAGGGGTCCTAAGTAGTTTGGAAACCATTTCCAATGGTGCCCAACTATAACAAAATGCATTGAATCATTTTTGGTTGCACCTCATTTTTACATCTTAATTATAAGAAAATACAGTCACACTAACATGAATCACAACAAATGTAACACGTGCTTAGTTTTTCACATTTAAAAACAATAGTTTAATTGATGTTGGAAGTATAAATGTTTTAATGTAATAAGGTTCATAATATATCATTGGAACATGTGAATTAATTAAAAAAATATCCGATGAATAAAAAGCTCTCAAAAGCATTCATTAAACACTATAAAACGTGTTTTTAACATTAAAAAAACTTATTAAAAAATTCAATTTTTTTTAAAAATTACACATATTTTGAAATTTTATACAATAAACCTTGATATAATAATAGTAAAAATAAATATTTTTAATTTTAAAAATAAAGAATATTCTAAAAAGACCCTAAACCCTACATAAACAAGTGTGGTTAATGTTATCCCATTTGCATTCAAACCACAAACTTCTTATTGATTTGGAGACCATAAACTTGATAAAAGAAACTCAACATTTGAATTTACTTCAAGATAGAAGTACACAATGTTTTTATCATGAAATTGGTGTTGTTCATGTATTCAGGTATTAGTTTTTACTTTTCAAACCTTGAAAATCTGATGTTTTGCAACTTGCCTTTTTTATGGTCATGTTTGATTATATTGTTATATTGTTGAACACTTCAATTGTAATAATGAACAAGTAACCAACTTTCACCCTTGTTGCTCACTCCTCTTTAAGTTTCCCATTGATCATTTTTAACCCTTGTTAATTTTTTTGTCATGCTTAAAAATTCTACATGAATGCCCAACTTGCCTACCTTAAACCCTAAATACAATCCACCTTCTCGTAGTCTTTAGTTCAAAATTGAGTTATTTAGGAAATTGTTTAGACTTTTTGGCCCATTGAATAGATTTATGGGTAAAGAAAATCATGAATGTTATTTAGGGTGAATCACATTGGGAGAAATTATTATTAATTTTGATTAATGATCTCCATAAATATGGGTTGCAACCTCATGTGCAAGGCCATCAAATGGTTTTTATGCAACATGTTTAATAACATTGTGGTAGGATGCCAATTAGACAAACAGGTTCTTTCTCTTCCTTTATGTAGCAAGTATATCAATCCCCATGAATCCCCAAGAGGAAAACATCCATTTTGGATACATCAACACATATTTCTTGCTAATGACCACCCAGGTGTTCAAGAAAAATTCTACCAACATTCCATTTGGACTTGGAATTTTGTCCTTTGTCAAAGCTTGTAAAACTAGAGATGTAGTTCTTTCATTGACATGGGTTGAGTTAATTTAAACTTCAAAAACTTTGAAACGGTTTTCTTTAAATATGCCAAAATAGACCTCTAGCCTTAGCTGCAAATGGGTCTCATATTCCTTTTTTGTATAATGTGAATAAATGTCTCTATAACAATCTCAAAGTTAACATAAGTTAACACAAGAAATATCTCAAACTTTTCAAGACCTTGCAATGTCAAACTTGTAAGCCTTTTTCCTACTCCGTTTCCAGTGTGGTCAAAGCCCACAAATAGGGTACACTTTTAAATCTCTTTGACATTGTAAAGTTCAAACCATTAAACTTTGGCTTCACATTTTAAAAATATGATTTGTTAATAAATTTAAAAAGTTTGATTTTTCATTAATTAATTAATATTTTCCTTTACCAATGTAAGGTGTGATATATGTACTCAAATTCAATGGAGAGAGTGTGGGGTTTAAATTTAATTTTTTGAAATGACCTTTGGGCTGGATTATTTAATCTCCAAACTTTAGTCATAGGTAATGTCTATTTGGTCCTTGTTATGGTTTGGGAATTGAATGGATCTAAATGATTATCATAGTGCCTTTTCAGGTTTGGTGGTGATGATATCATTTTTAAAATGTCAATTTGTAAAAAATATATATGTTCAAAAAATTTTAAGTTAAGAAAATGATTTACTTGTTGATGTTGAAGTTCTGGAAATTTGGACAATTGTGTAGGTTGTATTTAAGGTCCATCATTTTATATATATTTTTGTTATTCAATATCTAATAGGTAGATGATTTATCATTCATTAACCTACCTATGTTTAACAGCAACTTTTAATATTAAGAATTGACTGTGATTCAAATTAAGTTTTTGTACAAAATGGAATTCCTGTAACTTGTGACCAAGAACTACTATGCTCAAAGAGATCATTATAATGTATTTTTTAGCAAGTTCTTTTCATGGACATTAAATACAATGATCAATCATTATTGCCAAAAAAATGATTTTGCCATATTATCAAGCTGAGAATTTCATAAATGATCCTTTTTACTATTGAACTTAATTTTTGAACTACAATCAATATTTTAGCACCCAAGTGCCAAATCATATAAGGTACTATGATACATGCCATGCATTTTCATGAAACTATAATACATGTGATTTAAACTTTAGACTAATGTTTGGGTGAAGGGTTTTTCTTTCACATGTGGTGTATCCACATTACAACCATCCATAGGAACATCTAGCTAGATTTGGCTACAAGACAAGTAAGACAATACATTTTTTTTTTATGTTGTTTGTGTTCGACAAGCTTTGTGCTTTCAAATTAAAGAACTTAATCCAAAACCCTATTTTTTGGGAAAATATTGTAATTAAAAAAAAAAAACCTTTGTAGGGATCACACTTCCAATTTTTTCTGTATTTTGATGAAATTTCATGCAAATAAAAAAGGGATTGTGTTGGGCAATAATTTGATTTTTTGAATGACCTGTAGTTTCAAATTTTTGGAATTTTTGGAATTTTTTTTTCATAGTTGTCATTTTTTAATTTTGTGATTACTTAATTTTGGTTTTTGAAAATTTTAAGAATCAAAGAACATTTGTTTAATTTTTTTCAAAAACCTTTAAGAACATGCAATTTTCATGAAATGATTAGCCAATAATTATCAATCAAATAAAATTTATTTGACGATTTCTTATATTTTTTGAAGAATTTCATATATATCAAACTCACTATTTTTGAGAACTATGGTTACATATCAAAACTATTTGATGTTTTGAAATTCTTGTCATATACCTTGAATAACCACCCTAAAAACCATTAGTTATTAAGTGCAGTTTTTAACAACCACCCAATGGTCACACAACATGTTAAGGTGGCAACCTCTACATGCACATGCCAATTTAGCCAAATTTGCCTATTCAAAAATATGAATATATATATATATATTTGCTTACCTGTTTGAACCATGTATGGAAATCTAAGGATTTTTTTTTTAACTATTTTTTTTTTGAATCTGTGACAAAAGTTTTCAAATTTTTTGCAACAATGCAAAATTTGGTTTAACAAAAAGTTGTTTCAAATATGGTTAGTTAGTCATGTTATGGGTTTCATCATTGAGAAGTAAAAGACATTGTTTATAATATTATTTCATTTGTTCAAATTCTTCAAATCTATGGTTCTCCCAAGGGTCCTAATTACAGCTCCATTACATTATGGTCAACAATCATGACCATAGAAATCTCAAAAGCCTTCAAAACACATCCAAAGGCCATTCCATGGAAATTCAAAAGTCATTTATGTGTGGGCCCATGTTGCCAAGTGTAATTTAAACAAACTTTATTGAGGTACCACACATATCATAACAAATCATTAATTTTTGAAAAAAAATTTAAATTTGATTTAAAACCTGATATTCTATGTAACTTTTTTTTACTATTGATTTAAAGTTTTTCTTTCTTTTCTCTTCATCAGTTTCCTTTCATTTATCTTTTCCCCGACATCCTTCACATTCTTAATGTTAGTAAGTAGCATCATCATGGGTCATAGAACCAAAAAAATAAATCCAAGCAAACATGGGTTTTTTTACCCATGGGATGACTTCATGCCCACCTTTTAATTTAAATACATATGTCAAAATTGAGCAAAAGTTAAGTAATTTTTTTTGACCAATCAATTCTTTTTGGACCATGGGCTATCAACTTTGCATCCACCTTCAAATTTCTTTTATTAATTTTTATTGAGGAAATCATGAATTTTTTTTGGTAGATCAATCATGAGTTTTTGGGCTCATGGTCTAACACACTTTTTTAAATGTTTTAAAAAATCTGAATTTGGACCTGAATTTTCTATTTTGATAGTTGTGAGGTTTCAGGCTTTAATGTATATGGGTCTTTACTAATGTTGGCCGGTTATTGAAAAACGACCCGATTATCAATCAGAGTCCGGATATCAGAGAACCTATCAGCCAGTTTCACTTTTTTGCTATGCAACCAAGAACCTACTTATTTAGCCTGGTTTCAGTGTTTTAGATACCCTGATAAATACTCTTTTGGTAGGGTATCAGTTTAACAAAATCCAATATCTTACCTATACCCTGATGGGGACCTCTCACACCAACCTAGGTAGGTTCTAAATTTCTCATCCAATTTTTTCATCCTTTTATCATCCAGTAGCTTTCATCTAGTTAGGGTTTCACTTCATCATTTGCCCTAAACCTAAAACCCTAAAGTACAACTCCATCTCTCATCATAAGTGCTTTGAGCTGGGCTTTTCTAGTATATGTTAAATGGATTGCTTCTCTTTCAGATTGGCTTCAATAGCTGTCTGCAACTTTTGGTTGCAATTTCCCTTGAATGCTTATGTGAATGTTGGTGGGAAAAAAATTGGTCAAAAAATTAGTTTTTAAAAGATCAAAAAAATTACTGTTCGATAACTGGCCTAGGCACTATATTGACCCGTTTTCAACAGGGCCTTGCAAAACCCGACCTTTATGAATACCAGCCAGTTTTTGACTATAATTTTTTTTTAAAAGCTTATACCCTTATTTGGCTGGTTATTCTAGCAGGTTGATATCAGGCAGCTCTTTGAATTTTAAAAAACATTTGATACCTTGTGTGTAGATGAAAAAACTAAAAAAATTAATAACCGGCCAACACTGGTCCTTACTTCTTTTGAATCCTAAAAGGATGGTCAACTTTGGTTAACTTTTAATCATCAATGAACAATAGCATTAATTTTGCATGCTCCATTTGATATCCAACAATGTTTCTTTGGAGGTGGGCAAGAGTGTGTGTGTGTGTAAAGTACATAAAAGAGTGAAAATATATTGCCATAGGTTTCTTGACATTCAATGGGCAATTATTAACTCATCTAACATATGCAACAATAATTCTTTGGAGGTGAGTGGGAATGTGTGTGTGTTTGTAAAGTGCACAAAAGAGTGAAAATTGACCACCATACGAGTCTTGGCATTCAATAGCCCACTATTAACTGATCTAACAACATATGCAACAATAATTCTTTGGAGGTGGGCGGGAGTGTGTGTGTTTGTAAAGTACATAAAAGATCGAAAATCTACAGACTACAACCATATGAGTGTTACGTTCAATAATGGGAAAGGCTTTACTCATCCAGAGTTTGAACATAAATAAGTTGTCATGATACTTCATAGTTGAATGTCAAAACTTGAAACTAGCTTTCTTTATGGCAGCAAATGAGAGAACAGAATGAGCAATAACTGTTGATGATCCCAGCCTCATTTTGCATGCTCTTAAACCTACCCAGCTGATATTTTACTATTACACAGGTGTGCACAATTATCAGGAGGTTAGTTAGAAAGAGGTATATATGTGAAAGAAAATCCTTTAGCATAAGTTCATTTGGGGACATATCAGAAATGCTTCATTGAATTTTGTTTGAGTTGCAGCGACTAACTACTTTTTAAAAAAAAAACCTTTCTGGACATCATATACTTTCATTGCATCAATTCCCTAAACAAGACTCTTGTTTTATACTCTTGGTAACTCTCTAAATTTCAATTACAACTTGCCAATACAAGAATGCATTTAATTTGTTACTAAACGTGTTCAATGAATTTGTTTGTTTTCTCTTAACATCTCCATTAGTATGTTATAAATTTTCAATGTCATGTGTTCCTGTTTGCAATGGTCATTGCATAACTTCTCTATCCCCACTTGCTGATGTGCCATATTGGTGCACATATTGTATATATTCCTGGCTGGTGCAAATTGATATTGCACTTTTACCCTATGGACATAAATGGGGAAGTGTAAAAGGTAAGAGTACAATATGCATTCTCAGTTGTGATTGGTGCTTGTACATTCAAATAACACATTGTGTTCAGGCTTGCAAAACATTATTGTCATTTTAGACTGTCAAGACTCAAGAGCTTGCTTTGTAAGCTTGAAAGATTGAAGACTCTTTGTTAAAGCTTTAAAGACATGACAAAAACCTGACTTTGGAGGACATTGTTGAAGACTCACCATGTGTTTTTAAAAGGGTCTTCCAAAAACCTTGATAAAAGAACTTTCTGTACTCATCCGGATTTCTATTAAAAAACTGGGCCTTATACATGATTAATCACATACCTAACCCTTGCCCCCATCTCATAACCACCTCTTTTTGAGTTTCTAAAACCCGAACCTGGGCAATTCTTTAAATCTCCTAAAAATAAAAGAACCTAACGACAGTTCTTTGAATTTTTTATTTTCAAATACCCAAACCTGACTATTAGTAAAAAAACAGATACCCACCCCACACTGGTCCACATTATGTTCAAGAATATCCTTTGTAGAACACATTTTCCCTCTCACGCTTGAGAAGCAGGTGTAACAATTAAGAACTTTCCCCTCCTATATGCGTCATGAATCATGATATATAGTTTAAGTTCATCATAACATTTGCCTCTTGATTTTTTATTTGTAAGGGAAGGGGGGTTGGGGATCCCAAAATGCAGAGCTGGACATGGCAGTGACCTCCTCCTAGGCTCCTTATGTTGGGAATGTCTCCACCTTGGGGCTTCATTGACACCAGTATATATACCTTTACCCAGCTGGTATGTAACATAAATTTCTTTTGTTAGCCCTTATTTTGCTGGTATATTTATTTTGATATACTGACGGAACACAGGTATGCACCATTCTAGCATTGTTGTCATGGTATCACATGGTGTTCATATTTATGTGTTATAAATACAATTTGGATTTTCCCCCTCCCCTCCCTTAAATGAGTAGCGTGAACTTTGAAGTAAAGAGAAAACAATGTGGTAGTACATACAACATGAAGTTCATGAAAAAAAAAACACAAGATTGAGTTTGAAACCATTTTCTCTTCTTGGAATTGAAGTATCATTGGTCCTTCATGAATGCATATTGCAGATTGGGATTTTAAAAGCTTGATATTTGTTCATACTCCTGTGAAGGACCCAATTCTAGACTCCACATTCACCATCATTCATAAAGAACTCACTGAACTGTTCCTCAATGGCACTAAATTTTGGTCATTCTGTACATGGCTTGGATTTCAAGTTTTTCAAATCCTGTTGTCAGCTTCCTTCATATTCGTATTCATTCATTCATTCATTCTCATCTTCATTTGAGCAAATGATTTTTCTGACGGCTGGGTTCAACATGAATGGGGCTATTTGTGTTCACCAGTCAAATTCGTCTAAACATTGCACATCAACTATTCATAAAATTGAATTACACATGATGGTATTGACTAGGTTTGCAAATATTATTGTCACCCTCTTCAAAATTACAAAAGTTTGCTTCACTGAAAAGCAAATATCTAAGTTTATAATCATGCAGTCTACAATTCATCCAACCAATCAATGAACCTCAACTTGTAGAGCTTTCAGAGAAACTTGCTATTATATTTGGAGAGCGCCTTATTTCTGCCAATATCCCTCCTAGACTATTGAAGGGGCATTAAGAGTGGGAGGGAGTCTACACCTACATGTAGGCCTACAAACCCTCTCCATGCACTTAATTTTTGAAACTTTAAGATATATTCATGAAATAGAGTCAAAGTATGTCATCACGTGATGTCCACCTCAACACTTATGGGGGTGACATCTCCATTAGATGATGACCTTGTGCATGTGATATTAAGAAAAATAACATTTGCATGGGATGTGCACCACCTATTTAAGAATAGGCTACTGGTCAAGGTGGTTCATAAAGTTTATAGCAACTTTTGGGATCCTAAGGTTGTGTCAAGAGCTTGCAGGACACTGGTGAATTTTCTTATCTCCAATCTTTCATTTGAACACTGTCAAATTTCAAAAACATTGAGTGTTTCATCTTGTTTTTTGTTTGACAACATATGAGGGTTTCCCTGAATAGACCCCTGAAGAAAACCAAAAACAATTGAAGGAAAAGCACCAAAACACAGGCCTTGACAAGAGCTCCAGCCCTTTACTTTGATGCCCACTTGATCCCGGCAAGAGGAGAGAGAAAAGAACACATAATGCCTGAAACAGGAATGCCAAAATCCAAGGAGAAAACAAAAAATCATCCTTCATTCATTCTATCTATTAAGTCCAGCAAACAAGTTCCCCAAAGCAAGTGAAATGGACAAACAAACCATAGCATTAAGTTTCTAGGTGTTGAACTGTTGTTAAGTGTGGGGGCAGGTTTGTTAACCCTGTCTGTACACAGACAAGGGTTATAGTATTAGTGTCCTAATATTGAGAGGATGTTGAATAGGCTTCTGTGTAGGTGTGATGAAAAACTGTTATGAGGAATGAAATTGCTGGATTTGGTGGTCTGAATTCTTTTCTTGAGTAAACTAACAATTGAATGTGTAACAGGGTTTGCTATGTTTGTGAAAATTTCAGAGGACCAATGGAATTGATAGAAAGGGACCATTATTTTCAATGTTCAGCAGAATAGGCTTTTGTGTAGGTGAAGAATTTTTTGGTGTGATGGTCTGACTTTCTTTCTTAGATATTTGAGTGAACTACCAGTTCAATGTGTATAGCTACTTATAGACAGAGTTTTAACACATTACTTGTGTGCTTTGTTATGATAAGTGTATTAGCCATAACTGGAATTGAACCAGATGTGCAAAATCTTGAACAGTTATGCACCCTTAGAGCATCTCCATCCCACACTGGCAAACACCTCTTTTCATTAAATCTTGCAGCAGGATAGCGCAAATCCTGCTGCTCTCTGGTATTGATGGTCCATTTTGTAGTCGTCATTTTAACCCCTTTAAAAGCTTTTTTCTACTATGGATTTGGACATAAATGGTCTTTGAGTGTTTAAAGGGACTTTTATGACATTTGTGGGTGCAGACAGTGATCCTTAAATGGTATTCTATTCTAAAACAAAGGAGTTGTTTGCCCGTCTAGGTTGTTGTGGGGTGGAGATGATCTTACACAAGGCTGGTAGATGTAGTTGCATGGTATTGCGTTGAGGTTGCAGGCATGGGTGTTCCCCTTGTGAAAATAGTACTACAGAGGTACTGAGCTTTCAACAACCACCTTTCATTTTTTGACTATTTTGAAATTTGTAGTGTGCAAAGCAAGGTAGTTTTGTGGAAGGTATGTATGCTTTAAGTTGTGTTATGTTTCTTTTGTTAGGCTAGAAGTGTGTGATCAAAGAGTGTTAAAGGTAGTTATATAATATGAGACACTATTAAGTGGATCTAAAACCTTCTCTTGAAGGGATGGTCTAGTTTTTTCATATCACTGTGATTAATCATCAAGTCAATTGATCAAACAGAGTCAAAGAGTGATAAATACATTGATGCAAGTAAATCTGCGATATGGCGAGCCTAGAAGAGCAGACATTGAAAGTGACAAAATAGGAAGATTGGATTTGAGTGGATGCTAAGAATTCAAGATTAGGATTCAAAACATGACTAGCCTAGTAACATGATACAGAGTGTGTGTTAAACTAAGTGTACCATGAAAAGGAACTCCAATTACATTGCAAAATCAGCCTTTCCACAAAACATGCTGGCAATGAACTTTCATGGGGATCATACGTGTTCAAACTAGGAAAAAAAAAGTCTTCCCATGTCCTTAATGGACAATGTGTTGAGCTCTAAGGCCTCATGTTTTTCAGCACTCTATGTTTTGAGTGGATTCTAACGAGTGCAAACATAGAATCAATCATTTTCAAGGTGACCATTTCAGTAGAGAAATAGACTGTAGGAGTGAAATGAAATGGTTGTATATACACAAAATGGGACTACCACATTTGGATTTAGAATATGAACAAAAGGCTTGTTCAAAGTAAGCAAATGCATTATTTAGTTTTTATTGATGATTGTTAATGTCCATTTAATGAGAAGTGGAATGAGTGTTATTCAAATTAAGTATGATTCTAAATGTACTTGAATCCCAAAGTATAAGTTTAGGGCATAAGCATTGATGCTCTCTTAAGATATGTAAGAAATGAAATGTGATCAAATTGGATCTTTGAAAAACATCAACAATTGAAAGGTCTTTAATTCTGAATTCTCATAGGTTTGTTAGGATTTACATATTATGGGCAAGTCAAAAGAGATTTTGTGACCATTGCAACTCCATGTTTCAAACTCCTTGAAAAAGATGTGAAGTTCATGTGGATCCCAACATGTAATGTGCTACAAGTGTGAAGAAAACAAGTAGCCTTGTCTTAAGTCAAGTACCCTTGTCCCAAATTTTAGAGAATAAATAATACCATATGGCATTTGCTAATAATAATGTCCACATTCATCCAAAAGAAATTCCATCCAAGTGAAGTAAACTAATATACATTAGTTTAGGGAGTGAAGTATATCCAATATTGTTTTTATGAAAAAACTTTGTGGTTCAAATAGATAACAAGTATTTAGAGCTATGGTGTTTAAAATAGATGGCAAAAGACAATATTGAGCAAATGTTGATAAACAAATCTACAAGACCCACTATCAAAGTGGTTAGACACACACAAATGCAAATCAATTGATTTGAAATCCAATGGACCCAAGTGGAGAAAGTAAAGGTTTTTGTAAACATGGTCATGGTCATAGAAAAGCTTGCCATTGAAGATATACAACATAGTTGCCACCTTTTGTTGATTAATTAATGAGATGATATATGACACAATATGTTATGAAAATGATGTATGTTGCGTGCGCCTATGTTGAGGTGAAAGCACATTAAGGTGGAGTACTTTCTAACACATGTGAAGTCTATACTAATGTCAAAATAAAAGTCAATTTTACAATGTAACATAATAAATTATATTGCACGTCATATGGCAAGGCTAAACAAATTTGTTTAATTTCTAAACTTTATCAATTGTAAATAATTATATCAAAAATTTACATTTAAAAAAATGAAAAGTTGGATTATTAATTCAAATGAATAAGGGACTCTTTTTTTTTAAATCCATATTTCATTGTATATCTCAATTTATGGTTTTCAAAAAAATTCAAAATTGTCTTCCTTTGTATCAATGACATCACACTACTTTTTATGTTAAAAAAAATCACTCAATTAAACATTTTAGTAGATATAATGAATCCATAATCATATGATATAAATTGTGATGTTAGGTTTTTGGCACTTCAAAAGTCCAATATGTTATGGTAATTCTATATTCATGAAATTCACACACTGTGATCATATAACATGTAATTTTTTTTTGAGTTTTTTTTACATATTATTCTTTTATATTTTGTTCCATGACCCATGATTGATAATCCAACAAACTATGATAGGTTTATGTACTCCACCTTAGTGTGTTTTCATTCATTGGCACATATAACCATCGTTGTCATCACACTCACAACACATAACATAAAAATACCCTAAATGGTATACCATGTCCAAACCGCCCTGTATCTAAAGCTAAGGTCCCCCTAAGCTAGATAACATTACAAAACTACTCGATGGAGATCCACCATGGATAAACATTTTGATTCCAAAACAAAAGGACCAATAGGTCATGTGCAAATGTGAGCCCCATTGTAATTCGCCTATTTATAATCCTTCAAATTTCCAGCCAAATGTGAATCACCATGGAATAAAACTTTAAACTAATTTAACCGTTTGACCTAAAAAACCTTAGTTTATTAAATGCATTGAAGGCGAAACCATTTGCCAACTAAAATTTCCTCCACTTGTGGCATGAGACATCCCATGTGCTAACCTCGAAAACATTGGTCATAAATCAACATAGTAGGGGTCCTAAAAATTGCCCACACAACATACATCGTAGGCCAACATGAACCAGGCTAAGGCTAGGTCAATTTGGCCATCCACATTGGGAATATGACATGGTGCACAATTATGCACATGGTCCTTCCATGTTTACCCATCTCAACTTTCCAACAACAACACGCCTAAAAGTAGAACCTTTTGCACACATAAAATAACACATCTTGCAGTCACATCCAAAGTAATGGTGTTGTCTATTGAAGGTAGACATAATCTATTCGTTCAAACCTATGAATCTGAAACCAATAACCACCTCCACCTATAGTGGCATAATGCAATGTATTTCAGTGTTGGGCAATTACCAAATTTTCATAGCCATGGGCATAACACATTACAACAAGGTGGCTTGTTGCTCACATGCATGAATCCACACATTAAAATCCTCCATGTTGATTATTACCATTGCATTTCATTGGATTGAGGTTGGTAACTCGAGCTCATGGCCAAACAATAAAAAAATATAATGAAAAAGATGAAAAAGAAGCTTGTTAACTAAATCTATGCCCCATAGCTAGCCATGGTAATAATAAGTCCCAATGTCGAGTATGGCCCTTATAAGACCACACTTTCACAAACCCTAGTTCAATGTTGGCACCATCCATTCAATTAACACATCTACCTCAAGATGGTCTTGTGAAGTCATGCAATGATCAATTAATGTTTTCTCACACAACTATTGGAACTCCGCACAAAATTTTGTACCTTGATTAATGAAAACATCGGCTAAAGCCCCAAACCTACTAAATGCCTTATTTAAAAATGCATACGCCACCCCTTCATTGATATAATTTGACAAAATAACCAACTCCAGCCACTTGGAGAAATGTTCAATCATAATCGAAACATATTTGTTACGTCGAGGTGTCAAACTCAATGGATCAACAAAATCCAAACTCCACTAATACCTAGGCCCCATAATTGGTAAGGGCTATAGGTGAGGTATAGGTGCATTGAAAGATGTTTGAACTCGGTCACACATCATACACTTATAAAAAAATTGTTAAACTTATAATTGCATCCCCCACAACCAATATTGTGTTTAAAGCAAATTATATGTTCGTCAAACCCCAAAATGGCCCAACTTTATATGAACATGCCTCACAAGGCTTTCACATTGTTATGGGTGAAACACAATCTTCATTTATCCATTTGCCCACATCTATAGGAGGGAATTACTTTCCCATTTGAACTATTTAACCCTTTGCACAACATGGTCCCTTTCCTTGGCTATTAATCCAATTGACTTTTCCCCTACTTGTAAATATGCAATAATGGGTGCATCATCATAAATATTTAAGGCACCATTGCCTTCCAATTCCATGTCCACATCATCCACACTAGTCTAAGGTACATCCCCAAAAGACCCCAATAAGGTACAAAGGTATGTAGAAGTACGCCATTTTGGTATTGCCTTTAAATCCACATCACCATGTGAATGAGCCCCAATGGGATCCTCTTCATTGGAACTTGGGTTCCAACTCAACCCATTGACATTTGAGATAACCTTATTAGGCCTGTGAATTATATGAAAGTCATATTCCTATAAGATAAGTGCCCACTTGGCCAACTTTCTTGTGAGTTGATCTAATTCCATAAGGAATTTCAAAGGCTGGTGATTGATAATCAAAGTGAATGGGCTACCATGAAAAGAACATCAGAATGATGAAACAACCCACACGATTACAAGGTACTTCACCTCATATGAGTTGTAATTTGCCTTTGTTTTGTTGTTGGACTGAGTAGCATATGCCCCCACAAACTTTCAGCCATCATCGTCAAGTTGGGTAAGCATAGCTCCCAATCTTATAGTGTTCCAATCAGTGTGTAATTAGAACGATCATCCTTGAATGGGTCACTTCATAATGGGAATTGATGAAAGCATGGCCTTTAGTTCTTAAAAGGCTTACTCTTTTGCCTCGTCCCAAATGAACTCCTGGTCAATTTGTGTCAATTGGGTTAAAGGTTTAACTATGCTACTGAACCCTTTCACAAACCTCCAATAGTAATTACACAAGCCTAAGAAAGCTTATAACCAACTAACATCTATTGGTTGGTGAACTTATGAAATGGCCTTAACCTTAGCCTTTTGAACCCCCAATCCACTTGGATAAATCGTGCGATCACCCAAGTATTCCATCTGAATATGAAAGAACTAACACTTGCCTAAATGAAACTTAAGGTTACGTGATTTAAGTCTTCTAAACACTTCGTACAAATGATGCATGTATTCTTCTAAAGTTAAGCTAAAAACATTGATGTCATCAATGTAGCACTTGGCCAAAACCCACCAACATTCAATCCATGATTCTTTGAAATTTTGCAAACACATTATTCAAACCAAATGGCAAAAACCATTGGTACAAAAATTCCTTCCCATGAAGATCAATTCCCCAAAAAGTTGTCTTGACCTTGTCACCTTATGTTAATGGCAACAAATGGTAACCAAACCTCAAAGTCCAACATACTAAAAACCTTGGCCTATCAAAGGGCATCCAAGATCTATTTCAATAGGGAAATGACATATTTGTATGAATGGGTTTGTTTATTCACTATATGGTAATCTCCACACATGAAGTGTTCAATCCAATTCCCAAAAAATGTCCTTTTTGGTTAATATCATTATTGTTAAGGCATATTCGCCCCTAGACAAGTCCACCAAACTAACATCCAACAACTATGTTATTCAAACCTGAACCAAGGGGTACAATCATGATAAAAGGAGCCAAGGATGCCAAGGTCCTTCTCATGTCCAAGGGCCCAATAACAATTAACAACTTACCTTCATTCATTGGTCGTTACTATAAAAAAAGAAGGAATTAATCTGTCAATTTTGAAAAGTCATATCTCTCTTGTGAATAGTCAATTCACGTTGAAATAACAAACTATTGGATGAGAACGCCAATTTCAAAATCGCTCTCATGCTCCTAGTTTATTTTTTGTCATAGGGATTTGTCATGTGTAGGTTTCATTGTCTTGCTTTGGACTAGGGTCTCCCATAATTTGTGCAAATAATTAGAATTTTTAGATTGTGTTCAAACTTTCACTCTTTCTTGTGTGATGTCCATCTTTAGCAATCAACTTCCGAACTCCATTTCACAAACCTGCTTGTACATTCAATTGACATTGTGCAAGAAGTTTGTGGTGAGGACATTAAAGGGTCAATGGCTAACCTAATATTGTAGTGCACTTTTACAATTCATTGTTTTGATTTCCTCTTGTGTATGCAATACTTAGAGCTAGATTTTTTGTAGATTAAGGTGTTTTTGGAAGTCATAAATTATGTCTTGAAATAATGATTCAAGTTATGCACATTCAAGTTAGTAACAAGTTGAAGCACATAGAAGAGTTTGACATTCTTTATGACATGATATGTGTGAGGTTTGAATCACCTTCTTGTTCAAGCTTATTGTTTGTTATACACATGTATGTTTGATTTTTTTGTGTTTTTTGTTGAATGCAGGGTAGGGTGAGCAAACAAATGTTGGGTATCCTAAGGCACTCCTCTTCAATGTTGAATTATATGCAGTTATTTCATTTGAAGTTGCACCTAAGCTCAACCTAGTTTACACCTTGGAATAAGTGTTGTTGGAAGGGACAATGACCTATTTGTTGTTCATAACTTCCAAATGCCCTTTTTGCACCATATCGCCAAAACAACAAAGAATAAATCTAGTTGTGAAGACTTCATGAGGTAAGTTTAGTTTTTTATCTATGGCAGTTAGCATTGCACCTTTTATATTTCAAGTTGCACTAAACTTCAAGTTGGATTTTAGTAGAAAAGTACATGGTTGTTTAACATTGAATTCATTAGTGTGATAGTGTGCATAAACCCATTTATGTCAAAAAAAATTAAAGGGCTATATGGGAAACCTTGAATAGGGTGTGACATGCTGATGGAAAATTGGCTTGGGGTGAGGTTGATGGAGGTTCTGAAGAGAGGAATTTCACACACCACTATGAAGTCCTATGAAGGAACCTAGTATTGTTGTTACACCTTGGCTAGTTCCAAAAAACTATTTTGAAGTTGACTCACACGTGCATTCTATTATTGTGGAATAGTTAATTAGTTTAAATATTGCACATTTATCTTTTCACAAGTCTGCAACAACTTTTCACAAGTCTATAACAACCTCTCACAAGTCTGTAGCTGCCAAGACTACAAAAAAAATGAAGGTTAAAAGATCCAAGAATTTACCATTGACCTAGAAAGCTTTCAAATTCCAGTCTGGGAGTAACATTTGAGTGTTTATTATTCATCATGAAAGGTTATTTGCATAGTTTTCATAAAAGGTAATTGTGTTGCCAAGCTTTTTGGATTGAACATAAATTCAATTGTTTTTTCCCTTTTGACAATTATTGTCTTTACATGTCCTACTTATATAATTACTTAATAATCATGTTTAGAATTTGAGTTTTTGTTTTTTTTTCATGAACTAAGACTATAGGTTCATAGATCTAGACTTAATATTTGTAAAAATGTTTGTGTGGTTCTCTTAGGACTTTCTATTAGATTTCAATTTATATTTTAGAATTGAGTCTTCACACTATTAAAAATCTTATCGTTTGCAACTCGTCCCTCTGCAACTATGTGTAACCAAATATCACCTATAACTACAAATGGTTGCTTATGCAACTACTTTTCAAATTTGGATGAAGTTTGGTTTTCTTTTCAACTAGGTTGCGACTATGGTTTATTCCATCCTTAAATTGTGTTTCTTTTATAATGTTTTTGTATTTTTTTACAACATTGTATATACATTTAGTTGCAAATGTAACCAAAATAATCACATGTTAGTTGTATAAAGTATCTAGGCTACCTAGCAAGGACATACCTATATATATATACTTACCTACCTATTAGTACTACCTACCTCCTTATTAGATACCTACCTACTTATTGAATACCTATCTACCCAAAAGCCTAGGCCACATGGTACCTAGCCTCAGTTTGGTGACACACGGCATTGCCTATGTTTAAATATAAACCTAAACATGACATGTGGAACATAGGTTAAGTCTAGGCCATGCCATGTGGCACATATGTTATGCCATGTCGCATGGCATTTATGCAAACATAGGACATGGCACATATGGTAGGCCATGCCACATGGCATATATGCAAGGCGTAAGACATGCCACATATGTTAGGTTTAGGCCATGCCATGCACATACATTAGGTTTAAGCCATCCCACATGGCACTTAGGCATGACATAAGACATGCGTCATGGCACATAAGCTAGGTTTCAACCATGCCACATGACACCTATGATAGGCCTAAGCCATGCCACGTGACACATAGGGTAGGTTATGACACGCCACATGGCACATATGGTAGGTCTAGGTCATGCCATGTGGCATCTAAGCAAGGCATATGACATGCCACATATGTTAAGCTTAGGCCATGTCATGTGGCACATAGACTAGGTTTAAGTTATCCCACATGGCACCTAAGCATGGCATAGGCTAAAACATGCCACATGGCACCTAAGCTAGGCTAGGACATGCCATGTAGCACTTAGGTTATGCTAGGATAGGACATGCCACATAGCACATATGCTAGGCTTAGGCCATGCCATGTGGCATGTGGGCTAGGCTTATGCCATGCCATGTGTCACCTAGGCTAGGTTATGGCATGCCACTTGGCACATATTCTAGGCCTAATCACACCATATGGCACTTAGGTTAAGCCTAGCCATGCTAGTTGGCACATATGTTAGGTTTACGACATGTCATATGGCAATTAGGCAAGGCTTTGGCCATGCCATGTGGCAACTATATATGACATGCCAGGCGACACCTAGGTTATGCTAGGACGTGTCACGTGGCACATAGGCTAGGCTTAAGCCATGCCATGTGGCATTTAACTAACATTGTTTTCCACGCCACATGGTAGCATGATTAGACTAAAAGGTATAATTCAATATGGAGGATTGGAAGCATATAGCTCAAGAAGCATTAAACAATATTGTTGCCATTGAAGCAACGATCTTTGAATTGGAAAAAAACAAATCTTTTTGTCATGTAATTAATTATGTTTAGTTTAAGGAAATACATTATATGTGAACCTTTGCATTATGTTAAAATGCATGAAATTTCAATTTCTAGTTTTGAATGTTGAAAGTGGTTTAGGGTTATTATATTTCACATGTGCATGTGTGCCTTGGTCGAAGGCATAGGGTATGATTAACTTTGCATTGTAAACATATCAAAGTGAACAAAGTCAAAATTTTGGAGCTACTTCTGAATATGACCAGCCTATACATATGGAGAGTTTAATTACGAGTATGCCAAATGTGGAGGAACTACTATAATGTCAAAGCATAAAAGAAAAGGAGTTGAATGCATTAAATTTGATAGTTGAAGACAAAAAATTAAGGGCCATTTCAAGGTGAATCCTTGTATAGAAAGGCAAAGGAAAAGTGTCACACAATACAACAAGAATTGGAGAAGGTGACAATCACCCAAATAGACCACAATAAAGAAGATTGTATACATGTTCAATTTGACAACATGAAAAAAGATGGCATTTCATTTTGGTCTCAACCCATTTTTCATCTTTATGTGCCACCAGAAGATAGTGGATGCAATGTCATTGTTGTCAAGGCATGTGGTTACTATAATCAATGGTATCATTGTGGTGATGTTACATTACCTACTTGTAAAAACACCTTTCACCCATTATGCCTTGTTGCCATGTTGAAAGATTCAAACAAGTGTAAAATTTGTATGCAAAGTTGCACCTTGATTGGTGGACCTCTTGGGGCATCCAATAAAAAGATGAAGATTTAACACAACTAGTTAAGGAGATGAACTTGAAAGACATATGCGAAGATATGTACAAGAAGGTTAGAAAAGTTGGGAGATGTGGTTTGCAAATGGACATAGATGGTAAGTTTAAAATAAATGTGCTAAATAATTGTTGTTCTCAAGTTGATATTTTCCCTTGGTCAACATGTCTTGACCCAAATTTTGGTGGGTAACTAATTTGTGTTGTGTTTGAAAATGTCATGTATATAGAGCTAACCCATACTAGGTATGGGTCAACAAGTATGACTTACATACCAACTATTATTAACATACCACCTTCCAACCCCATGAATGTGTTATCATGCTCAAATGTAAAAAATGAGATTGTAGTGGCATCCCCAACAAAATCTTCTACAAGTCTAGCACTTGACACAAAATATTTTACAACCTCACCTATGTCAATTCAACATTTGCTACAAGAATTACCAAAACTGGATCACAATCCACTAGCAAAGAAATTGAAGCATTTGAAGCTTTCAATTGAAGACTAAACATAACAGAAAAAAAGGATTCCTTGAAGAATGCAACAAAAGATAATTCAAGAAAATTCCAAACACATAGTGAATTGAATGCTTATAAATGTTTGCTAAATGTAAATGCATAAATTGCTACATATTTGATGTTCATGTTTAATGAATACATATATATATTTGTTACACTTGTCTTTCTGTAAGTGTTTTGCTTAAGGTTGAAAGTCAAATATGCTCAATGCCCTATGAGTAAAAGACCTTCCATTCAGACATCAATGTTGGCAGTAAGGCAAAAGCTAATATCTCCATCCACAATATAGAAGTTTGGCATGCAAACAGTCAAAAGGTACTTTAGATGATGTATGCAATGGTTTGGGCTTAAACAAGATACTTGACATGGTAGCATGGGTAGATCATTAAGTTGAATTCAATAAGTTGCTACTGAATAACAATGTGTCCAAGGAGCAGATTATCACAATCTTGATTGCATTTTAAACCAAGCTAATAGTTGAAAAAAACCTTGCAATACAAGAGGAGCCCAATAAGGTTGAAAAATGGAAATGAGGAAGAACGAACCTCCAAAAACATGCAATTTTTAAAAGCTAGGAAAAACATGTGGTGCTGCAAAATTAATCAACTCACAATGCATACACATTTGAAATGTAGCAAAAAGTTTATGGGTGAATCAAGCATTGAGATGTTGTGCTTTGCCTTCTTACAAAAAGTAAATAGCTTGCAAAATGTAACTATTGCTTTCAATAGTAATGGAAAAAACAATCATAAACCAAAGTTGCCATATGATTACATTACAAAGATGCGAGGAAAGTTCTTTTGTTGGACCCCCTAATAAATTTCCACATCTATTGTTCTTTTCAAACAATTATGACCAAGTATTTTGTGCAAGCAATATTTGAGATGCCCAAGCTAAATTAGGCTTTTGGCTTAATACCATCATAAAACACTTTTAGCAAAGGAAAATACTAGTTTGGTGATGGTAATTTAATTGAAACTACTCTAACAACTTTTACAAGACAAAAATAGAACAAAATTAAGACACTTTGGGGACTATATAACCACATTGACAAGAACATAAAATCTCTTAAATAGTAATAGTTAAGATAACCAAACATAAACGATTCACTCATGTTAGAGGCATTTCATGTTAAGTCCATCACCACATTTTTATTATCTAAAAAATACAACACAAAATCCAGTCTTGAAGATTTTGTCAAAAAAATCACAACGCTCAATGCTAACTTGTCCTTGTAACACATCAAAATTAATTATCAAGGAATCTAAATGCACCAATGCCTTGTTCAATGATCCCCATAACTTTTGTAGGAAGCCCATAAGTTGTAGAATTACCTCTAACTACATGAGCAACTTTGGTGGCATTGGGAATTTAAATGCTACAACTAAGTGAGAGAAAGTTGTGGAGCCTTGGTGGCAAATTCTCCTAAAGATAATAAGTTCGAGTCCCATGTCAAAATTGTTCATACCATAGACCTCCATTCACATTATCACCTTCATACCAAGTCTGTCCCTAATCATATGTGTATGACTTTTTCACATTATGAACAAGCTTGTCACACAACAATAACCAAAAGCTCTCATCACTAAAGCTCTCACATACAATAAAAAAAAATCATCCCCCCCAACTAAATCATTTACAATTTTCTTTCTTCCTTATCCAAACTTTATTTTTTGATTACACTCTTGCATTCTATCCCTAACATCATGATAGTTCACAAGTTTTAGCTTTGCAAGAGTCCATGGTGGCACACGGTGAATTTTCTCACACTAAAGCTCTTAATTATTATCCACACAACATGGGCAAAAACATGTTAAATGTTTGTATTGCACATGGGTTGGGTCTTGATAGTTGACACTGCGCATTTGAAGAGCTTTGCATCTCCTTCTCATTATTGAACATTCAAAAGTTTGTGCTTTATCAATGTCACCTTCTTTAACCTCCCAAATGTATTTGTTGACCACTTTCCTTGCAGCAAGATGAAAGGCATGAAACTTGTTTGACTTTGCCCCCAAAAAAATGACAACCTCATGTGCATTTTGAATTTTCATCCCATTAGGCTTTAGTTGTTCTTTCCTGAGTTCCTATTTCAACAAAGCTTTTATTCCATCTACCTCCCCCTTGCCATGGCCAGTAGTCAAATTATTCCACATCATCTAGCATCCATTTGTGAGTTCACTACAAATTGTTTCATTATGATACCTTGATATAAAAAACCAAGATTGTGCACTTTTGAAATAACCAACACGCCCATCAAACCACACCAAGTGATGTTGAAAAAAAAATCCTTTTCTTTCATAAACAACCATTGTAATCTAAAAAGGTGTCATGCTCCTTTTCATAAAAAATGTAATAATGAATATCTTTCAAGATTCTAGACCTAGCTTCAATTGGATCAAAATCCTTGTTTGATCGATACATAATATGCACCAAAATAGTGATTTGGAAACTGAACCAATGCAAATCTTGTATTTCATTTTGCACCATGAAAACATAGTTTTTATAAAAGTCTATGTGTGATACCACAATGTTTTTAAATATATGTTGTAAGTAGTTTTGGAATTCCTTTTTTGCCATTGTGACCCATAATTATGTGCACTGAAATCACCTAGCCTTGGCTTCAAATAGGTTATTAACTCAATAGGGGTTGTATCTTTATACTAGACTTGTGACATTTTTTTTGTCTTGACCATTACTATTATTCCCAACAACCACATACCTTATGCATCACCACTATACCAACTTCTCTATTGAAGTTTCAATGGAACATAACTTCAATTTCTCAACCCCATAATCCTAACATTAACCCATTAAACACACCCTTTTGTGCAATAAATCAAACTCCCCCTTTAAGCAATGAATTGACATCCATAGAGCAATAATCACATTAGATAGGCTCAAGTGAGCACAAGATGATTGTTGACCTGAAAACCTTATTGTTGGCTTACATACTTCACTTGAACACACACAATTTCCATGTACCCCAAATTCCCAAGACTTTTTACATCAATCTAATCCCAACATCAACTCTTTCAACTCAATATGGTACCTACAACAACAAGTATTCCATTGTTTCAGTCATTTAAATCAAGGCTTCAATAATTGGAAGGAAGTGAGTTGAACTTGAATATTTGGATTTGCCAATTTAAAAGCAATGAAAAATTCAAGTTGCAAAACACCATAAAACAAATTGAATCCTTTGATGCATGTAGTCATGACCACTCATCCTAAGTGCACTAGTTTTATCATCTCTAATTAACCTTGGATTACTATAAAACAAATTTATTATACATATTAAGCACAAGGTCCAAGCATTACAATAAAATTCAAGATGAACAACACCAAAAAAGGATAGCACATATGGATATGTACATGGCCATGACCACTTTGAAAACTCAAGCCCGTTTGCTTGAAATCATTTATGATGACTATTGAAAAGCTACAAAAGTCAAGACAACAACTATAAGTGGTGCTACAAATAGATATATTCAAAGTACACATATTCAAACAAAGATTTAAACAATCATTCAAAATTTAGACAAACAAACAAACATTTAAATTGACATATTTAGACAGACCTTCAAACACATTTAAACAAACAAATTCAAACACATATATTGAAAGAAACATGCATATAGGTAATTTTATTCAAAAAATTGAAATATTCCAATGACTATATTAATAAACACAAGGTCATTTTTGTAATAAAATTCTAAGCTTTATAAAGATATATTTAAACCACTTTGAAAATTCAGGCCTAATTGCTTGAAGTCATTTATGATCATTATTAAAAAGCTGCAAAAGTTAATCAAGGTTGAAATAAGGGCATTAAATGTTAACATAAGGTCCATGTTCCATAACAAAGTTGAAAGTGATGTTGCAAACAAATATATTCAAAGTACACACATATTTAGACATTTGGATGATAGACATATTCAAACAAATTCAAACAAATAGATTCAAACAAACACTTTGAAATAAACATATAAGTAATTATATTCAAGGGATTGAAAGATTCCAATAACTATATTAATAAAAATAAGGTCATTTCTACATAGAATTCCAAGTTTTGCAAATATATATTCATACCACTTTGAAAACTCAAACTGTCCATTCAAAGTGGTCATTTGCATTAAAACCATTCAAATTTTATATTACTATAAAACAAATTATTGTATGCATTAAGCATAAGGTCCATGCTTTAAAATAAAATTTAAAATGAACAACATTGAAAACAAACATCAAACTTGGATATGTACATGGCCATGACCACTTTGAAAACTCAAGCCCATTTGCTTGTTTAGTCATTTATGATCATTGTTGAGAAGCTACAAAAGTTATTCACTTCAGGTGACATAGTGGCAACAAATGATATTTCATATTGACACAAGGTCCCAATTTTACAACAATTAAAAATGATGTTATGTTCAAAATACACATCTACAAACATCCATATCATATAGACATATCATACACACATTCAAATAGACACCTTCAAATAAACAAATTCAGACATACATATTGAAACAAACATATAAGTTATTTTATTTAAAGAAATGAAATATTCCATAACTACTATATCAATTAGCACTTGAAGTCCTTTTTGTAGTGAAATTCCAAGCTATGTAAAGCATCCAAGGGACCATTAATTAGACCAAGTGATGCATGATTTTTGAAAAGCTCGAACATTCAAGTTGATCAGCTATTGAATTCTTTTTTAATCAACCTTGAAAATATAGTAATATATAGTTGGTGACTTGTTAAATACAACATAAGTTTTTGTGTAGCTTACTAGGAAAACATCACCTTTTCCTTAGATCACAAGAAGCAACAAATCACAACCTTCCATATATCATCACTAAACCCAATTTAAAAAGACTATAACCTTATTTAAATTAACAACAAACCACTAAAAAAGTTAGCAATCATAAGGCTTTTTAATAACACCACACCATTCATTAGATAATCATTAAACTATTTAATAACACCACAACATTCCTTAGATAATCATTAGGTTCCTTAATAACAATACCCCATTCTTAAAATAATCGCAAGGCTACTGAAAAACCACAACCTTGCAACTTGGTCATCATCATTTACTTTTTAAAACCACAACCTTCTTTAAATCACCAGAAGGTTGTTAATAAGCAAACCAAATTTCCTTAAATCACTAACATGTTGCTAAAAGACACCATAAAAGATTCCATTGTAGCAAACTTGGCACCTTTAAATCAACACTATTTTGAATTTTCCTTATTTAAAGAGTTTGCAATTGTGGTTTCAAACATGCAAATGATTAAATAAATGTTAATGACACTTCAAGAAAAGAAATCACAAGTTTATTGAGACATGATTTTTGAGCAAGCATAGATTTTGAACAAGTTCATGCAAAAATGCCTTATTTACAACTAATGTGTGGCATGTTCTTCAAAGATCTTCACTCCAATTCGCCTCTGTATAACATCCTTGCAATTAGGTGAGATTGTTGTCTTGGTACTCCACCATGAAATATTAAGTTTTTTGTTATTTTGAAAGGATGTTTGACCTTTTAACATGTTGGTGAGATGTCCAAAATGCAACTCCGAATGAATGTAGCAATTGCCTTCTTTTAGTAGGCCTCTTAATGTTTCTTCTATCCACCCTTAACACCTTTTACACCTTTCTAGAACTTCTAGTAGATTGGAAGGTCACCAAGGTACAAATAATGTCTTTTACCATGGTAATCTTTGAAGATTTTTTACCAGCCAAATGTGAAGTTAAATTAAATCCAAAACTATCTCCAAGATTTTGGTTTTTTTCATTTTTTGCACATCTTGGAGGTAAGGTGGTAAAACATCTTTTAACAAAAGGTGACCAAACAACTTTTCCAAAATAATGTTTTTGAAAGCTAGATTAATCCTTGTCAAATATTCAATTATGAACATTGGTATGGTCCTTGCATATGTAACATTATCCTTTTGACATTATTTTTGATTTATAGAGAAATTGGATACAACATTCACATCACCAATTTGTTGTAATGCTTGTTCCTTTGCATAATCTTGGGCAATCTACTTTTTATATTCACGTTGCTAGTCTCGAGCTTACACACTCCTTTGTTGCTTATGAGCATCCTCCTGCACCTATTCATCTTCCCCTTCATTTTCAACACATACTTCATCATGATCAACATTTTAATCGACATGCTGCTATTCATTATCCACATTTAATTCTTGAAGATTCTCATTCTCTACACATAATCCTTCATGATCATTGCCAAATGCTCTGGAATCGTCTTCATCCACTAAATGAGGAACTATAATAACTTTAGTCTTTTTGTTTCTTTTTGTTGCTTCCCATGAATAATCCAAAATTTGTACATGAAGCTCTTACATTGTATTTGCTCAAATGTTAGACCTATAAAAAACATAGCTATGTTTAGGTAACAATAAATTAGATATACAAATTACAACTTGCACAAAACACTTCCAACATGAATTAGAAAAGTTGCATTAGCTATCTTCAAATGAACACAAAATTGCAAAATAAAATGCATTCAAGGTGATTTGTCAACATCCAAACACCAAATGTTGGGTTTGTGCAACTTTAGGGCACCTCCAAAATTACTAGCGGAATGTACAACTAAATCTACAAACAAATAAAAAAAATGTTCAAATATGCACATGTTGTTGGAACTCAAAAAACCATATAAATTATTTGTAAGCACAACTAGTGAGAATTTGCATAAAAAGGTGTGTGCAATTGGAGCTCAACAAATGGATCTATTGAAAAGTAGTAGAATCAAATGCATAGGGCACTTGAAAACTTTGTAAACTAGGATTTTGGTAAGAAATGTTAAGCATGTAGTTTCAAAATGTCGAGATGTAAGGTCCACCATTTTTGAACTTGGTGTCCCATTCAAACCTTCAAAACCTTTATAATTCAATGCTACAATGGGCTTGAAGATTAGAACCTTGAACAAGACAACCAAATAACAAAGATGGAACTTGATGTGTGAAGTGCATTACATCGAAGTTTAGTTTAGTTATGGGAGCTTTGCAAGTCCAACACTATGGATAGGTTTAACACATTTGTTTACTTGGCCATTGTGGAAAAGCCCAAGTGGACAAGGTGCCATGTTGGAGTAGCAGCTCATTGAAACCCTAATTTGCAGTTAGGTATCTAATCAAATTTTCGTTAATCTAGACCATTAAAAGTTATTGCTTTTATCAAGATGACATTTTTGTGTTCATTGATATGTTTTTCATCTACAATGATGAAAAACTTTGTATTTCTTTGGAGTTTTATGATAATATATCTTATAACCCGAATTTGCCACCATATATGACATATAATCATTAGAAAAATATGATGTTTAAATGTTTAAACATTTATTCAATGTGTGTATATGATAGTATGCTATTGTTTTATTATGCAAGTATTGCATTACGGGTTCCATTTTGCCAATTACCTACATACAATTTTTTGAATTAAATATTGATTTGAATGGAAACATGACTTATTGCATCACAAAATTACAAAAAAAAATCATCAAGACCTACATTATAATAAAATGCACAATTCTCATTTGAGTCATAATCACAAATTTTGAATTATTATAGCCATTAAACATGTTCAAAAATCATAATCCAATTGACACATTTTAAATGATTTTTTATTGGTTAAAAAAATGAGGATCTTTTTATGAAGTACATTAAAGCACACAAAAAAATTGAAAGAATTTGGTGAAATTTTTGGTAGGAAAAAACATGTTCAAAAATTTTAAACACAATTAATAATTGTTTTGTAAGTATTACATGTGTAAAAGACTATCATACCATGATAAAATAGTTTCAAATTTTGAGCGTTGTAATTTCATAAGGTAATGAACACAATTGTAAAATCTCATGTAAATATCATTTAAACATCGTTTTTGACAATTAATTTTTTTGATAAGGTTCAGTTTTTTATTATAGTCAACCATTGCTTTGATTCCTTTTATTGTGATTACACCCCAAGGCTCTTTTCACCTCACTAAGCCTATAAGGTTCCTTGAAAATTAGATTTTCATCCTCCAATATGATTCGGACATTTTGTCCTTTTAACTAACCCAAAACCTTTTAAATAAAAGCAAAACATCCAATGAAAATTTGTATTATAAATTGTGTTTCATGCACCCCACCTCTTGTAATTGTTGGGCCAATTATTGGGTCCCATGTTTCTGTAATCACTTGTACCTTGGGTTGGGATGATGGAATAGCCCTAACACCCAAGGTTGAAGGCATGGCCTGTGATTGTTATGCAAAATGTGGAAAGGTAACATCATGTCCTAGCACCCCCACATCACCTATTTTCCTATTCCACACCCATAAATGGCCTTTGGCATCCTTGATCCCATAATTGCCAAGGATGTATTTGTCATATTGTAACATCACCCCCCTTGGCATTAACATAGCCGACATAACAAAATGTGTAACAAGTGAAAGATGGGATGGAATGGGCGGTGATTGGCCATAATGTAACTATTTTACCAAGATTAAATTGAAAATCCATGTGAGGCAATTGAGATCCATAACTTGCCCCAAAATCCACCAAAATGTTCCTTTGGAAATGCCTTTGCATAGATGTGGTCTAAGTGGGAACTTCGTGGCCTGTTTTTTCTCATTAACATTTTGTTTTTCTATATTGGATGAATGGGAGTCCCAAATCATCCTTGGGTCCCAAATTTTTAATTCATGAAAACGTGGAAAACTTAAGAATGTTGGTAGGGCTGTTCGTGGAAGGCCAACCATATTGACCACAACCAAAGTTGGTTGGTCATGATGATGAACCACACATGAATGACATCCTAGATCCAATATATCATCCACCAAGCATGTGGGTGACCTAAGAATGAGCTCATATGCTTGTTGGATCACCTCTAAGGGTGCTACATTAATCCACATCCATCGAAATTGATGGGCTCATGAATCAACTGAAGTAACATCCACCTACATTAACTTGTCAGTCCAAGCCCTGATTTGTTACTATCCAACCAAGACAATTAACCTGGAATCCCCCAATGGTGGGATATTCTCCAACAAATATGCACATGGGTGCATATGTGTATGTTACAAATGTTGCACAACATGAATAAGTTCCTAGAATAAACATGACATAAGATTAGAAAGTCCTTGGCTTGTACACGCTTGTGAAAGACCTTGGCATGACCATCCAAAGTTTGACCAAGTCAATTGGCCCAATCTTGGTGGAATTTGGCACCCTTAACAAGGTGATATTACTTGATAAGGAACGTTCCTATTAACCTTGTATGGTTGATGTTAATAACAAGTAGGGATACCTTTGTGGCAACATCGTGACATGTAACATGTAGATTTCTCTAGCTTGTGGATCTTTCTCCACGTAATGGTATATTTGGATTAGGTTGCCCTATTGTAGTACCGCAATTAATATAAAACTAATGCCTCCAAGTAGGCATATTCCATCATTGGGAATATCCCATTGAATAATCTTGGTATCCAATGGGTTCAAACCTTGAGGCCCATTACTAACATCCATTAATGAACAATGAATATGGGTTTGGTGACAACAGAATGTGCGAAACTTGATGACCATAATGATTGGCCAATGCCTGAAATTCATTCAATGTGCCCCATGGTGGCTTGGGATCTAATGGAAAAATTGGAATGATTGGAATTTCCTATGGCCCTATCGTCGCCAATTCACCATTAGGTGGTGCATCTTGGTCATGGACATTACCTTCCAACAATTCAAGTCCATGTGGAAGGCTTGAAATCTAGCCAACATAATTAACTTATTAGATTTTCCCTCTTGCCCCCCCAATGAATCTCATTGGCAATGATGTTTTTTGAGTAGCTTCTGTTTGCTAGCCTAAACGATAGTATGCAATTTCTTCCCAAAAATCAATGGTAACCCCTAGGGGGTACAACACAGCACCTCCAACCAACACATCATAGGACGTAACATGCGTGACCATTACTTGAGCCCACACAATAGTGTAGTTTATTGGTTTGTTATCATTGATCTAGATCACAATGTCATGCTTGGTTAGCCCTTGTGCCTTTTTAAACCCACCCATGGATGTCAAAATTTCATATGGGCATGGGTCAAGATTCACATCGATCAATCCAAAACCATAAACAATAGTTTTGCCCAACATCAATGGTTAAACATTAGAATCCAACAACACCCTATGGAGTTGGTATCGACGTGCTGATACCCCTTTCAAATAAAACATTCCTTCCTCATTATGCACAACCACAACCTTAAGAATAACAATGGTGGGCCGTCTTGGAAGGTCATGAGTTTGGCCACGACCACATGCTGAGATTAAGGTTGAACCTTGGACACCTCCATGCAATTAGCCTAAAAATCTAGATGGGGAACTGCAAGAGGTACGAAACTATCCTTCAACTAACCACCACATTTGGTGTTCCACCATTTTCACATATTGTGGCCTCAAATCAGAATACAATTGTTGGTTGAATACCTGAAATGGTCAATGTTTTAGTAAAAAATAGCGGTGTTTGACATAGTGCTTTGGTCGCCCCCATGAAACTTGTGGATGCCTTAGGTCCCTGAGAATAGAACCAGGCACCTTCCTTGACACTCAACCAAAAGTTGATGCCCCCATGGGATTAGGAATGGTGTTTGTCAACACATATGCTTATGGGATACACACTTGGCGTTGAACCTCACCATGTTGAGGATCTAATCTCTCAATTGTTCCTTGTGCTTTTGGCACACTCACATTAGTTTTTGTCATTATGAAGATGTGGAAATCATTTCAATAGGATTTCGGACCAAAATATGGTTTCCATTAATTGTTGCCCATGATTCATCATTTCTTGACATATGTGGCATTATCTCATTTGGTGCCACTAATCTTGAAAAACCAGCTTTGCAAAAAAAATCTTGGATTAACATTTGACCCATATGATTGGCCATCTTTCTGATTTTTGGCCTTCCTTGACCCAAATGTGATAGATTTCACCTAAGCACCACACCTCCAACGCTTGTCTTCTCCACCTTGTTCCACTGAATAAGATGTGGAACCACCATCTGAATATGGTTTGCCCCCCTTGGCTTTGGGTGGTACAACTTTGGTGGGTTAACTTTGTGATTGTTGACATGATAGTGTTGGAAAATTCCTTGGGTTTCCCTTGTTGAACCTAAAGATGACCACCACTCCTCCACCATGTTCATCTTAATCCTTTTTGATAATTGAAAGATAGTAGCCAAAGTGGGGCAAACAAGCTACAATAAAATGGCATCCCACATCTGACACTTAAAAGTTTTTGTTTAGGATCCATATGAAAACTAAACCTCTTGGGCTTCTGTGACACTTTGTGTCACCATGATCAACCTACGCATTCATGCATATGTTTTCACAAGCTTTCATGGGGTTCATGTTGGAAATCCTACAAACTTTGTAGCTTTTCAATCCTAACCTTTTGGTAATTCCGTTGCAACTCACAAAAAAATTCCACAATTGGGTTAAATGCAAGCAATGGACATCGCATATTAGTGATTTCCCTTACACCACCACCCTCAATAGTTCCACCACTTTTGGTGGCTCTGTTAACATTGGTGTTTCTGCTCCCATTTGCCGAGCTAATGCTAACAATTGATGTTGCAACACTTGGGGGCACAAAATCCCCTAATGATAAAAACATTATTGGGAGATTAATATAGTCACCACTCTTCAATCTAAATTTCATGGGCACGTTCAAACTCATGATAATCATCCATAAGTGGCACTTCCAAATGTTGAAACAAACCTTTACATGCCATGAAAGGTGTGAATAGCTAGGGATTACGGATTTGCTACATATCACACCAATTGTTAAATTCTTGGATGAAATCATCCAGCTCAATGGTGCCAATTGCCTTTGAATATCAATAGGGCCCTTTGGTGGTTCCATACATCTCCTCCATGTCCCACAACAATGGTTGGGTGATAAACCTTGGAAAAAAATCCATTTCAGAATTTGAAAACTCCACCCCATATGATGATGAAGGTGATGTGGGCCAAGTGGTTTGAATCACACCTTGCACCTAGTAAAACCACAAAGTGATGATAATCTTATTCATTGTTTTTGGATCATGTTCCCCTTTTGTGGCGAACCTGAACCTTAACTTTGGTATCCCCTTTAAAATCTAATCACAAAATAATAATACACCTGCTAAAGAATGAAAATAAAATAAAACAAAAAATACAAGGGCTTGATGGGGAGTTCCCTACTTTTTATGTCGATGCATAGGGAGGCCTACCTCTTTGCCTTCCTTCCTAAGTGGTGTCAATGGACAACAACAATATGGGAACTTGGAGTTGCCATCACTTTTAGGTGGCAATAGTGGCGCTTCTTGCAACTATTGCCGTAGATGGTTGCCGAAAACAATAAAATAAAATAAAATGAGGAGGAAACTCCCCACCCCTTCCTTATTGTTGGACTACTTAAAAATGTTGCCATCCAAGCTTTTGATGCTTGTAACTAGTCATGGTGGCGGGTTTATTCCCATTGCTTGCCTCCTTTCCATGCTCTAAGGTACCTAGGCCCAATTGGGGTTCAACTCCCCATGGAGTGTTGAAGATATTCACCAAAAACCTTGTAAAATTATTGTTTTTGTTGGGCAAGCTTCTTCAACAAATCAAAATGCAAACAAATAGTTGCTATGACTCGAGCAAAACTCCTGCAAAAATCAACTTGTAATGACATAAACAACACACAAGTATCTAACACTTACTACTAACCAAATCCCATGTATAACACACACACATAGACAAAAACCAAAAACTTAATGTTAAACAAATCTAACTTAATTGTAGCACAAAACAACTAACTAAACTTTTGGTGATTAAAAAATAAACTCACATGCAATAATTTAGGAATCCAAGCCTAAAACATAAATTAAAAAAAAACACTTGCACAATAAAGAAAATTGCAAAATAGAAACTATGATCTGAATTTTCAAATCACCAAAAGTGACTTGAGGTTACATGAAATAAGATTATATTTCATAATAAATATTTTGAACCTTGTTCACATTTGAACTGGTTTGAAACTCAATAATTAACTTGACTAACTCAATTTATCCTTAACTAACTAGGACCTAACTGAAATGTTAAACTAACACACTTGATAAGTATTATGCTACATTCAATTAGAAAAATAATTAGACCATGAAACATGTTGATTGCCATGGTATCATAAAATGGGTTCATGATTGAATGAACTAAGGAACAATCCTTAAACATATGGCCAACTTTAAAATATTCATAAGATGTGAAAGAACCAACACATTAAAATATGTTTTCGCAAATATTATTCATTAATTTGAACATTAAAATAAAAGGGGAAATGATTTTTTCAAAATGGTAAAATACTAATTACACATAATGGGCTAAAAAGTTGAAAGGGACCAAAATGTCTCACAATATTTAAACCCAAACAATCTTCAAAATATTGTTGGATTTGCACATAGTTAGGTAATTATCCAATGGTAAAGTAGAAGATGCTTGGGGAAAAATGAAGTTTCATTGATAATGTTATGAACATCATAGTGTGCTTGGGCATGGTAATGTAACATGGTGGAGGTGCTAGAACCTAATGAACGAATGAAGGTGATGGGTAAGAAAATGGTGAACAACAACATTTTGGTGACATGCACTTTAAATGAGGGGACATATAGAGATTGATAAAATACCAATTAAAAGTGAGCACAATAATCATATTCACAACAAATACATACTCATCTACGAGGCAAACATAGGTATAACTCCATGTTTATTAAAGTTATGGATGCAATATGATACCCATCCATATAGGTCATAAGGGCATGTGCATATAGGACATAGATACAATAAAATGCAGCATGCTCATGTAAGTCATATAACAAATATAATCTACAAAATGATAAAACCCTGCCAAACTTTATAGAAAGAAAGCACCCAAGAAAGGGAGAGAAATGGAAACAATGGGCAAGGACCGAAAGTTCAGGCAAGCAAACAGCCCAAGAAAGACAGGCCACAAGGAGGAAAGGGAACCACTAAGAACTGAACCCTCCACACCAGTCACATGAAGCAAATTAACTAAAGAAAGGGGTGGTAACCAAACCCTCCACCAGTTGCATGAAGCAAATCAACTAAAGAAAGGGGAGGTAAACCCCATAAGTTGAGAAAAATGCAAAAGTTGTAATGATGAAAGTGAATTAATATTTGAATTAAAATTTGAATTTAGTATTTTATAAAGACAAAAAATTCATAACTGTCGTTTGTTTCAGTTAGTTCGGACCGATGGACATAGCGACGATCCAGTGTATCCAGCAACTGACCCACTGGTCAGTAACCGTTGTGTGTCAGTCGCCCCAACGGTAGCCGTTTTCCGTCCCTCCGTTCCTCTCTCTCGCGAGGGAGCGAGCGAGCGGGCGAACAAGCGCGTTCCGCCACACTCGCACACTTCCACGGTGCACAATTCCTTGCTCTTCTCTGGACCTGCGCAGGATCTCGATTCGTCTGCAAACTCATCAATCGGTTTCTCTCTCTGGTACCTACTTCTATTGCTGTTTCCCAATCAAATTTTTTCCCCGCGAAGGACTGATCTGTCTTGAGCTTTTCAGCTCGACGTTCAACTCCATTCTACTAGCTCAGGAGTTTTTGTTGTTGCACCGTTTCTAGGTTGTTGTTGCATAGCTTTAGAAGAAAAAATGGATAGTTGCAATGCTTATGATGCTGTTCTTAGTTTGCGTTTGTCAAGAATTGTTGGGTGGAAATCGAGTTTTCTGTCTGTTTTCATGAGCTCATTTTCATGGGGGTTGTGTAGTCCTTTATGCAGTGCTGAAGTTTGCGCTGTAAGCTTGGGAGTTGAAGTTCTGAAAAAACATTTGCTCGCGTCTTGAGCTCTTGTGGCTGCGGATTTTAGAAACTCATGCTGCTGGAGTATGAAGAAACTTCTGTAGCAGAGCTGCTGGTTTTAGTCGAAGAGGTCTGCATGCAGACTGTGTTGCAGGGGGCCAGGAACTAAATTTGGAAGGGTTTATTGATGAGCTTCTTGCAGCAAGCGTGTGATGAAGGAGGATCAGCAGGTGGCCGGAGCTGCTAGAACGACTACTCTGGTGTAGTTGCTCACATTGGGGGAGTAATGGTGAAAGGGAACACAAGCTCCCGCCTAAATCCGAAAGCCTCTGAGGCGCAACCATGTGCAGACGGTTCTCTCGAAGCTGCGGCGGCCATGGCTGCTGCGGCACGGCCTCCTCTCTCAGCTCTCTCTGGAGGGGTTCGCAACAATCTTGCTAGTGGCGCAAATGCGACGACGTTGAGCTCAAATGCTCAAGCTGCTAAAAGCGAGAAGCCGAGTCCTCGGGCCGGGACGAAGACTAGTTATGCCAGAGCAGGAGTCGCTTCTGCCGCTGCAAATCATGATCAGGGGAAGTATCCACATTTGGAAAACAGCAGCTTCAGAATCAACTGCAACAATGTATGCAGTACTCCCACTCCCGCACGCATGACTCCAGACAGATTTGTCACGCCTAGCGCAATGACGACGACCTTCAATAGAAGCACACAATCAGCGCCTAGAAGGGCTAGTTGGGTACCGACTCCACCTAAAGCTGCGAAAAACCTCGAAGCCTCGCGTCGTTCCAGCTTTGCAGGTACCCTAGAAAACAAAGAATTCGAGAGCTTCTCTCATGATGCCACATCTAGATCCACCTTCTTTGCTGCAAAAGCTTTTTCTGCACAATCTGTGATGTGAAACTTGCACACTAGTGCTTTTGTTATTAGCATCAATACTCGCTAATGCAAAAAGCTTGACGCATTTCATGAGGTGTGGTTCCAACCTGCAGGTACTATTCGCCACAATGTTGCTCGAGCTTTGTCAAACAGTTTTGCAACTGAGGAGAATATGGATGTTGAGAACTCGTCATCTTCTTCATCCAGCTGCACCTCAGAGTTGAGTGACCCTGAGAGTATAAAAAGCTCAGTGTCACAAACAATATCATCAGTGCATCATCATCAAAAAGCAGCTGGAAGAACTCAACGTTTTTCTTCTTCTTCTTCTTCTGCTACCAGGCCTGAGTTTCCTACTAGTAATTCAGCTGGACTGGAATTCCAAAGAACGCCAAACCGAGCTAATTCAAAGCCCTGGAGGACTGGCTCTTGTAGTGCTGCTGCTGCTAGTCCAAGTAACATAAGATCCATGATCTCTGCTGGTACACTTCATAGAGGAGGTTCCGGATCACAGCAGCTGCATATCAGCAAAAGCTTGAGCCAGAATTTTGTAGAGATGGATTTTGAGCTTGAAGAGGACTCCTCCTTTTGGAATGATCATAATGTCCAGGTGAGTTTTTTCCTTCCTTCATTCATTTCTTTCTGAATGTTTTTTTGGAGTTTCTAATTGTGGATGTGGTTGAGATCCTTGAAGAAACTGATTACTTGAGATTAAACTTGGAGAAACCTAAATGACATGGTTTTGTGGTGGGCCTGGTAGTCTGTATAGAGCTTGGTATTGGAGACATACATTGTCTTTTTGCACACAAGTACTGGAGCTATGTCTGATAATAGAAATTGGCACTAGTATTTCAGGTTTTGGTCCGGATGCGACCGCCCAGCAGTATTGAGGCAGCAAATCAAGAATTTCTCAAGTGTTTGAGGCAAGAGAGTGCTCATACTGTTACCTGGCTTGGCCAACCTGAGTCACAATTCACATTTGATCATGTGGCTGGAGAAAAGATCTCACAGGTGAGTAATTTTCTCCACAATATTGGTGCTGAACTTGAAGCATTGTTTAGAGTATGACATTCGTCAATGCACAATTAATGTCACCTGTTGTAGCATTGTCTTGTTGTGTGGCATTTGTGAACGTACAACTCTTATCACCTGATGAGATTGCATTCCTTTTTATTGTGAATGTGGACTTGCAGGAGAAGCTCTTCAATGTGGTGGGATTGCCCATGGTTGAGAATTGCATGGCAGGTTACAACAGCTGCATGTTTGCTTATGGCCAAGTAAATCTTCTTCACCAGTCAAACCTTCTTCAGAGATGTGATTTTGGAGATTGTAGACAGATTTCACAACTGAAGGTGGTTTTGATGATATTTGGTGCAATTTTTCTTTGGTTATTTCTTACAGTTTTGCATTTTGCATTGAGTGTTGCAGACAGGAAGTGGAAAAACACATACTATGCTTGGTGACATTGATGATCTTTTTCATCAACCAAGTGACAATCGTGGGATAACTCCCCGAATATTTGAGTACTTGTTTGCCAGGATCCTTAAGGTGTATCTCAGCTACCTTCACAGAACAGTCTGGTTTACTCATTTTGTCATCAAAAAGTTTGTATTCATTCACCAAGTAGAAGACATTTGTTGGGTCTGGTTGGAACCCTTGAAGCAACAAATTCAGTAATGTGGTTTTTTCTTTTGAGTTGGATAATCCAACTGCTATGCACAACCTTGTCTCAAAAAACCTGTCTGTTGAAATGACAGGAGGAGGAAGAGCGGAAGTTAGAGCATCTACAATATGTGTGCAAGTGCTCCTTCTTGGAGATTTACAATGAGCAGATCACTGATTTATTGGAACCTACATCCTCAAACCTTCAGGTTAGACATGTAACTCAGCACTGAAACTCTCATTCCTTGTTTTCCAGCTCAAATGCAAGTGATGTAGCATGTGTATCACACCCACAAATTGGTAGATTTGCTGTTGTATGTTTCTTGGTGTGCTGATGTGTGCTTTAATCATCTGGAATGACAGATCCGGGAGGACTGCAATAGTGGGGTGTATGTTGAGAACCTTTCAGAGGTTGAAGTGAAAAGCATGCAAGATGTAGTACATCTTCTTCTGAAGGGGGCTGGCAACAGAAGGGTTGCTGCCACCCACATGAATGCCGAAAGTAGTCGTTCTCACAGTGTTTTTGCTTGCACTATTGAAAGCAGGGTATGCAAGTACATAGTCCTTTCACTTTCTCTTTCTTTGTTGTCAACAATTCTAGGTTTTCAGAACATATTTTCCTGTCCAAGTTCCTCACGGTCAGCTTTTGATTCTCTTTTGCACAGTGGGAGAACAATTCCCTGATAAATATGCGATTTGGACGGTTGAATTTAGTTGATCTTGCAGGTTCAGAGAGGTAATAACTCCCATTTGTCCAGTCCTCTTACAACTTCTCTCTGTATGTGAGGTTCTTGATGGAATATCTTCTGATATCTTGGCCTTAAGTGTTTATTCATCAAATTGATCCTGTGTGTTTGCATCTTTCCAGGCAGAAAAACTCAGGTGCAGAGGGTGAGCGCCTGAAGGAAGCAGCAAATATAAACAAATCTCTATCAACTCTCGGGTACTGACCATTCATCTTACTTTTCCTCAAAATGCGTTTATTGAATTACTCAACGTGCAATCTCACTCTATTTGCAGCACATTCGGCAATATATCAAAAGAAACCGAACTGAGTTTGGGTGGGCAAATATGGGCAGATTGGTGATCATGATATTGGTGGATGTGGCGAATGGGAAGCAACGCCATGTACCTTATCGGGATTCTAAACTCACTTATCTTCTTCAGGTCATCATCATCTATTGCTCACATAAAAGTGCAAGAGGGAAATATCTTGTTTGAGGTTTTGAGAACCATGCTCATGTGGTTTTTGGCAGCTTTTTGTAAACTGGGAATGTTGGGTTAAGGTGTGCAGGATTCTTTAGGAGGCAATTCTAAGACTGCAATCATAGCAACAGTCAGCCCTTCAAGCTGGTACATGATCAATCTAGCTTTGTGTCAACAGTTGTAATGTCTCAACCACAATCTTTGATTGTCTGTGATTGAACTTGGTGAGATTCTAACAAATGCAGGGTGCAGATTCTTGCTCAAGTGCAGGTTTTATAATGTGGGCTAAACCTCAATGTGTGCATTGTGGCAACTGTTGGTCCCTCATCAAATCTCTCTAAATGTTCATAGTGATTTGCTTCATGTCAGCTGCGCAATGGAGACACTGAGTACACTGAAGTTTGCTCAGCGTGCCAAATTCATCCAGAATAATGTATTGAACTTCTTGACATCCAATTGCTTTTGCAACTGCCATCTTGAATCTGATATTTTCAGAAGAGACTTATTTTCTTACTTTGTAATTGCAATCTCAATGAAAGCACACTTTGTACAAAGGGACCCAACAGAGCACGTTGAGAAGGAATGCCAACTCTGAAGTGACTGACTTGCAAGTGCAGGCAATTATCAACGAAGATGCTTCAGGAGAAATGACAGCCTTACGCCGAGAAATTCAGCGTCTAAAGGCAAGAATTCTTTCTAGCTGAATCTAATCTTGCATCCCCGAAAATGACGGCCTCTTTCATCTGGTTTTCTGTGATCTGTGTTTTTGAAGTTATTTTGTCGATGGGAATTTTGAAAACAGGAGGAATTAAGTTCATTACGTAGCCAAACTCTTTCAAGTATGCGTCGCGAACGCAGGCGTGAGAGTGATGAATTCTTCAGGTTGTCAATAACTCCAAAGGCCATCTTCAGTCCTGCTCCAGAAGATGTCCATGAAGATGAACCGACTTTGAAGACAGAAGAGCTGCTCGAGAAGGTACTGCAATCACATGGAATGTTTCTAAGACAAGTCTTCAGTATCATTTTCAAGCATCACTGCAGCCATTTTCTATGATACGGGGTGGGTCCTTGAGTCCATCTGTATTGTTCAGTTTATAATTTCACTCTGCAGTTCACACTATATCTGCATTGTTGTGGCACAGATAAAAGCACTGGAGGCTGTACTGGCAGGAGCCTTGAGGCGAGAACAAGTAGCAGATACAACCATAAAAGAGTTATCATCTGAGATCCAGCAACTCAACACATTGGTATGTCTTGTATGTTCATTTTGTCCAGCATTTCACATTTGACATTGGTTTATTTTTTGCTTGTTACAATTTCTACCTGCCAATGGAGTAACAGTGAACTGTGTATTGCTAAGGATCTAGAGTCAAGGAAATTAAGATCTAAGGTCTTGGGGAATCTTTTTGTTCAGGTCCAGGATCAGGAAGAAGAGACTGAGAGTTGCAGGAAAGTGGTACAACTCCGAGAAGACAAGATCCAGAGGCTTGAGTTGTTGTCAGATGAGAAACTTTCTGTAGAATCCTATCTTAATGATGAAAACAAGATGTTGGCTCAAGAGCTTCAAATCATGCAGGGGTTCATCAAATGTAATCCCAAGCTTGCACATTTATCAATGGACAATCTCCACCTCACAGAGCAACTAAAAAGGTATCTGGCATCCTGATGTTTCCAAATTGTAGTTGTCATGTTAGCATGCTCCATAAATCCTAGAAGCAGATTTCAGAGATGGTCAAAATTGGTTGAAGAAATTTAGTAACAATGGCATGTCCATTTTGCAGGTATCAAGAGTTTTATGAAGCAGGAGAGCGAGAAACCTTGTTGCAAGAGAACTTAGATCTTCGAAATCAGGCAAGCACAAGGCCATGAAAGCAGCAAAAATTTAAAATCTGTAAACTGAACTGCAAAACACTTCTCTTGAAAAGAAAACATGTAAGCAACCGTTGTAAGTCAGTAGATTCTTGTTTGTGTTTCTGTCAGCTTCATGAATTGTAATACATTTGCAATGACAGATGCTGGAGCTCCTCAATGCAAAGATAGCAGTGGATCAAGGTCCTGGAGCTCTCGTGAACACAGAGGTGTGACAACTAACTGCTCTTGTGCCTCACTCTCTTTGCAGCTTTGAGGTCAACTATGTACATAAACAATTGCTGTGATTAGTACATGGGGCTTGGAGTTGCTTGTTTGAGCAGTTATGTATGTTTTCTCTGTTGGGGACATGCAGGCTGAGCATTGTCAAAAGGAGTTAGAAATATGCCGTAATGATTTGACCACCTGCTTAGAGGCTAGTGCACAAGTACAGAGGTTGGCCACTCCTTCCCAACTTCTAAAGCATGATCATGTTCTTGCCCCAACATCCAGATTATTTTGTTCTAGTAAAGTTGTGTACTGGGACTTTCAGTTTTGTTCTTATGTTTCTGTTTGGAATGGTTGCAGACAGTTGAATGAGACAGAGACTTTAGTTGGCCAACTGACATTGCAATGTGCTGAATTGCAAAAAGAACTTGTCTTGCTTAAGGTGATTTTCAGACCTTGACCTAAGCTCATACATGGTGTTCCTCTCCTCTTCGAGTTTCTTCCATTGTGAACCAATTGAAAATGTCCCCCTTTGTTTTGCACTTACATTCAGATTTAAAGATTGAGCAGACAAACCTTTATCTCTAGAGATCTGCAACGAATATTGTGAGCAGAAAACTTGATTGGTAACCCGGAGCATGAAATAACTGGCGGTTGGAGGGTGGTTCTGCTGGATTATCTGGTATGCAGGAAGACAGAGAAGATTTGAATTCAAGGTACCAAAAGATTGTAGAAGAAAAAGATCAGGAAATTGGACGTACTCAGCTGGAGTGGGAGATGGCAGCTAAGAAACTACTGATGGAGCTGGCAGAAGGAGACAAAATTCTCATTGAGGCCGAGCAAGAGATGGAGGAGATCATCAGTGAGACTTGGCTTCTCAAGAGTCTTCACAACAAAGCTCAACGCTGGTCTGCTGAATCCAAGCAATCAGAAGCAGATGTTGACAAAGAGCAAGAATACTTTGGAACTGGACAGTTGTTTGAGGAAAATGAGATTTTTGCTTCACAGGTACAGATCCCTGGACCTCAAGATGCTTGTGTTGCCTTTGGGGAGGAGAAAATCAGGCTGGAGAGCAAAATCCAGCAGCTTGAACAGGAGCTTCAAGACTGGCAGCAACAAACACAAACAGCTCAAGCTTTGTCAGCAAAATTGGAGGCATTGCAAAAATGTCTGACTGATCTTGACAGAGAGAAGTCAGCAATGGAGGTTGAAATTGAATTACTGCAAGTTCGAGCACAAGAAGCCTCAACATTGTGTGAGGACAACGTTAAGCTTGTGAATAAAGCACAAAACCTAGAGTTGGAGCTATTAGAATGCCAAAGCAAGAATGCTGAAGAAATTTCCTTCCTTCTAGAGGCTAAAGATAATCTTCATGAAAGAGTGAAACACCTTGAGTTGGAGCTTAAGGACTGCCAGCAAAGAGCTGAGGAAACGCAAACCACACTGGTGGAGATGGCAAAGGACAATTTGGAGCTCAGGGAGGAGATTGAGCTACTGTCGAATCAAGCTCAACAAGCAACCGGCCTTCTGGAAGAGAAGCATAAGCTGGAGAGGGAGATGGTAGAGCTTGAACTTGAGCTGAAGGATTCACACAGAAAGAAGTTGGCATTGCGCAAGGAAACTAAACAACTGGCATCATCTTTAGTAGAGATGGAATGCCAGAACCAATCTCTTGCCTTAGCTGTGGAGCAAGAGGCAGGCACTTCTCTGCAGATGCAGAAAGATATGTTGGTGCTCAAAGAAGAGAAAGAGGCCCTTCAACATTTTGCTGAGAATCTTCAGCAAGAATTGAAGAACTGCCAACAGAAAGCAGAGACTACAGCACTTGTCCATGAGGAGCTCCGTAGGACAGTTGTCTCCTTGCACTCAGAGCTTGGGCAGAAAGTTGAGCTGGAAGCAGATGCAGCAACTATGGCACAGTCACTGTATGACAAGCTCAAGACAAACAATGTAGAGTTAGACATGTTAGTGCAGCGAAACTTTGAGCTTGAGAGAGATCTTGCTCTAAAGATTGGAGCTTTGGAGGTCCTTGCTGAAGAGCTTGCAGATGCAAACAAATCTAGACAAAATGTAGAAAGTGAGAGAGATGAATTGGCAGAACAGATAGCTGCATTACTAGCTACAGGTGCTTTGATGAGCAAGCAAGTGCAAGAGCTGCAAGAGGAATTGCACAAGATGGGTGCTTTAATGAGCGAGCAAGTGCAAGAGCTGCAAGATGAATTGCACAAGACAGGTGCTTTGATGAGCAAGCAAGTGCGAGAGCTGCAGGAGGAATTGGACAAAGCAGTCGTGTTGATGAGCAAGCAAGTACAAGAGCTGCAAGAGAAGTTGGATGAGAAGTCAAATGAGCTGCAATCTATATCAGTGGACATGAGTGCACAGATTTCACACTTCCAAGGCATGGCAACCAGTTTGGTGCAAGAACTGGAGGAGAAGAAGATTGCATTTGTGAAACTGCAAGATGAACTTCACTCAGTGAAGCAAGAATTGGCACATTTGATCGAGAACCGTGAAAATGAACTCTGTGCAGCACGAGAAACTGAAGAGAAACTGCAAACTGAATTGTCCAATGTTACAGAAGAGCTCACAAATGTACAGGTACTTGCTGGTGAGAACAAGAGAATGGCAGATCATGTCAGACAGGAATCAGAGGATAGAGCACTCTTGATATCTGCACTTCAAGAAAACAAGGAGAAACTCCAAGGAAACATGGAGATGCTTCAAGAAGAGCTTCTTCACAAGGAAGAGCTTGTGCAGAGGTTAGAATTAGACATCAGGGAACTGCAACATGTAGCTGAAGATTCACACCTCCAGGAAGAACTGCTTTATGCAAATTCCCAAATCCTTGAACTTAAAACAGAGGTTGAGCAGAAAGTCAAGGCATGCAGTTTACTTGAAGAAGAACTGATCATGACAAGAACAGCTGCTGCAAAAGTGGCCCAGGAAAGGGATGATCTGCGATTTACAAGTGAAAACTGTCAGGAGAAGCTGAGCATTTTGGAAACAGAAGTTGCTGTTGGATGTGAGGCTTTGTGTAAAATGGAGACAGAGCTGACAGTAGCGAAGGCAGCGTCTGCTCAAGTGACAGAGGAACTAGGTTTGAAGATCAAAGAGCTGGGTGCATTGGAGGTGAACTTATTAGCTGTGCAAGCCTCCACTGCTTGTGCAGCCAAGGAAAGTAATGACCTCAAAGCTCAAGTTACAAGTTTGGCAAGCAAGGTGGAGTTCCTGGAAGCAGAGCTTCAACTTAAAGCAGAAGCAATGTCCTTATTAGAAGTCGAGCTGATGACAGCAACCTTGGCAGCAACTGATATGACAGAAGAAAGCATTGGATTGAAAGCTCAGAATGCAGATTTGGAGGCAAGTAAAATTGCTTTGGCAGCTGAACTTGAACAGAATGTCAGCACTAAGTACTCACTGGAAGGTGAACTGAAGGCAGCAAGAGCAAATGCATCTACTTTGACAGAACAGAATCTTAGATTGGAAACTGAACTTTTGGCAGCAAGCCTGGCAGCAATTGACTTGAGAGAAAAAATTGCTGAATTGGAAACTCAGACTGCAGGTTTGGAGGCATCAAAAGTTGCATTGACAGCAGAGCTTGAACAGGATGTTGATGCGAGGTGCTCACTGGAAGCAGAACTGAAGGCAGCAAGAATTACTGCATCTGACTTGATAGAACAGAATCTCACATTGACTGCACAAGTTGCAGAACTGCATGTGAAGCTGGTTGTTTCAGAAAGAGACCTTGAACAGAAATTTGCTGCACTGAGTTCCCTTGAATCTGAACTTGTGGGAGAACGATTGATGGTAACCTGCATGACAGAAGAAAGCTCCAAGTTCCAAATTCAGCTTGCAGAGCTTGAGAAGAAGGTGGAGGCTGCAAGATTCCTGCAGAATGAACTCACTACAGCAACAGTGGCTGTATGTCACTTGACTGAAAAGAGCTCAAAGTTTGAAGCTCAAATTGCCGAGCTGCAGGCAAAGAATTGTGCTCTCAACACAGACCTTCAACATCAACTTGAAGAATTGAGGGCAATGGAGGGTGAACTCAAGGCAGTAAGAATGACTGCATCTAACACAACAGAAGAAAATGCTAGACTGAATGTGCAAGTTGCAGAATTGCAAGCAAAGAAGGTTGCTTCAGAGGGTGAGCTTGAACAGAAAGCTGCAACACAAATCCTACTTGAAAGTGAAGTTGTAGCAGCAAGACTGACAGTTTCCTGCATGGAAGGTGAACTCAAAGCAGCAAGAATGACTGCATCTAACATGACAGAAGAAATTATTAGATTGAATGGGCAAGTCGCAGAACTGCAAGCAAAGAAAGTTTCTGCAGAGGGAGAGCTTGAACAGAAAACTGCAGCACAAATCCTCCTTGAAGGTCAAGTTGAAGCAGCAAGACTGGCAGTTTCGCAATTGGAAGGTGAACTCAGGGCAGCAAGAATAACTGCATCTAACATGACAGAAGAGAATGCTAGATTGAATGCACAAGTTGCAGAACTGCAAATGAAGAAGGTTGCTGCAGAGGGAGAGCTTGAACAGAAAACTGCAGCACAAATCCTCCTTGAAGGTCAAGTTGAAGCAGCAAGACTGGCAGTTTCGCAATTGGAAGGTGAACTCAGGGCAGCAAGAATAACTGCATCTAACATGACAGAAGAGAATGCTAGATTGAATGCACAAGTTGCAGAACTGCAAATGAAGAAGGTTGCTGCAGAGGGAGAGCTTGAACAGAAAACTGCAGCACAAATCCTCCTTGAAGGTCAAGTTGAAGCAGCAAGACTGGCAGTTTCCCAAATGGAAGGTGAACTCAGGGCAGCAAGAATAACTGCATCTAACATGACAGAAGAAAATGCTAGATTGAATGCACAAGTTGCAGAAATGCAAGTGAAGAAGGTTGCTGCAGAGGGAGAGCTTGAACAGAAAACTGCAGCACAAATCCTCCTTGAAGGTCAAGTTGAAGCAGCAAGACTGGCAGTTTCCCAAATGGAAGGTGAACTCAGGGCAGCAAGAATGACTGCATCTAACATGACAGAAGAAATTGTTAGATTGAATGGGCAAGTGGCAGAACTACAAGCAAAAAAGGTTTCTTCAGAGTGGGAGTTTGAACAAAAAGCTGCAGCACAAATCCTACTGGAAGGTGAAGTTGTGGCAGCAAGACTGGCAGTTTCCCAAATGGAAGGTGAACTCAGGGCAGCAAGAATGACTGCATCTAACATGACAGAAGAAATTGTTAGATTGAATGGGCAAGTTGCAGAGCTGCAAGCAAGGAAGGTTTCATCAGAGGGGGAGCTTGAACATAAAGCTGCAGCACAAATCATACTAGAAGGCGAAGTTGTAGGAGCAAGACTGGCAATTTCACACATGGAAGGTGAACTCAGGGCTGCAAGAATGGCTGCATCTAACATGACAGAAGAAAATACTCGACTGAATGCACAAGTTGCAGAACTGGAAGCAATTAAGGCTAATGCAGAGTGTGAGCTTGAACAGAAAGTTGCAGCCCAGATCCTACTGGAACGTGAACTTGTTGCAGCAAAATTCACAGCATCCCACATGGAAAATGAATTCAGGGCAGCAAGAATTACTGCATTTGACATGACAGAAGAAAATGATAGATTGAATGCACAAGTTGCCGAATTGCAAGCAAAGAAAGTTGCTTTGGAGGTGGAGCTTGATCACAGAGTTGCAACACAGATCCGACTGGAAGATGAATGCCCCAAGCTGAAAGCTCAGATTGCAGTGCTGGAGAAGAAGGTTGAAGCCATGAGGTCTCTTGAACTAAGAATTGGCATGTTGGAGGAGGAGTTGAATGTGAAGGAAGATGCCATTGAAAGTCTTGAAAAGCAGCACCTAGCTGCAGCGCAACAAAAGGAAACCCTACTGGAGAATGCAGAGCAAAACCTGATCACCATGAAATCTGACAGAGACAGGGTCTGTACAGAGTTACAATCATTGCACGAGGAACTGGTGACTCTGCAATCTCGGGCAGACTATCATGAGGCGGCTGCTCTTGAAGCTCAAAAGGTCTCTCTTGCTCTATTCCTCTCTAACATGTATGATTGCAGCAAGTCTTAATACTGGGCACTGTTTTATGTCTCTTCCTACTTGAGTTTGCCCTTGCTAAATCTATCTAACTAAGCATATTTGTATGCAGAATGCTGAGTTGAATGAAAGATGTCTCAAAGACAAGGAGGAGGAATCAAGGCTTCTTCAAACTTCAGTGGAGGCATTACAAAGTACTCTTAGTGCCTTAGAGAATCAGGTGTGTGAAAATTCAAAGCTTTGTACAATTGCAGTCTCTCTAGTATATGTGTGACATGGACTGATCGAGTCAAGCATTAATTGCAGCTCGACCTCCTGAAGCGAGAATCAGAGCAACAGCGAATGATGCGAGAAGATTTGGAGTTGGACCTTGAGGGCATGAGGAATCACATGTCCATGATGCATGCACTGCGCAGTACTGATGCCTGGAATGCACAGAGCTTCCAGACAGCACAATCCACAAATGCTGAGCTGCAAAGGTAAGCTTTTTTTTAATTCCCTCTGGATGTGCATCCTGTCACAAATTTCAGCAAACAAACACTGTATGGATTAGAGTTTGATTGGAAGTTCATGTCGCTTTCCTTTTGCAGGCAAATGGATGAGAAAGATAAGGAACTGGACCAGGTGCGTAAGAAACTTGAGTCATTGCACTGCCAGTGTGATGACTACACAAGGAAAATTGAGGACATGGAAGCAGATTTAACACATGTGCAGCAGGAGATACTGGCCCTCCGCATAGAATGCGAACACAAAGACAAACAGGTCTGTCCTTTCTACAACGCTTCCCTGCTGAAGGATTGTTGATTCATGCAGGGGAAAAGCATGATATGCTGCAAGAATTCTAACCTAGATGTGAAACAAGGATCCTCATTGTGTTCATATGGTTTTTGCAGATAAGCACACTGAATGTACAACTTGCAGATGCAGAGAGCCTTACACAAGATGTAATGCGTGATCTCCACAGTGTAAAACTGGATATCAGCAACTATGCTGTGCGTGCTTCTCTTCTATCCATACCTCAGTCAAATTCTTCATTTGACAACTTGCTGACAGGATCTTAGTTCTCATATATTGTGGTGGGAATGCAGTCTCTTGTGAGTCAACAGCAACTTGAGCTGATCTCAGAGAGGGCTCGACATTTTGATGAAGCTCAAGAAAAGGTGGTGTTCCCTTCTCTGGTCTCTGTTCTTTTTAAAGATATACAGGCAGACAACTTGGATCAGACTCTAATGGCCAATACTTTCATTGGTGCAGGATGAAGAAGTTTCAAACTTACGAGCACAACTGAACAAGGAACGTGAAAGGTGAATCATAAGACGTCTCACACTGCATTCAAAGGCTTTATGTTTCTCAGTTTGTTTTCACCTCATTCACCATTTCAAACGAAGTCTTGGCACAATGAAGTCATGTGGGAACTGAGATTTTGTCTTGTCTGGATATCCAGCTGGATGCTGGAAATGCACCACAAGCAAGCAGAGATTGTGGTCAGCCGTGTATTATCAGAGAAGCTCCTCCTGAAAAACAAGACCCTTGCCAATGAGTACAAAAAACTCAAGGTATTCAAATCTGCTGCACCTTCTCTGACACAAGCCTTTAAATTTGTGATTGCCGCTTTTTTTTGCTAAGTTTGGTCAGCCAACTTTGTTCAAGAGCTTGGATAAATTCAGAGCAAGTTCTGAACACACATTCTTTATATGCTTAGCAGCCTGCATGCAATTGTTATGCTTTGCAGGCTGACCATGCAGGGAAGAGAAAACAGTTGCAACTATTGGAGGAGGAGCTCAAGCAGCTAACTGAGCTGCAAAGCTGTACAGAAAGTGAGACTGAAGATTTTGATGAGGTCAAACAGTTCCAAGCTCTACTTGCATGTGCAAATGCAAATGATGAGCTTCCACAAAATCAGGCCTAAATTTGTGATGTAAACATGTAAGCCATATTGAAGCGCCCTTGATACTTGCTTCTTCCTGTTTAGCAAGGAAGAAGTGGAATTTGTTCAGTACCAACCAGAATCTAGACATGCCTGCACATCTCAACCCAATGAAATTCATGAACAAAAGCAAATTGAAAACTAATATGCATTTTCCACTGTTTGAAAAGCTCAAAACAATCCTCAACTCAAAGATACAACCCTGGAGCCTGTACAATTCTTGAAGTGGATAATATCACCTTAAAGATCTTCTGTATTCTAAATTCAGTGTACTAAAATTCTACCTATGCAGAAATCTTGTTATATGGTTTATCGGTTTGCTGAAACTCTGCAGTGGACTAATTTGTGCAGGATTTGACGGGGAAGGGATGAGAATAGTCAACCATATCCCCTGTACTTTTAATGCACAGGTGTTGCATTCCATCACATGATGGTTGCTTAGATTACTGGCTAGAACATGGTCATTTCTATTTGAAAACATTTTCATGAAGTTAGATCAGGCGGATTAGACTAGTCAATCTCTAGTCAAATAAAATTTTAGGATTTTCCTCATTAAGATGTGTGTTAATCATTACTTCGAAATTAATACTAGCTGTAGAGACACAACACTTGTTAATATAACGTTCGAAAAGAAACTAGATATCCAACATCGAGAACAGCCTTATAACATCTTGTTAATGCAGCATCAAACACCATCAATCTGAAGACCCACCTTCCCCTGTTTAAATTTGCATAGCTCACGCTTTCAACTGATCTCTAATTTGAAATCCAGTGCAAGTGCAATGTAACACGTCTGTATCCAAATCATTTCTGGTCATTGGAATGGAAGTGACATTTTAAGAGAATATGGGAATGCTGTCATTCTGCTAGAACAAGAACAAAGGTGCAAGTACTGGGATAAAGTCACTGCCATGCATGACTAAAGAACTGATGGAAACATGGAAAGTACCATTTAAACCAAGATCAGCAATTTGAATCCAGA
>Ga0209208_10000270_pt1 | contig 63023 bp, 37 predicted proteins | sample S1TSphfallax_3_FD_187694 | JGI IMG/M metagenome (GOLD analysis project Ga0209208, IMG submission 187694) | Host-associated microbial communities from peat moss isolated from Minnesota, USA - S1T2_Fd - Sphagnum fallax MG (SPAdes) (version 2) | ecosystem: Host-associated > Plants > Peat moss >... | reverse complement strand
GTGTTTTGGGTCCTGCTGTCGAGCTCTGAACATTCGGGAGTCCCAGAGGACTCCAAATCCCCAACTTTTCCAAGTGTTGGGCTTCACCCCCACACTTGGCCAAGTTAGGGTTGCGACATCTCTATCCTATGTTTCTTTGATTGAACCCTTCAACCTCAAAATGAAACTAAATTGAATGCACAAAAAAACCCCATTGACGTATTATTTGTAGTTGGCCATTTTAATTTTGCATTTCATCTAGCATCACAACCTTTAGCTTTCATTAGACCATTTGGTGGGTTGTGGTCATTTTCTAACAATAACATATGCCAAAATGGCTCCAAATGGCAGAACAATTACATGTGTTTCAACAACCATAAAATAATGTATTTTATTTTATGCTTGTCTTCATCATTTATTACTCTGATATGATATTTTCAATGATTGTTTCCTTGACACATTAATATTTTTAGCTAAATGTCTATTCAATCACAATTTAATGCAAACACTATGTTTTTGTTTCCTACTCCACTTTTCGACACATCATTTTTTTATATTATTATACATGTGTCATGGTTTTGGGGCCAACATTATCATCTGACGATTCATTGGACTTTTTAACATTTTGTTCTTAAGTTCTTATGGCACCCAGGCTTGCCTACTTAGAGTTGCATAAAAATGTCTTTCAGGTTTCATGAATTTTGTTGATAGCAAGTTGCCACATGTTACCAAATCCTCTGTTGACAAATCGTTTAATAAGCTTGTGAAAAAAATTTGGAATTGAATTTTTCAAACTCACCCATTCTTTAAAGAAGTCCATGGCATGTGTAAACATTGCCCAATTATAGTATTCCATATCTTCCTTGGAAATGTTTACATTTTGTTTGAACAATGCATGACTTTTTTTTTGTTGATCTTGGCACTTGCCCATTGCCATGTTGCTCATTCATTTGTTTTGTCAATTTTCCTTTCCCATTATGTTCCCCATGTTTTGATGGAGGGGGATTAGTTAGGTTTCATCTCGTGGATATTCCATTGTTTCTTTTGTCATCTCACATATTCTAGATCTTGTATGCTTGAAATTAGCATATATTCAATCATGAATTCCAAAGTGTTTGGTGTGATAATTGGTTTCAATTTTCTTGTTGCCATTGTAGAATAGAGGTTTATTGATTGCAAACACATGGTAGAGGTAAAAAGAATTCAATTATGCAGTACGGGTGGAGAGAATGCAAATTGAAGTATTGATCATGCAAATTATTAATAAAGGGGAAAATTGAAAATTGATTTTACAAGTAGCAAGAATGGTCCTAGATGCAAGAGGTTGTGAAAGTGAATGAATATAAAAAACAACTTGAAATGGTATAAACAGTGTAAGGGCTATGTCATATTCTCTCAATTCCTAATGGGCACATGCCTCTTGGTGATGAATATGTATTGTTTGGATTGGCACATACTTGTTGTAGGTCTACAAATTTATATGCCACTAAATTGGATTTAGATTAATAGTCTTCCTTAATATTTGATTCAAATTAATTAGTTCATGGGTGTGCTCATAATTTTTTCTTTTTCTTGAATGAGTTTTATTCATTGGCCCATCAACAATTGTTTTGGAACATTTAGCACTCCCCTATGGAAGCATCTCTTTGGATCACTAGTTGCAAAATAAACATGGATATATTTTCCAATAGTTAACCTTTTCAGCTTATATACATGAGAGTTGAACTTTGGGCAAATCATATGGGATAAACTTGAGGTGCTATTGGGAACACCTTAGGGACCAAGTTGGGAACTTGGTCAATTTAAAAGGGGCATGATGAGAAGATATTGGGAAGAAGGAAGAAAAGTAAAAATAACTCCCACCACCCCACCCCCAAAAGGGAAAAACAGGACCCGTCTTGAGTGTGTGCTGGGCTTTCCCATTGGCTGCATAAATTTCTATTTCCAAAACTGTTCATCACTATTTTTGGCTTGGGCTAATAGCCCCCATATCTTCTTGGGGTACTTATTGGTTTAGACGCTACAGAGCTTAATATATTTCATATTAAGGAAATATGAAATATGACTCGAACATTTCAAGTGTCGAATTATTCAAAATAAACCAACATAAAGAATTTCCACCTTGTTTCTATTGTTCATTTTTTCGCAAAAGATGTGTTTGTTGGCAACTTTTAGTAAAAAGTTTATCCATTTTTTTTCATCCACATTTTCATTCATAAATATTGTTCATCCATAAACATGTGAAAGAATATTCTTTCACATCAGCAAATATTTTGTCATATGTGTAAAAAAAAATCCAAATATTTTGACGACGTGGACAAAATATTCTCAAAAAGATTCGATTGTGCTCACTTGCTCATACTCACAGCTCATGAAATAACATCCTTAGATAATAGTTATGTCTTTGTTACATTGGATAGGACCAATTAAATTGTTTTTGACATGGTCTAGCTTTAGGTTTATGTCAAAAACTAAAATGGATGTCCTCATGTTCGAAACATAATTTATGCAAACCAATGAGACAGTGAATCTTTGGTCACATAACACATTTTGACCTTCATCCAATTTCATATGCCTAATCCAAAGTTTACACCACACCAAAAATCATAATTCGTGTTAGAACTTTAACTTCACATATGCCTCAATCTTTAGGTTGTACAGTCCCATTTTCTACCTCTTAATTGTTTCTTCCACATCTCTGGCCATAAAAAAAATGATACCTACAAAGCAGATATCATGTCTTCCATTGTCTGCACTTTTGTGTCCCATTCAAAAGAAAAACTAATACACAAACCTTGGTTGTCATTACATTCATAGCTGTTCAAAACCTTCTGGGAAACAAACAAGTTGCACAAATACATGTTGATAAATCAAATCATATTTGGACATCCTTTTGATGCTGCCATTACAACCCAAACTCGGGTTTTGTAACTTTCCTATGAATTACACATATTTCATATTGCAAATGAATAGAGAAAATGTTTATTCAGCAATAGGCATTAGAAGTACACAAAACATGCAGATTACAAAACATGCTATTCCACATAATCTTTGTGTCATGTTGACCCATGTCCTCATCAATTGTTTTGCATCAGTATGCATATCTGGACAAATATTGTCCCTGTAGATGTCTCCTTTGGGACTAACTCCCTCCACCTTCTGTCAACTTGCCAGCATGCAAGTATAGCCAGGCCTCAAGATATGTACATAAACTGTTTTTCAAAGTTCTCTGCCTTCTGTAAACCTGGAAGAAACCCCAGCTATATCCTTTTTGTCCTTCATAGTCATCACTTTCTACGTAGTCAAGTTACATAGCCATGCAGAATCTCAAATTGCAAGAAATCACTTCTGATCCAGAGTGTAACCATGGTGACGTCTGTCTCCATATGACATTCCCAGTAAATACTTCACCCAACCAGTGGAGACATTCCACACTAGTCCCTTGTTCAAGAGTGGTCTGGACAAAGGCCACAAAACGACCACAATGGTAAGCATCACTACTAAAAGGATCCATAATAGTCCCATACAAACTCCAGTGTTTTCAATTCTCAGTACAACTGAATGCCCAGATATACCTCGCCAACCCTTGCAGACATAAAATAGAGCAGCCATTCATTCCAATGCTCATCATGTATTTTACCTTATTATAGCAAAATATAGTGTAATTCAATTCAGATTGGTATTTTTGTGATGAATGACATCTTTAATGAGAAATTTGCCATTCCATCTGTGCACAGTTGAAAGGAAGAAAAGCCTTACAATTTGCAAGGAGAAAAACAATTTGCTAGAAAACCAGAAAGCTTGCCAAAAACAAGGTGGAAGGTCACACTATGTCAGAAGGCAATTATTGACCATTCTACATGTACACATGGTACAACATGGCTGGACCATCAGTTGCCACTTCTGCCAAACATCAATAGACTTGCAGATATTAGAGTTCCACAGACCCCAGAGTATGAAGAGAGCAATAATCATGAAACTACATTATGGCACTACTTCGCAGTTCAAACCTGCTGTTCATGGAGACAGAAAAACAGGGAACATTCTTCATTCATATCATCACCTGCTGCAATACCTGCCATTCACAGAACTTTGATATGCCAGGGTGAGCTACCTTTAACTAACTGCAATATTACCAGATACTTTGGTGAGCAAATTGTCAACATTTGTAAAGCTTTGTCTGGGGACTGAAACTAGAACACTTTACTTACTCCAAGGACCTACAAGCTATATGGCAATTTGCTCGATAATCAATTGGGGAACACTTATGATAGTTTGCTAGAGCTTTGTTTCACATCCTGATACTTTTGGTATGGGGCCACAATCTTTTGTCACAAATCAATGTTTGTGTTGCAAAAGGGACAGCTTCATCCAAAAAAAAATAGTTGTAATATAAGCTAGGTTCTCAAGTTCAGTATGTGTATTTATAGCAAATTGTATCTATAGAATGCAAGCAGATTCCAACTTAGGGATTGACTCACTCACATGTATAAGACATGAAGTCTGGAGTTGCCCATTGACAATTCATTCAAGATACTTGCAAACGTTTGCATCTCAGCCAATAACCCAAAGCCACCATCCTCATCTTGCACCCACAAGTCATACGCCAACAATGTATCTTGCCATGTGGGTTAGTGTATTCTTCACAAGGACGAGTGACTTAAGGCAGATGGCACATCAACACAATTTCAGGCATCCATTGTCTGTTGCAACCTTAGTCTGACTACGCTGTAACATTGAAGGGTGTATAAAACCTGAGGCAACACTTCCCAAAGAGCAAAAGCAATAGATGACAATTTGTCTGAAACTAGTGAGAAGCTAGTCAGATAATGACAGTGACCTAAAAGCATTAATGTCAGTAGGATGAGCATTACTGCAAGTGGAAACAGATTAACTTACCATCTCATGATGGAAACAGGACAAGCAAATTACCTTTGTTTTGGAGATGATGATAGTTGTGCTCTGTCACCTGAAGAATAAGTCAACCCTGAAGTTCCTGGAGTGCCAGAGATATATGCTTGAGTGAGTTGCAACTGTGTACTGGAAATCCGCATATCACCAAATAGGATTGGTCCAAATGAGCCAAATTCCAAAGAATCAGTTGAGTGAACTACACTGCTGTCATGAGGGTAGGCTTGAGGAGCATGAGGTCCTGGTGTAACCGAGCCTGTTGGATTCCAATAGCTGTTCTTATGATGCGGCAAAGGCCACCTTCCACCTGGAACCCCCCCAGTTGGAACAGGCAGAATTGGAACTGACATAGGAGTAAGTGATGTAGATGGCCCTAGCAGGAAATCTCTTCTCTCTGCTACATGCTGTTGTAATCCAGTTTTGTCCAGTATTCTTTCAGTCTCAAAGCTCTGTGTATCTAGGAGGGTGCTCATGCCAGCATTCGAGTTTTGAGCCTGTGGTTCAGCCTTGTCTTCCTGCACAGGCCCCACATGATGCCATGGTGCAGACATTTGATATACTTCATTACAGTCAATCCCTGGAATGCTGCAGTTTTTCTCAAAACCCTGAATGAAAGAGCTGTTGCCCTCAACAACCCTGCCATAAGGGTCATATTGCCTGTAAGTGCCATGCTGATTGCCTCCCCTTCCAAAGCTAGGTGCCTGTCTGTCATGGTGATAGCTCTGCCTCTGTGACACATACATCCAACCAACTTGGTGTGAGCAACCTTGTTGTCTATAGCTGCCACTTTCACATCTCAGTTTGGAGTAAGGACACATTTTCCTCTAGTAATGTGCAAGCTGAAGCGTACAGCTAAGAATTCGACACATGAGAAATGGATTACAAACTGTGAGCACAACTTAGAGTCTTCAAAACATATTCCAATCTCTCCAGATAACCCTCCATTCCTACAACTTAGCAACCTGAATTGTGAGCTGACCTGCTACCAAGGTTAGTGAGTTCCGAACCAATAAACAAGAGACAATAACTGCAATCATGGAAGGAAGAGAAGAGAAAGAAACTAGGAAATAAATCAGAACAGGAGAAGACTTCAGTCTGAATACTAGCTATGGTCTCTCACATGCTCAGTACCAACAGGAACATGTATAGATGTACCACAGTGACTAAATACAATGTGAACATCCCCACCAATTTTACCATTCCTGGCAGCAGGTGTAGGGCAATGTCAAACATCAATGAATGTACAGGGTTTCCATCACAACTTTGGAGGAAGCCATGATGCTAGTCAGCTCACAAACATAACAGCAATGGAAATGTGGGAAAGAAAAGAAGAGAAGAGGGCACAAAGAAGAAAAGGGGACAACACACCAGAAAAGAACAAAAGAGGAAGAGGAAAGAGAACAGACTCTTAAAGTATTAGAATCAAATGACTTTCAGAACAAAGTGAACTTAAAAAGCTCCCTATATACTTTGAACATTACAAATGTTGAAACTCCAAAAAATAGTTAAGTAATCCTCTAAATTGTAGTAATAGACTACAAACAAATGCTAGTTCTTCAGAAGAATGACAAAACTAATCAATTGAGGTACAAATAATTCTATGGATCTACAGAGTCTTAAGAGTCAATAGAGTGGTGTCTGAAATACAAAAGACAACATCATGAATGCAAACCATCCTTAAAAGTGTGCATATTCTGACTGAGAATGTTTCCAGGAAAAAATATCTGGAACTCCATGACCAAGAAGTTAGAAGTGATTATAAAACTGCAGGTTGCATCTGGTCCTAAGTGACAACTTACAAAATGCATATGCAATGAATTGTAAATTTAAAGGATTAAAACTATAAACAAAAACCACATTACAGCTGGACAGTTAGAATAGGCTGACATACTGACATGGTTGGATAAATATGTGCTTGTGCTCCCCCCCAGCTTTGAGGACGACTCTTCACTACCATAACCTGTAAAATTGTGGCGTTGATAACTACCCATCCCCTCCCAGCCTGCAGATGGCAGTAATACTGCAGGGCCTGAACCAAGCACATGTGGATGTGTTATGTTTACATTAAGCTTTTGAGAAGCCTCCTGTAAATGCTGATGCACTTGTAGGATGTTGGCTGATGGTTGTTGGAGCATGTGTGCTGGGAGAAGCATTGGCTCTGGCGTTTGGGGGTTTTGACACCAGCGACCATATTCAAGATTCCGAAGATAATGTTCAAAATCCCCCCTCAGAATGTCTGATGTCCAGTCAGTATGATTAGCACCCTCCCTACCTATTTCTTTATTCATTCTATCCTTTCCATAGCTCGTGCTTATTGGGATGCCTGCTGCCTTAAGCCTTTCCCCAACTCCAAGGCCAATCTGCACAACATAGATCTATTAAATTAGAAGAAAAAGTTGATGAGAATGACTTTAGATTACTAGTCGCAGAATTTGCCATATTTGAGATAGCCAGTACCAACAGAGTCCTGGAATCTAGCCTCTTTAGGAAAACTGCTGAACACCAATGCAGATGGCTGTCATGGTGGTCATGTCTGACAACAACCTGGTACAGGCTGAACAGCAGCAATGATTATCAGATATTGATGGCTTGGCCTACATGGCATCAAATGACATCAGCCAGCACTGTATCTGAGACTATATTGACTTAGCAGGACCAGAAATACTGAACCGATTACCTGTGAATTTAACTTCATCCACAAATCATCAGCTGCCTGTGTTTCTGGCCCATCAATACCCTCCAAAGCACCATCCACATGCAGACCATTTGTCAAGTCAACCCTAACCCCTCCATCCAGGATTGGAGGGACAAAGTAAAGGCTTGGAAGAGTATTGTACATTGTAAGGTATGGGTGTGGAGTGCCTGCAGCAAGGGACTCAGGTGAAGGCACTAAAACATTCTCCAAGGACCAGGGGTGAGAGGATGGACTGAACCCCATGGAAGCAACCTTGGAGACAGATGGACTGAAGGAATTTGAAGGACTGACTGGAATGGAGGAAAGAGAAGAAAGCTGCAGACTGACAGATGTAGAAAGAGATAACCCTGCATTGTCAATGGCTTGGTAAGGAGGAGAAAGACAGAGAACATGCAAAGGTGTGCCAGAGACCCCTGATGACAAGTGATTACAGTGGGGATAAGAGAGAGTAGAAGGAACCAGGTTTGTTACCCCTTCATACCCCAATTTCTCTATTTGACTGGCTTCGTCTTGCAATGAGTGAACAGTTACATCATGTTCACTCCCTACCTCACCAGGATGCTTGCTAGTGATTGGTGGGGGTTTGAGTTCCCTTGACCCAGTCTGCCGCAACATTGATGCTGGTGAAGGAAGGTGAAGAGGAAGAGGAGAGGTTGCCACCAGAGGTGCCACCAAAGAGTATGGTCGCTCTGGAATTTGCACAGGTGGGAAAGAGTATCCTGTTGGCCCATTTGCGTCACTCATGGTGACTGCAGGCCTCTGATGTAGGTGAAATTGTTCCTGTCCACATGGTTCAGATGTAAGGGAATGGAAACATATGAACAGAAAACACACTTTCCCACATTGAGATGTAGCCTCACCTGCAAAGATCATTACCAATTATCTTGGTGCTGCTTATCCAAAACCTTCTTGTTGGCATGGATGATTGGAAAGGATCCTGAGTGCATGCCCATTGTGCATGAACTATCCACTAGCTGAGCAACTGCAAGGCTAAGATTAACATAGGGAGAAGGTGGCAAAGGGGGAGGTAGAGGGCCTGAAGGTTTCGGCATAGCAAGAAATCAGTTTGTCCCCAGAACACTAGAGTCCCCTAGAGACAAATTGGGCTGAGCTGCCTGTACACCCAGACACAGTGAAGTTGCTGGAAGTGACATTGCAGATGACACAGACAATAAAGCTATTTGTGTATGACCTGCATGAATGAATTGTGATGGCACCTGGATGAATGGAGGTGGCCAAAGGACACTTTGACTGACACGCTCATGGCTAACATGATGATGACCAGAATCAACAGCGCCCATCATCTCCACAGTTGTTTGCTCCCCAATCCAATTACCTCCTTCTGCCACTGTTGGAGGACTTGCCTTCCTCACAGATGACAAACCAACATAGTTATCTCCTGAATGACTAATTGCATGGTGCAAGTTCTCTTGGCTAGATACAGCTGCAGCTTCTGCTGAAGATCCTGGCATTCCCATAGTGTAATAGTTTGTGGCGTTTGAGCTTGCACCAGTATCACCCTGTCTTTGAGTTGACATCAAAAAATTCTTCAAAGCAAGGTCCTCTGTAGAGGAGATATGGAGCATAGAGTCATGTTTTGGCTCCTTCTGATGGAAATAAGTACCACCCATGTCCTTCCTACTTGACATGAGCTGACTGGCATCTGGAAAACCATGATTGAGGTCAATGGGGCTCTCAGTGACTGAAGCATTCACATTCCCTGTATTGGGACCTCTGTTCAGAACCCTTGTTTTCTCCACTGCCTCAGCATTCATGAATTCTAGCATTCCATCAACCTGCCTTGGGTGTGTCTCAGACAATGCAGCAGTCAAGTTTCCAGCTGAGGAAGTTCTTCTAGGTCCAGGTTCCAAACTCTGCCACTTCCCTTGCTGGCTTCCAAAACTGGTGTCTACAGCCTTTGGCAGGTTTCCAGAGTTCCTGAAGCTACCTCTACCATCCACATTGCCTGCCAATTGTGCTGGGTCAAGTGCATCTCGAGGCCTTGATACTCCAACAAGTCCAGGCCACCCTCTATATTGTAACTGGAGTCTTTCAGGACCAGCATGATAGATCTCTGGTGTGTTCAAGTTCTTTCCTCCATTCTCTTTCTCAATCCCCACCAAAGTCCTCTCTTTATGACTCGGAGGTTCAGCAGCATCCAGACGCCCACCACTGCAACTACGCTCCAATGTAGAGGAGAAAAACCGTTCCACTTCAGCATTGATGTTGTCCTTGGAGCATTTTAGAACTCCTGCCAATTTGCGAGCTCCATACCCAAATGCACTGCGTATTCTGTAAAAATTCCCTGAAAAGTATGCAGCACACTAATCCTTACACCTCATGTGTAGAAAAAAGACAGAAAAGTACCCAACTATGTGACTACATTACATAAAAGGTGTACCATACCTGCATACCACTACAATATTACTCTAACCCAGTCATGAAAACACAGTTACACTATTTCCTCATATTTCTGCAAATTAGGCAGATGAAAGAAAACAGAGAGAACTAAAGCTGCAGGAATAGATAGCTTGTGAAGGTGTACAAGATTTTGAGGAAAATTTGAAAGTGCTTAATTAGTTAGAATCTTGAAAGATGTAGGGCTGCCTAGCTTAGCATCAAAGACTCTGCAAAATTCAGCATGCAGGACTGTACAAGTCATTCATACCTATTGATATTTTAGTTAGTGGGATGCTAGTGTACATAAGGGTGAAATGGTTCACAAAGCTTCAGCTCATAGAGTCAAAGGTTCATGTTCTGTATCTGGATCTGAAACCTTGGGTAAAGAAGAGTTTGCTGTGATCAAGACTACAGGCAAGTCTGAAGTATAGGGAAAGTGCAATATGTGTACATATGAGGTAAGAAACTGATCCCAGAATCACAAGCTTTTTAAGGCAGATTGGTTTATAAAGTCAGAGTACGGGGAAAGTGGGATTTGTACATGAGGTAAGAAATTGATCCCAGGAAAGCATGTTTTCAATGCAGGTTGGTTTATAAATAGACCCACCCTTGCTAACACTGCGCCCTAGATTATTACTTTCGCGTAATGGGTCAAGCACATTCAGAAATTTCACGTTGAAAGTGCGTGTCTGGTTGTCTGAGGTGGTTGGAACCACAGAGTATGTTTCACTGCAAGTGTCAAGGAAGGCTTTGGTAAGCAAAAGAGCTCCTTCATTCTTTCGAGGTGGTTCAGCCCCATCAGCTGCAAAACAAGTCCAGACTACAATTAGCCAACCTCAATCGCCTTCAAAGATAGCTCAGGCAAACATTTTTTAAAATCTCATTACCAAACACTGTCATATTGACAAGAGATGTGCTGTTTACCAGCAGCCACCCCAGGAAGGGAGGACAGGGGCACGGGACCCCACAGGCTGACACAGTACTTGTCCCAATCAAAATTGCTGAAATACTCCAAAAAGGTGTAAAGAACCTGGACAACAACCACAAAGGACACCAGTATGTAGTTATAAAGGACATGCTCCACTCAGTGGAATTAAAAAGACCTTAAGCCCTAAACCACCCCAAATGACCAATTCAACATACCTATATTGCCTGTGCAAACCCTAAACATGAGGGCTCATCAGGTGATAGAAATTGTGAACAATTTCTCCTTCCATATACTCTAACAGTATGGGCACTAGATGAACCCATCAGTGGGCACTAAACAGTGCTCCTCTCATCAAATGTCAAATTACACAACCAGTAGTTCAGGGTCCAGAATGGATGTGCACAACAATCAATATTACTTCCACACACACAAAAACAATCATAAATGTATACTATACATGATTGAAACCCAGCAATCAGCAAGTACATCCACAACAAACTCCGTAGCCATACATTGAACAAACTAGAGATTCGGAATGACGGCACAAAATAATGGATGTAAGACAGGAGTATAATGGGGAACTGCAAAAAGAAGGTTCAGAGTAATGGCTTACCTCCAGTGGGCCTCGTAAGGAGGTATGAAACACATGGAAGACATAGAGGACCAAGGTCTCAAGGGCATAGGTGGAAATGAGGGCATGGTGTGCTCCAAGTATGCGGCTCTCATAATAGCACCAGGCTTTAACCAGTATAACACTACGCTTGAAAAGATGGTTCTGGTTTATACACCGATCCACCTGCGTCCAAATCAGCCCCAGAATAATCATTGTGACAATCATAGTTACTTGCAATAATCATTGTTACAGGGTCCAAGGCTTTCAGTACAGGTCTTAGGATTAAAGGTCCAGAAATATTTGAAGAGCTCTCCTGACCCCAGAATCTAGTGGATCTCCCAACACCATTATATGAGGCCAAAAATCATTGACATTTCATGCAGTGCTATGTTGGGCAGTATTAAGTTCCATTTCATCAAACTTTCCACCAATGGGCTGTACAACCTTGTCACATGGGTGTGACTAAAACAATAGGTCAGAGCACAATTTTCTGTGCTATTTAAGCTGCCAGTTCTTTGGTGTTGGAGTGAGCAAACCTCCTCAAGGAAACAGAGAGTGCACAATCCGCCAGTCTGATTGAAAGAAATGTCAACCACAATATTCTCCACCAGGCACTTAATGATTTTGACCTGCGCATCATCCAAAACAAAAACAGATAAAGACAATCAGGCTGGTGGATGACTGGCGATAATGTAAACACCACCAGAGTATATCCCAACCTGACCTCTGCATGGATGTACTGCACTTCCTTGACACGGAACTCAGCCTTGGAATCCTTCTCTGCTTTCCGAAGTGCGCTGTGCACATCCTCTGCCCACGTTTCCTTCAATTCACCATGCTGGCTAAGAGCTGTCAAGTCGATATCCCCGTCAGGCAAGTAGGTCTTCAACGGCACCGACCCAAATGTGACTACCTGCAGAAAGGACGCGTTCTCAGCCTTCGACCGAAAGGCGCATTGCCAACACATTCCATGAACCTATCCCAGAAAGTTATGCGAAACGAGAAAAAAATTGCACCTGGCACTTGAAGCATTGGTGGATGAGACGCTGCACGTAGTCGGCGACGGCTTGTCTCCTCTCCTCCGAGGCGCGCGTGGGCTGGATGCAGGCAATGAGTTGTGAAGTCCGGAGCTCGGCCTGCGCCCACCAGGCGTCGTCTTGGCGTGCAGATGCGAAGGCGGCGGCGAAGGCAGAGGAGCCGTCAGGCGTGAGGCCGCTGGGCTGAGGCCAGCTTGCCGGATCACCCATACCACAATAATCTGACCAGGGCAAAACTTCCTCTGCAAACACTCCGCGCACGCAATTGTCGATTCCACTGCTACGCGTGGCCGGCAAACTAGAGAAGCTGAAGAAGAAGCATGCCAAACCCTTGAAGCAGCACAAAAACGAATCATGAAGCAATGAGGCCACACAACAGCAGTACACACTCTCATCCAATTCCACAACCCTAGCTCCTTGCTCCCATATTAGCACCTCCACACCAACACCATCAGACAACAACAATCACAAAAATAACAACAACAACGACAACGCCACAACAGCATCGCTGCAACAATAGTGAAATTATTACTAGAGTGTGTGCCGCAGCTGATTTCTTCACAATCACAAACGCACACATGCAGGAGGCGTTCTGCAAGCCATGACCTGACCGTGGGCCGGAACTTTCCCGTTCCACTTCGGGGACTAGACTAGCTCCGGGCAGGGCAGTCGATATATGTATCTCTCCGAGCCTGCCCTCCGCCTCCTCCAACCTGCCCTGCCCATTAACTCCTGCCCCTTCGGGGCTTCATATCCCGGGCTCCAGTGTTTTATTTATTGGCGAATTTTCGCAAAAATTCGACCTAAAAAATGTGATTTCGACCATTACAAAGGATTTTTCATGAGAAAAATGGTCCAAATTCGCCAAATTTCGAAAATAAAAAAATTCAAATCGCCAGATTTCTTCAATAAGTTCCAGAAGGAAGCCAAGAATATTGAAGGATCCTGGTTTTTTTCTACTTTCATATCTGGCACGTAGCCAGAATTGGCTAAACTAGATTTTGGATGGTCGCCACATTTGCAACATCACAAAATCCTTAAAAAAACTAGATTTGTCACCCCATTGACCACAAGTCATTTCCATGCATATTTATGGGAGTCACTCTGGACCCATCATGTGGAGAATTTATCTTGACACACCATGATATTTATGCATAAGGTGATCCATATGCATGTTTTTGTCAACTATTCAATTGTGGTAGTACTTCTTTTTTTTCCAATTTTGTGAAGTAGGTGGACATTTCAATTTTATTTTCCCTCCAGTTTGGCAAAATAATAAACCCACTAGGTTATAGTTGATTATACAACTTGCATATGCACCACTAGGTTACAATTGACATTACAACTTGCATATGTGTTTTGAAAAGACTTTGTTGCTCTAAATACTTATTTTTTCACATCTCTTCCATATATCTAAAAATTGTAGAATTGTCAAGACATGACATACATAACAAGGACAATTGGAAGATGTTGTTTAAGCTTCAAGTTTGCATATGCTACTCAAGAGTTTCAACAAGAACTATCCCTCCAAGCTTTGACAAAGACACACCCCATTCAAAATACTTTTCAAAGAGTCCATCTTTGTCCTCGAATCTATTTCTAAAGAATCCTTGACTCTAATAGAACCAGAATGAGCTACAATACAACAATGGAGATGGATTGGCCAATCAATGCAAGCCAAGGAATGTCCAACCTAACACATGGACCTTTGCCCTGAGAGAAGTGCTCATTTGTTGCTTACCACTTTACTTATCACAAGTATTATCTTTGTTTGTTCCAGTAGAAATCCCATATCAAACCTTATTGTTCATCATGTTTAGTAGGAAGGTTTTATGATTATGATGCATTAGTGTGCCAAAAGAAATAACTCAAAAAATAATTTTGCTATGGATGAAGAATAAATCCTTGTCCCATTTGTGGGACTTTTATATCCTAGTAACACAAGAAAAACTTTGCTTTACCCACCCAAAACATGCAAAGTGCAAAAAACTAGTTTTACTATAAGATTTAGGTTTTGAGCCAACTTCAATGCTCGAAAAGCCGAAACATCTCAACATAAAGTTGCTGGTATTACTACCAAAAATATAAAATTGTTATTTTGAGCAAAATCATGAACCGTAGCCACATACATACGCAAGGAGGCAGTAGAAAGTCAAGCTAAAAATAAGCGCCCAAATAAATGGATCATGCACTTGCATCATGCAAATTTCTTCCAATGTACATATCTTATAACATTTCCATTGGTAATAGCAACCCACTTGGACCAATCAAACTATTGAACCAATCAACAACATGTGTTAGGCTTTGTTGTGCCTTTCACCAACCTAAGCAAATTGTGTAAAATTGTAGGTCCAAAACCATTTTGATGAACCAAACCGACATGTTTTGTCCTTTCAATGGAATTGTTCTTAAGGAAAGAAATGGTCAAATAACATAGTTAACATTTTCTTACTTGCATTCAGTTGTAAAAAATGACTTGTGGATGGATTAAGAAGAATTTTACCTTTTTCATGTTTTATTTGGATGTATATTTAATCAACAAAAAATCATCAACATGCAATTGTTGAACTATTGTTAAATCTTTTCATTTAGTCACTCTAATAAACATGACATATGTCAATATAGGTGCAAATGCATTGTGTATATCAACTAATACTTTGGATGAAATAGTGGCTCCTTGGGATTTATGGCTTATCATGGCACATGCCAATGCAAATGGAAAAGTTGACTTCTACCTTTTGAAGTGTAGTTGAATTTAATAGTGCATCTTTTCACTTTTAATTATAGTTTAGAGTGGTTTAACATAATTGTAATAGCATCCACTTTGTGATGAATATCAAATCCAATGTTTACCATAACAACTAAAGCACCATTAACCATACCTTTATCAATATTTATGTTTTCTATTGACATAATTTTAACATTGATGACAAAAAATTTCAAAAGATTAAAATGTGGATTGTTGACCATGTATCAAGTTCTTCAACTTCAAATGTGTTGGAATGAATACCTATTGAATATATGATTGAATCATAAAAGAACTTTGTCATAATTATGTCATTGTATTTTTCCATGACAATTTTGTGTGAACATAAAACCATGGTTTGCTCGTCCAAGGTTAGTAAAATTAGATCATTTGGAATTGCATGGTGCAAAATAATGCTCAATTTTAATTTCTAAAGGTTTTTTAGTTCGAATTAATTTGGAAATTTTAAATATTCAGGATCTTTAGCATGTCGAACTAATGTTGTGAATGTGAAATGAGTGCTAGATCTCCAAAATGGAGATTTTTGAATATGACTTATTGTAAACATTGTTAGAACTTTCAACAAAATGATTACATATTGGTGGTAATTGTGCCATATATCCAACAACCAAAAAAACAAATAATTGGATCATCAATTCCAAATGACACTTGTGTGATGCACATGTATACCAAATTCAACAATGTGTTTATGAATAATGACACCTCATCAATGATAATGATGTCAAATTTTTGAATTTTTTGCAGTGTTGCATTGGGTTGTTGTAAAACATACAAATATCCCCATATGGGAATTCTAAAATATTTGTGAACAATGCCTATTTTATGAGAAAGTCTAGAAGTTGCAACACTAGTTGTTGCTACCAAAAGAACTTTTTTCCCCAATGTTTAGAGGTGTTTGGTTAAATTGTTTTTTTATTTTTTGTTTTTCACTTCTAGGTGTTCATTCCAAAAAATAAATACCCAACATTGAAGATGTCAAATGCTTGAATATTTGTTGTTGATCATATGTAAGATTTGTATCTTGCATGGAATTGTGAAACAATCAACATTGAATATGTTTTCTACATCTTTGAAAATAGGTTATTCATGGCATATTGTATCTCCAATGTAATCTACATCTAGGTATGGATTTTTTTCAATAATATTGTTAATGAAATGTTGTTTTAGTTCATCTAATAAATTTCACTTACAATATTCTATAGATGTAACCCTTGCAATGACTCAATATTGTCAAGATATCCTTGATATTTACATTCAAATATGTATGATTGATGTTTATTATTCGGTGTCTAGAGATCTTATTCATTCTTAAAATAAACATGTTGAAGGAATATATCATAAAATTAGTATTTTGTACCAACAATGGGATTGTAATTTGTAAAACACGCTACTTTTTTATTATGATGTACAAAGTTGCCGATATTATCAATACAAATGTAGTATTGGGAATTAGCATGCCTTTTCTTCAAAATCTCAAATTGTCTATAATAATATTTGAATGTAATGGATTCATGCAATGTCGATCAATGTTTATACACATCAATTAGGTGTATACCCAAAAAAATTGACTATGAAACAATTTTTGTTTGAAATTCGAGTGGTTTTGAATCAATATATATCACAACTTCACTTTTTTGGATAATTGGAATACCTAGGCATGTGATTACTGCCTCTATTGAAGTTACAAGTTTTGCGATTACTATTGTTAATATTAAGTACAATTGTATAACACTCAATTTGTCAAACCTAAGCCTCTTTGCATTTTTAATGCCTAAATTTAAAGGGCTGTTGGGCTCCAATTTCATTACATATTTTAATAAGTAGTATGATTAGTATGAGAAGGTGATTAATTGCAAATTAATATGTGCACCCCATACCAGTAATATCATTACATGGTATGGTACCACATTTCTATCACAGTATCTAGGTTGAAAATATTCCCATCCATTATTATAATAATTCAATTTCACCATTGTTTCTTTGTTTATAGCATACGAAAAACCATATTTTGCAACCACATCTAGTTTTATAACTTTTTTGGGTTATTTCTTGTGCATTAATTTGAAAAGTTTGTTTTCAACCGGATTTACAAGCTATATGAATGATTTTAAGGTTTCATCATAAATGGCATGAACAAAGCTAAAATTTCATTTGTGATATGATCCACATCATCTTTCTGTAACCACAATATGATATGTCCATGCAACGATAATCTATGTTGAATTTCATATCAACACATGTGATGCTCAACACATCCTAAAATTTCGTTCTCACAATTTATGTATTTTGTCATCAATGTACATATTTTTTTGTGAAATAAGTGTGCACACTCAAGTGGGCAATTTTTCCAAGTAAAATCTTCACCAAGATCTTTCAAAAATGTCTCCATGTTAGAGATGTCACCCCACTTGAACTCTGATGTTTCATTTGAAAAAAATGTGAAAAATATATGAAGAAGACCATATGTATCCACCATTGCTATCATGTCAAAAAGTTGGGCATAATGCCATTTTGGTGAACCAACCATTTTTTCTGGTATTTTGTATTTCACAACATGTTGAATAATGTTTGTTTCCGACATGTTTAGATGTTTTTTATATAATGCATGCACAGCTTTTTCCAAATACAATTGTGATGTATGAGTCAATATTTGCAAAACTTATCTTACATCATACATGTCAACAACAAGTAATGTTTATACATTGTGAAAAAACAAGACATTTGATAATGTATGTATTTATTGAATGATATATTTCCATCATATGCACCATTGCCATGTGGAAATAAAAATGGAAAAAATGCAAGTTCCATTGAAATCTAGCAAATGTTTATTTGTAATCCTACGTATTTTACATGAATGGTCTCACCTTTACAATCCACACAATTAAGTACAACCCCAATGATGTAATAATATTTATTTTTTATTGTCTTACTTCCTTTATTAATGTTCAACGAAATTGATAAACTTTCCACCATTGATCCCGAACTCTCGACTTCACAAGGCCTTTGTCCCAAAAAATGTTCTTCAAAAATACATTTAACAATCCTTGTGGATAATGTACAAACAATTTTATTCCTATGTTCAAACACTTCAAAATTTGTGAGATTTTTCGAAAACCATGGATTGTGGATTACATTATATTTTAATATTGTCTTTAATTTATTTACAAGATCATAAAAAAATTCACTCTCATCAATTGTTCCATCTCCACATAACAAAAGATTGTTCAGAAGACTCATATCCTCAATTTGGCTTGAGATAAATCCAAATTTATGTTCTTCTATGCACATCGAGATATTTAGAAATGATAACATTTGTACTTTTAAAGGATGTAATCTCAATAAATTTTTTAAATATTCTTTTGGTTGCATAACTCAATATGGATTTTGATTATTTGTTAAAATAGTTTTGAAACATTTGGTACAAACAAACATATCAATGTTTAGTGCATTCATGGTGTATTTGGCCATACAATAATTTACAATCCCATATAGTGTACATCCTAGGATGCATGATATTTATAAACAAAAATATTTGTTGTAATTCTAAAATGATAATGATGATGATCAAGTCGAATGTAACCACAAACAACATAGCATTTCATATTTGTGAAAAAGGTTGAGAATTGATTGTCAAAAACATTTTGCATTTTTCCATGAACAACCATAAGGCATGCACATCAAATTCTTATGTTCATCATTAAAATCCTCCATGATTAACATACCTAAACACATATACGATTGTATGTATAATAATTTCATTTTTTATTTTTTATAAAACATTAATGTCTTAGATGAATAAATCAAAATTTATGTAAATTGCTCATGACTAGACCTTATATTGCATATAAATCGAGAATAAAAATAAAAAACATGATCAACATCAATAAAAAAAACATTTTTTTGCTTCAACATAATTTTTATATTTTAAATTTGTAAATTGAATGATTTTTTATTGATTTCATGATTGCATGTATGATTTTTTTTGTAAACATACAAAAAGATGTTTATAATATTTACAAGGTATACGAAATATGATAAGTAAAACTTCATTAAATTAAATTTTAAAAAATACATTGAGATTATAAAATTTAACATAGTATTTGATATTCAACATTCATAATATGTATACAATTATATTGGATATCATAAATTGAAAATATATATCTGCCATTCATTGCATAACATTTTAAAGCAAAAGAAATAATCTTGTCTACGCATAACAAATTTATTATATTTTACATTTTCAAATTTGAATGATTTCTCTTTGATTTCACAATTGCATTCATGAGGTTTTTTTTCAATATTATATATATATACACGAAATAAAATAAATGTTATTTATTATGATGAAAATTCTCACAAATTAATAAATTCACATAATTAGTGAATGTTAATATGATATTACTTTTCAAAATTTTCTTCTTTTATACGTAACATGTAATGTTCACATTAATTGTTTAAATTTAAACAATCTATATTTATGATATAATGTAGGACAACCAATCATGATATTGTATCCATGTTTTCCAATTGTATTAAAAATTTGAATCATTTAAGCTTTTTTAGTATCACAATCATATTTGTGTTAAAACTACTATAAACAATATTTTTAAAAAAATTATTCAAAAGGGATATATTTGGCAACATATTGTTTCATACATGATGGAGGTCTTTTTTTGTGATGTTGAAATCTAAGTTTTGGATGGATTGTTTGACCAATGTAGATTTTTGTTGTTGTAGTACATGTTATTTTATAAACTTTTTTTTTTGGTCATGGAATCTAAAATGTACAAAATTAAAATGTGTGATTTTTTAATAAAAACCAATGATAGTGTAAAAATATATATTGAGAAACATCTGATCCAAATTTTATTGCACTATAATCGTGGGATATAATGCAAAACTCATTTACAATTCATTACACACTATGTCACAAATAAGTCCCAAAATTGAACATTTTAGATCAATGTGATTTGTCAACATTAAAACATAACAAAAATTTGAATAAAGCAATATATAAACTTTAATTGGATGTTAAACATTAAACATTCGTATATATTGATGTTTCATATGCATGATTTGGTATTAGTTTGTGTTTTTATGGGTGTTGATAAATATTTTTTACCCCATTTGTAAGAATTTTATGATGAATATATTCAAATTTCAGGATATTTGTGTAAGTTGAATGATCGCCAAATGTAGATAGGAAACATCATTATATGTTAGATGTTTTATATATATAATCATCATACGATTAATGTTAAGTTACCAAATTTGATTATATATGCATGTTGAAAATTTTATTTATTTTCATAACAATAAATTTAATATATTAATTGTTGCATGTTTGGCAATGAGTGTCATTTGTTCACCTTTCATGAATCATGGTACCCGCATTTTGCTCCTATGAAATGGAATAAATAAAATGAGGCTAACAATAATTGTCAAAATATATTATTCATAATTTTAAAAGCATAATACTTTTTTTTTGGTAAATTGCACTATCTAAAATTAAATTGATTTTCATCAAATGGTCATACATTGAAATTGTTTTCACATATTACACAAGTTTGATTTCTTTCAAATTATCGTCCTATATCCATATTCAAAACGAATGGTTTAATATGCAACAACATACCTTTAGTTTGATCAAATAAGCACCACAACAGCACTGCCCATAAATACATATACAATTATTAGATTTCATTTTAAATTGAAATTAAATCAAATAGTTTGTTCATCACATTCCATATAATTTTAACTTTTAAATTTTCATGTAATAAAAAAAACTCAAATCACATTGATAATAACAAAAAAATTAATTAATTCTCACTTGATTTCTTCATAGATTTATTTGCACGTACTTTCTTAAACATCATGCCTTTGTTAATAATAATTTTGATATCTAATGATTCATTACGTTAAAAAAAAAATTTAAAGTTTTAATACAAGATTTATTTATTGCATTTTAGTAAATTCATAATGACACTGAAAAGGAGCATGATGATTTGTGTTTCACATGTGTTGAGTTACACTGCAAGGATAGGTCATTCATTGCAGAGAAATAAATAGTCATTTCATGTTACGGAATGGCTTGGTAACATGTGAACTTTTCCAAGCCCCAAAATGTTTAACCATGTTTTATTTTACAAAATTTCATCCAAAGTAATTCAAGAAAACAAAAGAACAAGCAACCAAGCAAGCCAATGTTTGTGTTCAGATGTACTTATTTAGTGGAGTAGCCATAAATGTTTAGAAAAAGTGAAAAATAAAAAGACCTAAAAAAAAAAGGAAAAGAAAGATTTTCAAATTTCTTATGTACTAAAAAAAAACCACAAATTGTTAGAAATTTATGGCCTATATAATCCCTTTTTGGACTTGATGAACATGTTAAGGCTGGTAGGTTAACAAACCAAAAGGCTATTAGGTGGAGGTATTGAAAATGGTTTAAAAGATATGTCCTTTCGAGAACTTGATAACCTTTAAAATTATGATGACACTTTAGTTGGGACCTTACAAATATGTAAAGGCTTGTATAGTTTGGCTAGGATTAATGTCAGTTTGGTGTCAACTTTTGAAAATACTAGCTTGCTCCTAGTAATGGGTCCTTTTCAAAACTTACATGGTATCCTTGCACCTAATATTGGGTTCGAGACTAATGTTCAACTAATATGAGGTAGGTATACATTTGATACTAAAATTGGTATAAAAACTAGCACAAGGCTAATATTATATGAGGTCATACCAATTTGTTTGGGTTTCTAATACCAACATTGATACTAGGCAATTGCGATAACATTAAATGACATGCCTATGTACTTTAATAAAATTATGTAAAGGCATGTATAACCTATGGATGGAGACCTTATTCTATATAACCTATCATTGATATACAAACTAAACTTATATGTTTTAATTTTTCTTTATCCAATTTTAATTTGCAATGTCACAAACTGAACATGGTTAAAGTTGTCATATGTAATAGTAAGAATGGGAAAACAATACAAAGAAGAAACCCAATGTGAAATAATTAAGATTTTTTTGTTAACACAATATTTATCTCTCACATCCAAGTTTTAGTTATGTATTCTTTTCCAACCCCATTTGAGTCCAAATTCTTTCAAGTGTATCAAAACCTTGTCACAATGTCAACTTTTTCTATCTTTTTTACCTAGTCTTTTTTTACCATGTAAAAACACATTTATGGATGATTATGATGGAATTTAAAATTGTAATGCTTTAAAATATAGTCATTTTGAAAAAATTGACAACTTTTAACTCTTTATTTTTTATGGGGATCAAAATATAGAATAAAAATGACTATATTAAAGACTAAGCCCTTCCATCATGTGTGGTCACTATGAAAAATCGCATCTGTCAAAACCACATTACTTTACAACTAAAACTCAAAAATCAACTCATATATAACTATTATGTAACTATCCTTTAGGTATTACAACTACTATGCAGCTATCCCTTCAAAAATACGATATATTCATAAATAATTGTCACGTTAGAAAATCAGTTAGTTGTATTATAGTTGCAAGTGAGTTGAAAATGGGTCTTCTATATGGTAATTTATACACATCGTACATACATATGTAGTCAACCATGTTTGATTTTTTCAAGAATTGCATTCTAATTGCATGTGGCAACTACTTTATAATTATTGTAAATATGTCATTAAAACAACAATTATGGTGTAACTAATGTATAATGTACATACATGCGATCATGCCATGTGTCCACATTTTCACCACCCTTATGGGAAACATTTGCAACTAATTATCAATTATGATTATCATTGATATAATTCATATGGCCATTAGTGCGCCAATACTAAAGTATTGTTGTTCAACTATGTTATGATTATAATACAACTATTTATAACTTAATAAGGATACATATTCATTAGTTATTTATATTTTCATCATATGTGTTTCATTTTGAGTGATTTAAAATGTTATGGGAGCGCTACCTCAAGTTCTAGAAATAATCAAAATGTAAAGGAAAATGAGTAATGAAAAAATAATAAAAGAAATAAGTTTTCCAATTTACAAAACACGTTTTTGTTTTTTTTTTTGGGGCTTTTTGTACACCTCCTACTTTCAAACCTCATAACGTTCTTATTTTGTATTCATTTAAAATGCTTTAAAGTGTTATAGGAGCGCCATTTGAAGTTCTACAAATCATCTTTGAACTTTAATAGCAGCAAATCAACATACAAGGATTTTTCTAGGTGTTTGGGAACCGGCCTTTCTAACATTTGGTGATTTGTTTTTTTGAGTTCTTGACCCTTTTTATTTTGAAAGGCCAGAATTTTTTCAACTTTATTCCATTTTTGATGATTTTTAGTGCACTAGATGCACCATTAAAAGGGGTTCAAGTTTTGTTAAGACACTAAAAACGATGGAGCCCTCCCCTTGGATCCGACATGCCTTGAATGTTTCAATGTTATAATTGTAATTCAATTTACAACTAATGAACAACTAAAAGATTTAACCCATATGCTTTGTATTTGAATCCCATATTATAAATTACATAAAGAAGGTTTGTTCTCTTATATTCATACATTAAAATACATGTGCCATTTTGGGATGAGCTCTAAAAAGCTTAACCTAAAAGCAAAACATAAAATAAAAAATAAAATTTCATGGCTATTTTTTAGTACACATAATCTTGTGTTTTCCTACTTACTTACCTACCTAAGTAAGTAAGTAAATCCTACTTTTCTACCTATTTATGTAGGTAGGTAGGTAAGTCCTAGGTAAATACATAGGTATGTAGGTTTTAGAACCTACCAACCTACCTACCTATGATTATGAACAACCTACCTACCTATTATTATTTTTTTTCCCAAAATATAATTAATATGCCATGTGATAATTTTTATTATGCCATGTGTCATAATCTTGGACCATCATTAATCATCACAATGGATGGTGGAGATCAATATTTCAAAAATAATAATTTTATATAAAAAAACCTTCATAATGCCATGTGTCAGATTTTAATAAATGGATGATAATTAATGACATCGACATGACATCATGGGTACATTTATAATGGAGTTGCATAGTAGTTGAAAATGAGTTGTTTTAATTGAGTTGCAATTGAGTTATAATGAGTTACAATTGAGTTGCACTGTATATATGGTGAGTTATTTTGCAATTCATGCAACTTGTTTGTTAGCACTAGCGGTGTGTAAATACAATGAATTACAAATGTCCTTTGCGATTCAAAAATTGAATTGCAAGGCCAATTGCAAAACTTTTTTTTTTTCATAGTGGGTACACTTTAAAGGATTTTCACCCATTCATCTAATTGAAACGAGGACTGCAAATAGGTGGGAGACTACTAACAAGGTTATAAACTTTCTACATGTGGGGGCAATCCCCATTGAGGGATTTACATAAAAGGTAACGTCCTACTACCAAGGGGTTACCCGTCATAAAACATGATGTAGTTTTGCTATCTTGCCAATGTAATTCCCACCATACTTGTGAGATAGCCCACCAAGTGCATTATGGTTTTTTAGTATAGGACAAGGGTCACTATTTAGACCGTTCCAAAATTTTGGGTATTTGTAAACATTTTGGCATTTTCAAATAAATTTTTATTTTATTTATTTTATGGTTATTGGTTTAATTACATGTCAGATGCCACATGTCATGCACCCATCTACATGCTTCGAAATAAATTTGTAAAGACACAATTTTAGTTTGAAAAAATATGTATGTATAAGAAAAGAAAAAGGTCCATAAAAAATAAACTTCAAAAGAAGTAGCTTGCAAAAGAACTTAAAGTCCCATGTGCAATTATCCTACAAGAACAACCTAAAATTACAAAAAAATAAATTTGAATTGTTTGTTTGTTATGCCTCTTATAGTAGAAGTCCAAATGACTAGCAATGGTTTTTTACTTAGGTACGTACAACTGCAATACCTACCACATTGTGGCAGACTTACTTATACTAACTATCAAGCCTTTCAAATAATCAATTCTTTTTTGTATAGTACATGGCAATCAATTTATCAACAATTTTTTTTAATTAAAAAAAAAGTAATTTAGAAACCCCTTGAGGCTTTACCCCTCCTTACAACATGAAAAAAAGATGAAAAGTTTATCATAGATTTAAACATACATATGTCATGAGGCCTAGGAGGGAAAGGGTTGTTAATTTGTATAATATTGGCAAAAAAATTCTAATGTATTTGAAAAGCACTTGATCTACTATAATTTTTACTTGCCAAATATTGAAACATGTTGAAAAGTAAAATTATTGCTTTGATGAGCATTTTTGCTCTAAGAAATTTTGTCCATCTTATTGTGGATATCACGAACAATAAAATAAATAAATAATTCCTAGTGTTTTTTTTGCAAGGGTAACAACTAATAATTTCATAGAAAGGCATTCACAAAATAAGTGTCCTTCAACTCAATCCTTTTCCATACACCTAATCATTAAAAGTGGGAGGTTGGGGGGAAGGTTTTATCATTTTTCATTCTTTTAAAGAGTATGTATAATATATATGATTTTTTATAGGAGGTATATAAGGGGGAAGATCTAAGATGCCATTCAAAATGTTTTATGTAGATTTTACCAATTTCTTTAATGTAACAACAAAATGATTGACTTTTTCTTATTAGGTGCTCCCTCAAGAGGTGGGTGGGAATTTGGATCCCTATAATTTTGGCAACTTGCACACCTCCCCCTTTGTAATATGTGTATATTATTGTGTCATCGTTACTTTTAATTATTGGGCTCTTGAATAATCACTACTGTTGCAAAATGTCATGCCCGTATGCATGGCCTCATGCATGATAGCCGGTTCCAAGCATGCCCATCATGCCTTTTAGGGTTAATGTACGTTTATAGGGTTACTGTACTTTTTGAGGTGATTGTACGCTATTAGGTGCTTAAGGTTTCAACTTGTTGGCGGCTGTGTAAAAGGCCAAGCCTTTCCCTTTTCCTTTTAGTTTTTCTTGAATTCCTTTGTCAGGGAAAACTTCCTCCATAGTCAGAAAGTTTCTTCCATACTCAAATAACATCTCTAGATGTTCACGATGACCATTACACAACCATTGTTTACATACATTACATGTTATTTCCTTATTTGCAACATAATTCTAGAAAAACTTTTCTATGTTGCTTAATGTTGAAAACGACAGATTTCTTTTGGCTTTAAGTTCTTGAGTTCCTTCTGTTGGTGTTTCTATTGCTGGTGTTGCTCCTGGTGCTCTTGTTGCTACTAGTGTTGTTACAACTGTTGTCAAAGAGACCTTGTGCTATTACATTTCTGCCAACCAACACAACTAGGAACAAAGGAGTTAGGAAGAGCGAGACTAACAGGGGCTATGATGTACCTTGGAGTAGATCAAGTTTCAAGGCTTTCTTTTTCTTTCTATTTGTCTCTCTCGCATGCACGTAACGACACATGAGGTCTTGAACCTACTGGAGTCAAGTAAAAAAATAAATTTCTTCGTCACGCCATCACTACACATTGGAGATTGCAGCATTGCGAGTTATAGTGTGACGTTCATTGCGTTGCTGCCCACCATCGTTGTAGAGTTCATGGTCGCTTCATAGTGTTATCCGTCGTAGTCGCTGGCCACCACATCGTTGGACGTTAATTGGACTTTTGTCGAACTTTGGTCGAACATCCATTGGATTTTTGTTGAACTTTTGTCGAATGTTCGTTAGACTTTTGTCAAATTTTCATTCAACATCCATTAGACTTTCGTCGGATTTCCATCCGACGTCCATTTGACTTTTGTTAAATTTTTATTCCACGTTCGTCCAACTTTCGTCAGATTTTTATCCAATGTTCGTCCAACTTTTGTTCGATGGTAGTTTTGTTCCATCCAACATTAATTTCGTTCCGCTCGACGTCAATTTTGTTCTATTTAACAATAATTTTGTTTCGTTTGACATCAGTTCCGTTTCGTCCGAGATCAATTTTGTTCCGCCCGACATCAATTTCATTTCGCCCGATGTCAATTTCGTTCCGCTCGACGTCAATTTTGTTCTATTTAACAATAATTTTGTTTCGTTTGACATCAGTTCCATTTCGTGCGAGATCAATTTTGTTCCGCCCGACATCAATTTCATTTCGCCCGATGTCAATTTCGTTCCGCTCGACGTCAATTTTGTTCTATTTAACAATAATTTTGTTTCGTTTGACATCAGTTCCATTTCGTGCGAGATCAATTTTGTTCCGCCCGACATCAATTTCATTCCGCCCGATGTCAATTTCGATTCGTTTGACAACAATTATGTTTCATTTAACATCAATTCCGTTTCGTCCGACGTCAGTTCCATTCCATTTGATGACAATTTAGTTTCGTTTTATGACAATTCACTTCTGTCCAACTAGAGTTCCATTCCGTTCAATGACAATTTTATCCATCCATGTCCTCGGATGATGAGAGTACTACCACTTAGCTAGAGCACATGCATCAGTTACGAAGTAACACACAATCCTTTGAATCGATTTTTTTGAACTCATGATCTTTGCGACGGTACCATCTAGTGTCTACAACACCACCATCATCTAGTACAGCTCCTACGAGGAATTCAAGTTGAAGTTACACTATGACGCATTCCCAAGCTCCTTAATGGATTCAAATGTGAACCTAAACTGAAAACAATGAAAGAGCAAGGAGTTGGGGTATGCTCTTGGCTCACAACACTTTGGGGGTAGAGGGGCATGCTGGAGCTTTGGGATGGGACTAGGAAGAGTGACAAGCATCAATTACTCACACGGACCTGCACAAAACCAAACACAAGGTGGTTAGTACATAGTTGGAACATTTTTGCTATTAGGACGAACCAAAGGCAAACTTGGACTCACAAGACTTAGCACAGCTAAGACTTGGGGGAAGGCACCACCTTCCCGTTATAGTATACTTTGTGCCTCTCCACGAGGCCCACATCCAAATGGCATTTTGTCCCATGACTCCCATGTGGGAGTCCAGAAATTCTAACAACTAAGATTCCCGTGACTTTCGGGGGGGCCATAACTTTGCATGCAGACCTCCGATGGAGATGAGGTCTAAAGCAAAGTTGTAGCCCTTGTCGAGAGTTTATTCAACAGTATGTCACACGCCACCTTCACGCAAAAAAATCTGGGTGATTCTTGACTTTTAGTGGTCGGGAGTCAAATTGACAATTTGACTCCCAACCCTTCTTTTGGCCATAACTTGTATTTCAAATGTCCAATGGGTCATGCAAGCCCATTTTAGACATCTACGTTGCAAGAGCTTTCCAATGGTATAAAGAAATGTTCAATCCATTAGGTTTTGACCCTTGCAATTGCTCTTTGAAAATTTGAGAGTCTAATGGGACTCCAAACTCCCAAAGTGGGAGCTCCCTTAGGAGTGTGAAGGTTCATTCCTTCACACTTGCCTTCATTCCCGGGCTTCCTTCTTGGCCTGCAACCTTGCAAACCCTTGCCTTGGTCGCAAGCTCAACGTTAGGCTTGTGACACACTACATCAACAATACATCAAAGTCTATTTGAAAGGATTAATTAATGGGGTACACCTATTACTGCACCTGCTTTCACACCAACACTGTGTATTCTGTTGCAAGTCGTGACCTTAACACCAATATACACCATGGAGGTCAATAGTTCTTTGGAAGAATCGAAAAATTCAACGGAAGTCTAGGTACCATTTCTTTGAGGGAATTCAAGGTAACTTTCTCAACTGTGGTTTATGAATTGGAGCTCAAGTACGACACTAATTACACCAAGGCATTTGCATTCAAACAATTGGCCCGTTATGTGCTCTATGAAGCATTGGATGTTTACAAACAACATTTTTCGAGGATTTTGGGCGTCACTCAAATCCCTAATCCAGCTTATGCCAGAGCCATCACCATCACCTCTCAAGCTGCACTGCGAGCTACCATTGCACATCATGGGAATGTGCCCAATAATCCAGATTTGGTACCTACTTTAGTAAACATGTTTCCTCAACAACTCATTGTTATTACCACAAACATTCCTCCCACCAAAAATGCACCAACTTTTGATGATCTAGTGTAGGAATTATTTCAAATTCTTAAGTTGGAATTTCCGATTAAAAGTTCTGAAAAAAATCTACATTTCACCACTTTCTTTCGGTTGAAAGAGGAAATCCTCAAGATGCTTTACAAGAGGCTTCTCAAGCTTAAAGAGGATACTTAGAGCATCATAGACCTAGAAGCTGCCCATCGGTATTTTCGTTCATTAGAAGGTACTCCGACACTCCATGCATAGGTTTTGCAACGAGTTTTTGTAGAATTTGGAGATTCGTACACTTTGTTAGATGCGTACAACATTTATGAAAAGATGGAATTGGCTCATGCACACCATGAGACCAATACTATGAGGCCTCCATCATGTTCAAGGCCTCAACCTCCATCAGTTACGCCAACTAAATCATCACATTCTTCAAAGGCTAAAGCGGTGCATTCGGCTACACCCATCCTACCTTCTTACAACTACTATGGCAATCCTACCCACAAAGCTAGTGAGTGCAACATCCCTTTTGAGGATCTCTTTTGTGATTATTGTGGGAAAGAGGGACATCATGAAGTTGCTTATTTTGCCAAGTTCCCGAAACGGAAAAAATTTCGATTACCACAACAAAATCTACCAACATCTTCCACTGCCCTTCAACCAAAAGCCAAGGCACCTCAACCTTTAACTCAGGCTTTCCCCACCAAAGGTAATTCCAATAAGAATACTAAGAGAAAATACACAATGCTAATAAGAAGGAGGTGCTTCAAGCTCATGCCGCTCAAATTCAAACTATGTAGAATGAACTTGAATGATTGAGGGCCCAACTTACTAATTTAAAAGGCAAATCTTCCCAACCAATTAGTCATGCCCAACTTGTATAGGGTTCAGGATCACGGGAGGGACCTCCTAGGTCGTTCTATGGCCTCTCACACGATGCCATGGTTAGGGAATATGTTTTTTTTAATGCACACAATTCAAGTACTGCACCATAATTTGCTACTTCTTTTTGCCTTTCTTACTTCGCGACACAAGAGGTTAGTATGACACCCATAGTTTCTACCACTAGGCAAGTAATTCAGACTGATGGACTCGCATCTGGTTCAAATCTTATTACTAGGGCTAAAGGAGCTCGCACAATCATGCCATAATCTTTTCGTCCTTTCAACATGGAAGAGGAACGCACCTTGTTGGCAAAGGGGGAGGAGACTATTACACCACAAGCTACTAAGGCATCAAATTATCATGTCCCAGGAGTACATGTACATCAGGAAAACACACAATTGTTCCTATTCCTGGGGGAGTAGATTTAGAAAATTTTCAGACTAAGGGTGCAGGAGATATTGAATTTTAAGTTTTTTTTTGGGGTCATTGGAAATTCAATTAAATTTTTTAAAAAATTTGGCAGGAAAAATTAGTTGGGTAAACCAGTTCTCAGTTGAGGCCAACGGCATAGGTTACAGTAGTACAGGCAATCGTCGGATGAGAAGAGGATCGTCGGATGAGAAGAGAGTGAGGCTCTGTGGAGTTGGAAACGGTAAAGACCGATCTTCTGTGTAAAAGATTTTTCGAGGCTGCCTTTCTGCGCTTGGGCAGGATTGAAGAAGGCGCGCGACAGTAACCCACGGTGTGAGCGACGCGTCGCAGGCCAGCGACAACAGCGCGCGTGAAGCAAAGCGAGGAGGAGGAGGAGAAGAGCGCTGTGGACTTCTGTTCGATTGCACTCTTTGCTGCGGCTGCATCAGAAATATTGTTCTCTCCTTTTGTCTTTGCAGCCCACTTTCTTTTTTTTCTTTTTGTTGGGGTGCTTTTTCGGTGTGGGGAGAGGGCGGTGGTTTGCCTTGCTCCTTTGGGGAAGAATTGGGGAAGATTCGGGCATCGAACAATAGCAAAAGTTCTGTTCAGAAATGGAGGCGCCTTCGTTGCTGCAGCAACAGGCGTATCCTCTGATGCATTCGCAGCTCCACTCGCAGCTCCACTTCCAGCAGCAGCAAGAAGCGCAGTACCAGCAACAAGTGCAGCAAGATAGTTTCGGGACTCCCATTTCGCAGCCACTGCCTAGCAACGTATTCAGCAGCGGGGTACCTGTCTTGAGTGGCCATAAACGTGACAACTCCGGCACGCCTGTTACTCAACCTTCCCAAGGTATTGAACTGTCAACCTATCTCCTAACTGGGTTTTGATTTGCGGTCCGTAGAGTCTGCGTTGAAAACAAACGCAGAGAGATAATAGAGACCTCTTGTACATTCGGTGGAGTTTCTTTGCCTGGCTTTCTATTGCGATGTTGGCTATGGGACAGGAGATTTTGGTCACGCTTCATCTGTCCTGAAGTGCTGTGGTATGTGGTATCTGGTAGTCGAGGAAGGGATTGGCGTTCCTCTTATGGTTTCTTTCTTGTTCGTCCTTGATCTTGACTCTAGGTTTTAGCGTCAGGACCCGCGAGGGACTACTCTTAGCTGCACGAAGAGAACGCTAAGGAGTTTATACTGCCGAATAGCTTGCCTACTGTCGAGGACTTCAATAGTCCCTAAAATATTATGTATGTTATGGACAGGTTTGTAGCTAAGAAGTGCTTGTCTATCTAATTATATGTGATTTGTTTGGTTGCAAGTCTCCAAAGATGTTAAGCCCCAACAGTAGCATACTCTCCAATGCAATAGGGATGCTCAGAAACTGGTTAGAAACTAGTAGCTATCAACGATGTTCCACTTAATAATTTTGCTGGAAATGGAGGGTGTAGCACTCGACCATTTGTCTTTTTTATTTTTGTAAGTTCGGTGCCCTTTTCTTGGCTGAACTCAGCTAAAGCCAGTTAATACATTTGTTGAAGGAAGCCTTCTTGTAAGCTCTGGGCACAATGATGGTTTCTGTAAGTTGTTGGGAACTTAGGTCTCTACATTCATGATGAAGATGATGGTTTAACACTTTCTGAGTGATGCTTGCAAGGTTATAATGACACTCATTCTTGTTGTGTATGTGTGTGTGTGTTTTTTGGGGGGTTTTTTTGTGAGTATGGATCTTTTTTGATTCTCATGGGAGTTATTTGTTTTGGTTTGGCCAGAACTGTCAAAATGGTACTGTTTATGTGATTTTGTGTTTGCACTCCCTTGATATTTTTGTTGGGAACATATGTCAATGCAGAGACAAGTTTCAACTTAAGAAACACAGTTGTTCTTCCATGTTGGCTACTTTCTGGCCAATCTCATTTGTCAATTAGCATTGTGAAACTTGAGGTTAAAAAATTGTGGAAGTTCCAGTGTTAGTTATAGAATGGCACAATGGAAGTTGTGGATTCTGTAGTATGTTAAACAACCCTTAGCCGTCAATTCTTTTCAGGTTCTCTGAAATTGTAAGTTCTGAGAAATTCGCAGTACTTATGGACATGTGTATCTATATATATATGTATGTATGTATGTATAGTAAACAGCACTTGGCTTTGATAAACCAATTGGGAATGATGTGTAGAGTGTGGCTAGATGGCAGTAGTTCATCAGCACTGCGGCAAGTTTCTCTACTTGACGTGAAGAAAACTCCACATAGAATGTGGAACCCTAACATGTAAGTACTGATAAGTTCATTGTTCTCTCCAGATGCTGCAGATGGGGGGATGTTTGTTAAGCTATTTGTCGGTTCTGTACCACGAACTATTTCTGAAGAAGAGGTATAGAACACTACCTTACATTTTTGCAATTCAGATATAAATTCTTTTCTTGGGAAGCATGTCAAGATGATGTAACTAGCACATTTTGGGGCTGTTCTCAAGGTCATGCCCCATACTCAGCTCATTGAGATTGCAGGTGCGGCCTATGTTTGCTGAGCATGGGCATGTTCTGGAAGTAGCAATCATCAAGGATAAGCGTACTGGGATCCAACAAGGTATGTCTCTTCATGCTCTTTTCACATATTGTGGACATATCTGTATGTTTTGTATTTAGTTACTTTTTAAATGCTTTCTGACATGTTACTGGCTATTCGAAGATGAGTGAAGAGAGTAGGAATATGCTCTATTTGTTTTTGTTTAGATCTATTTGGTTGGCTTAGTTGGCAAACCAATTGCTGACCAGGGAGGGGGTTGGGAGAGGTATATTGTATATGATGAAGATGTGTATTATTTAAGAAGATGGATTAGACATCCAGTTTGGATAGTGTAGGTCAGTTTGTTTTAGGTTAAGATGGGAGTCTTATCATAGGAAGATTCTCCAAGATTTCAATATCAATGACACTCGTTATAAATGTAAACAGCCCATCTTGAGCCCTGATCGCCTCAATGTGTATGTGGAGCTTGAATCATGTGTTTGGTTGGTGTTTGGGTGGCTCAAGTGAGTGTGGATTGGATGCTTTTTTGTTTTGGCTTATGTGAATGTTGGCAAGCAGTTATGGATGTTGACAATAGTGAAGTACCCTGGTGATTGTCATGTGATTTTGGACATCAAGATTGTGAATGACATCAAAATTATGCTTGTTGCAAATCAGGCAATTTCATGTATGATGCAATGCCTATCTATTATTGGAGGGTATTCCAATTGAGAGATGTGTTACTTAGACAGTAGTCAATTCACTAAGTTTGCACTCACCCAAGACCCACACTGCATTATCCATCTGCTTGGGGTTTATCTTTAGTTTTAGCCTGGTAGGAGAAGCATACTATGTGATCAAAGATCTGGAATGTCACTGAGAAGATGTGACCCTGGGCTTGTATCTGTGGAATGGTGCTGCATGGCACACTTTACTATTCACACTGAGTTACAAGAGCTTTATTGAGTGAGTAGGCTTGTGTGTGTTACCAGTCACTAGTATGTGCAATCTCACACATGGTTCCATGCAAGTGGAATGCTGATATCTTTGGATTGATACTCAAATGAGTGAGGTCATCCATGTTGCCATTATCCTGGATGTATCTGCAATTTCTACTCATGTCAGATGATTGAATGCAGACTTTTGAGCTATGCACGAGGGATTTGCAATGGCTTTTCTTGATATCTGCCTACTGCTGTGCTTGCATTGATTTATATGAGTCAGTTGTGTAGATTATTGATCAGTGTCATCTGAGGTGGATATTGTTGATTCACATACAGCTTATGGTTTCAAATTCCATCAGTTTGTGGATGATGGCATTGGTTTCTTTCCAGTGGATACACCTCAATGAAAATTTGTATGGCCATGTTTAATAACATAATTTGTGAATATTCTTGAGGTGGGGACTTATAGTCTTTCTTTGTCACTACATCATATTTGTCAGTTGGCCAATCAATGTGTGAGCTCCTCCAAGCAATGTTTTGAAGTTTGTTCTATTGTACACTCCAGCACATCCTCACAGGGTTGTACTAAACAAATGGATTTGAGTCATCTAGTTGATCAGTCTGCTTTGGTGATTTGTGGAACTGCAAACATACTTGTCTGTCAAATGTTCAGATTTTCAGCTGTGACAGAGATTGAACAATGAGAAGTCATTAAAATTGAGAAGGCAGGCCATCTTTCTACCATTTTGGGGTGCATTCAGCAAGGCCCTCATATATTTCTGTCTATGAGCTGAAGATGGAGCTATTTGCTGTATTCGACAAAATGGCTACTTCACACTTTGAAAGTGATAGTTCATTTTGCAGGTTGCTGTTTCATCAAGTACAGCACAGTTGAGGAGGCTGAGAGGGCCATAAGGGCTCTTAACAATCAACGCACTCTACCAGGGGTATGTTCTCTTAGTTGTTTATGATTTGGATAATGCTGTTGGTTAATTTAATCGTTATTGGTTCTTCATGGCCCAGTTCACTACCACACCTTGTTATTGAAACCACCTTACATTCGAATGGACCTCCAGGGTGGTAATCTGCTATGAAAAATTTCTTCAATTGTGATACTGTTGAGCTTTGCAAGTTTTACTCATGGTGTTGCTTTTGTAACTCTTTCCAGGGCACAGCTCCAGTACAAGTTCGTTATGCTGATGGAGAGCGTGAACGACTTGGTAATGGTCCTACATTGCCTTTCTGGAAGAAAGGGTTGCTGGTTTTGTCACCAGCATTGCAATTTGTAACTTCTCCTTGAAGATACAAATTCAGCATGTTTGTTGTGCACACCTATATTGAAATCTGCATGGAACATTGGTCTTGTAGCTTGCATTGTTTGGAGTGTGGCAAAAGTAACTATTTGGACACTGAAGGTTGGTTCTGATCGTCTATGTTGGTTACTTGGTTGAGTCTGACATTTTGCTGCATTATGTGGCAAAGTGGGTCTTGAACTTTTGTGCTTGCTCCTATTGGACTCATCGCAGGTGCTGTGGAGCATAAGTTGTTTGTGGGTTCTCTCAACAGGCAAGCATTGGAAAAAGAAATTGAAGAAGTAAGCTCAAGCCATTCTTGTAGGAGCATGAAGTGCTTGTGAATTGTGGCTGGACCTGAAAGTACAGCTGTTTGAGTGGTTGATTTATTCCTCTGGTGTACAAAAGATTATTATTCACGGAGGTATTAAGTGGCTCAGCTGCTTCTTGATGCATTATGTAGTTGATCCATCTGTTTCCTCGTCTGTTGCCATGTTCTACTAGTCACACATACAAATTTAATCCTCCTCTCTGGAGCAAGTTGTTTGCTTCATAGGCACCAAGTGTTGCTATGAATCCTCAAGAATTTTTCCATCTGTGGTTCCAGATTTTTTCTCCATATGGACGTGTTGATGATGTATACATCATGCGTGATGAACAGAAACAGAGCAGAGGTCTGAACGGGTTTCCATATTTTGCTTTCAGAACCTTGTTGCAAATTTCAAATGAACCTCAGAACATCAGATTTAAAAATGGAGCCTTTGACAGACATGAAGGTTGACAGTGGCTCTTTGTTGAGTCAAATTTAAGTTGCATGCTTATTTCTGTTACATATTTATCAGGGATTAAGCAGAATGAGTAGGTGAGCGAAGATCTTTTTCAGGGAAATTATGAATGAAACCACATCAGCTTTTTAGCTGGAGAGCAGGAAAAGTTTTTGTATTCAAAAGTTCTGCATCATCTCCTGTCACCACACAGCTAGATCTGTCCAATTTCACTTATTTGAGATGATTCAGGTTGTGCCTTCATCAAGTATCCTCAAAGGGAGATGGCACAAGCAGCAATTAATGCACTGAATGGCCTATATACAATGCCAGTAAGTTTTAGATATTTCCAGAAATGTCTGCTTTAGCCTCTACATTCCTGTAACTTGGATTGCTGTATGTAATATAAGCATGAAGTGTTCATGATGTGTAGAATGACAGGAGACCTTTGTAATTTAATTTTTTTCGCTGATATTAGGCTTCTGAAGGTGCTAACTGTGTTAATGCCCCATTTTGTATGATCAGGGTTGTGATCAGCCATTGGCTGTACGCTTTGCAGATCCCAAAAGGCCGAAGGGGGTTGATGCCAGGTGTGTCTTACATCATGTTTACAGCCTTCTCCTTGGGAAATAGGATAGTCAGGGCTGAGGGTTCAAGTTTTAGGTCCATTCAGATAGTAATGTGAAAGTCAGCTACATACACACTGACAGGGACTGTTCCAAGTTACATTTGAAAGCGGTTCTCTCTTTGTTAGTGACAATGAAAGGATAGAAAGTAAATGAGTTGACTGCAGTAACAAGTTGTTCTTGGACTGATCTTGTAAAGCTTATGTCCAGTCCAGTGTTCTTCTTGTTTTCTCCAGAGCCCCCTATGTTCTTCTCCAAAAGGTTCTTTTCTCTTCTTCCTTCTGCTTATCTTGTGACTTTGACCTCTTTCTTATCCCCCCATATACTTGTATTGTCAGATAATTATTCTTCATTGTAGCTTTTTTTAGGAAGATTAGAACTGTGACATATTTCCTCCATAGCACATTACCTTGAAGATGATACAGTCACCACTGTGCAGGGTTTCACTCTGAATTTGTCTGCTTCTAGCTGTTGAGGAGATAGGTCTTGTGATCCTGTATTTCCATGTTGAAAACTCATCTAATGAATGTTCCTCATCTTCACATGACAAGTTAGTCCTTTCAACCTTGGAAGAAACTTCTTTCTAAGCTTTTGTGAGAAATATCACAAACATGTCTCTACTTCTGGTTATTGGTCTAAAAGTTTAGTTTTTTTTCTTTTCCAACAAATTGGAATTGCTTATGTGATTCCTTTTGTCTTTGTCAATTCCCATCATCTCCCTCTCAGATTTAATGTGACTCTCTTGGAACAGATCTCAATTCAGTTGTCATTATCCTATCCTTACCTTCTCTCTAGATCACCTGTGTTCTTCGCTCTGCCCTTTCACCTCCCTGATGTTCCAGGTATAACTGTCTTCTGTGGTATGGCAGAAATTGACTCTTACTAGAACAGTAAGGCCCTGGCGTCTGTATACTGGCACATAACTGTTCTTTCACTTGGCCTATCTGGATAGACTTGGTTTCTGTTAGTATTGGATACATTGTGTTTCAAATCGTTCACAGATGGTAGAGTGACTACTTAGAGTAGACTACTTAGTGACTAGTTTGCTGTTTTTGGCCTTTTGCAATTGTGAATACACTCACTCAAAGTTCAATGATTTTCTGTGTTTGATACTTGAATAGCAGGGTTGGTGGTCCTGGTTTTGGGGGCCCAGGGTTCAGTCCACAACTGGGACAAGTGCCAGGAGGACTCAGGTGAAGAGATAGCAGGTTTACTCATTCTAGGTCTAGCTATGCGATTTAGAGGAAAAAGAATCTGACCACATTTTGAGTTAAAATGAAGTGGTTGGCAGACCTTCCTGTTTCTTTTCCATAACAAGTCTGTGCTTCTGGACAGGACTATGCCACAACCACAAGTGGGGTACTCAGCTGCTCAAGGTTCGCCTATGGGCTGGAGACCAATGGGTGGGCCTGGTCTGGGAACCCCACCTCAAGCAGGGCCATCCCCATATGGAGCTCTTGTGAGTCTGAGAGGAGGCCCTGCTACTGGGGTTCCTCATATTGTATGTTTCAGATCTTCAACAAATGATTGTCCTGCATCTTGTGAATTTGAACTAACAGGTTCAACCTGCCTCTGGCAGCAACTTTATTGGGGTTGGTCATCCAATTCTAACTTGGAATATTTTGAGCAGGAAAGGAAATGTCCTAGTCAAATTTTGTCATGCTTCAGTGACCTCAACTCTGAAAAGATAGGGAGATGGAATGTAGGGAGGAAATTTGATGGTTGATGAAGCATTGTAAGAGAAAAGTTCTATTCCATGCAGGGTGGTATGATGAATGGCCACCTCCATACAATTGTTCCAGGACAAATGCCTGCTCCAGGGATGCTGCCTCAGCAACAGGTAGGTTGCTTGTGCAACTAGACAACATTTATTGTGTGATGGTATTGTTTTGGGCACTGGGTTTTGCCAAAGATTGGTCCCTCATGGATCTACACCCATGATTGTGTCTCTGCTTCCCCGTATGTTTGTGGATTGGCTGCATAAAGTACTTATTAGACTTCTATAGTTTATGAGCCAGCAGATAGTGTTGATATGCCCATTTCTGTAACTCTTAGTGTCTCTCATGGTCTCCAGACAAGCCAGGGATATTACCAGGTTCCTCAACAACCATATGTGGTTCAGCCCCCTCCACAACTGCAACCACAACAGCAACAGCAACAGCAGGCCTATGTTCAGATCCCCCCTTCATATCAGCAACCTCAGGCTTATGGCCAGATGCAGGTTATTTCTTGCCTAATTTTATGTATATCTTTGATGTCTTACTCAATGTTTCCACCAGAATGCATGTATCCCACTCCCATGACTCTTTTAACATCCTTGGTGTAATGTATGTGAGTGAGGGACTTTTCTAATCTCTGATTGAAAGCTCTACTGGAGAGTTTGAATGTTTGATTGCTTAAGGAACATTCTTAAATGTTTTTCAGGTTCCTGCAATGCAGCCACAATTGCAATCACAGCAGCAGCAGCCACAGCAGCAAATTGTAGTGCAATTGCAGCCACAGCAGCAGCAGCCCCCTTTGCAGGCTGTGCCTAAACAGACGGTGCACAGCCAATCCTTGCAGCCTAGCCAGGGTCAATCTCAGCCCCAGCCACTGCCTCAGGTTCTTAAGATCAATTGCACTTTCATATTCTACTCACTTCTCGTATTGTCATATAATATTTTCACTGTGTCTGTTGAGTGTGGGAATCAAACTTCTGTCTTGCTATCTGCTAGATGAATTCTCAGCTGCTCACTGTAACCTTATCTGCCTTGTTTTGGGGGGATAAAAATGTTCAAGCTGATGGCTAGGGGAGAGTTTTATCTACATAGTATGGTTGCTACTCTCTAGTTGAAGCGTTGAAATGCAGATGTGCAAGTTCATTGGTGGGCTGCAAAGGTCCTGCTCTACTATTCTCTGGTATTGATTCACATTGGTGGGCTGGCTTGTAGATGTATTATCAGATTCCTCTTGTCCAACCTATACAGCAGGTATTACATACTCTTACCAGGTATTTTTGCTTCAATGTGCAGAATGTTTTTCAGCATCTTTCCTGGCCAATTGTTGCTACTGGTCTCTGTCTATCATCCTTATATGAATTAAGAAAGAAGGCAAGTTTATCAGGGTTGAAGAGCAGGTAAAATCATGCAGGGATATGAAGTAGATCATAGACTGGTCTATGTATTATGTCCTGGTCCTAATTTCTGAGGGATATAAGAGACATCAAATCAGGCTTGAATGTCATGAAACCGTGATGAAATCCAAAAACATGTCACTTCAGTTTTAGGTGATCATTTCTGTTGTGCAGCCAACTTGGATAGTTCCGGTACAGCAGGCACAAACAGTCATGGCTGTCACTGCTCTGTCATCACCAGCTGCACCAGCAACCTGTGAGTGGACTGAACACACCTCACCAGAGGGTTACAAGTACTACTACAATATAAACACAGGGGAGAGCAAGGTACCATTTCCTTTGGTTGTGATTGTTTTCAGAAGGAAGCAATCAAATTTTTATTCCACCATTCCATTGCCTGTCATTTTTGCACGTTTAATGTCTCCAAGAAGGCTGATATTTATGTCAAATTTGTCATGATGTCTGGCAGTGGGAGAAGCCAGATGAGCTAATTGCTGCTGAACAACAGCAGAGGCAGATCCCTGTAGTTACTGTAAGTTGAGCCATTGCAGTAGATTTACTGTTGCATGATTCCTTATCTGTTGATGAGGTAGTCAGTTACCTTTTGATGCTCCATTTTCAGTTTCATTTTCTTGTATTGAGAAGCTGTGCCTTGTCAGCCTAAAACATGTTTGGTGAGCATCAGAGTGGGTTCCACATACTGATCTGTAATCAAGTTGGTGTCCTTTTGCCAGAATGTGCTCATACTTGGGGCATGATTTTCTAGTGGTAGACCTTCAGTGGCCATATATGTTTTTGAGACTTCTTGTGAAGCTTTCTTCTGCAGCTTTAGTACCACAACTTCAAAGACTAATCAATGTCAGTTGTTTATCTACATTGCAGCAGCAATATTCTGGCTCTGCTGTTCTGTCACAGCATCCAGTCCAGGTACTTGTTATCCTTTGCTTCAACTTGAAGTTTTTGTAGCAATTATACCTGCTTGATCTGATGCACATTATGGCTCTTGTAGGTAATGAATTATGGGCATGCACAACCCAGTATTGCACTTGTTGAACAGCCTAGGCAACAGGTACATTCAAACTTTTTGGTCGGGATTCTTTCTATTTGAAATTATAAATGTCCACTTTACCTATTTTCACTTTAAACTCTTGACCCCAGTTCAGATATACTCATTTTTTTTCTATGTTACTGAATACGGCTGAGTGGTGAGTTTTATGTTGTTGAATCCATATATGAAAAAATTCAGTTGGTGTCTCTTTAGTAGCCTGGGAAGTTTGTGACCAGTATCAGGAATAAATCCAGCATCAGACCCAGTTTGAAAGTCTCCCTTGCTCATGCTTGATGTGGTAATTGCAGGGTCCCCCTGGTGCCAACTTGTTTGTATTTCGCATTCCTGATGACTTCACAGATGAGAACTTGAAAGAAACTTTTGCCCGTTTTGGTAATCTTCTCTGGTCCTCTTGCTTTCAGCGATGGCCATGGTCACTGTGGTCAAGAAGTGGTCAGGAAGTACCACCACTTTGACTGAACCTGCACATCTCAAGTTCCTGAGGGGACCTAAGCATTTCTTCAGAAGTCAGGTCTCTCTAGGCAGCTCCTTGCCTGTGGAGATGTCATTGAGCCATAACCACTACTGTGGTACAGGACTACTCAATTACAGAACACCATGGTGAAAATGTGAATGAGTTTGGGGGTGATCTTCTGTGGTGCTGCAGGTAATGTCATCAGTGCAAGGGTGGGTGTAGAAAGGGAAAGTGGCCGGAACAGGGGATTTGGGTAAGTTTTTTCCATTCTAATGAGGGTTTAGGATTACATGGGTCACTGTGTATAATTTAAGTGCATGTAATTGATACATGTAAGGTATTGGCCAAAGGAACAAAGCACTCAGAAAAACTGGGAAAGTATTGTATTACTGGGATTTCTTCTCTCTGGTGCATCAGATTCTAGGTCTAACATTGCCATGTCTCCTTTCACCAATAGTTCCTCTCTATCTCACTCTCCATCTTCTGCATCTTCTTCCATTGGATTAGTTTTATGTGAAGAGTTTTCCCCTTCTTCTTTAGCCCTTCCCTTTCATCATCTGTCTTTAACTTGTATATTCAACAAATTGGACTTCTCTTTCTAGAAGAGGTAGTCTACTCTTTCTGGAAGCCTGAGCAGGTCCAGCCAGTGCACACTGGGTCAAACCAGATCATACATGGGTTTGTTGAACTGGATCTGTGTCGGCCTTTTGGCTTACATTCTTGCTTCTACAGGGGTTAGCCAAAATGAAATGAAGCTTAACCCACAAGCTTGTTGCAGCTTGAATGAGGATGGCTTTTTATATTAGCTACATCTCTTCAGTACCTGGAATTGTGACTGACACTTTCTGTTGCTTCTGGAAATGCAACAGAAAAATCAAGACATGAATTTTTGTAAATTGTTTGCCCACAATTCTGAGCAGATTTATTTGCTTATCTACACCCACAATTGGGAACTGATGAAGTCAGTGCAGAGTAATGGCAACTGGTCACTGCCATACACAATGAAGGTGATGGTCTGATACTTTGTGACACTCACAAGGTCAGACTGCACTCAATTCTTCTAGTGTTTGTTTTGTTTTGGCCAAGACTGACATAACAGTACCTTCAAAATGTTATTGTGGAATTTTTCTGCTATCTCATAGATGACAAGTTGAAAAGTTCCTAAAATGGTAAATCATGGAATTCATAGATTGCATAATGGGCTTAGAGTGTTGGGGTATAGATGATACATTAAGAAAGATTCCAATTCTTTAGATACAGTATCTGATTGCACAGACAATGTGGGGATGTTTGGAAACCTGCAGGACTTGGTGATGGCTGCCACATCATTCATCCTTGCTGTGTCTGACACTCCATTTGTTTCTTGTTTCAAGGTTTGTGAGCTATGACAGTGCAGCAGCAGCAGAATCTGCCATACAAGGTCTTAACAATGTTCCAGTAGGTGGTCGGAGGCTTAAGGTGCAGTAACCAGCAATCTTGGTCCCTTTCAGTTGTTATCTGGAATGTAAAATTGGACAGAATTTTGTACAGAATTGTCTTAGCTCCTACAAAACAAACTAAGCCAAGGCACTGTTCTGAAATGTTTGGCAGGTTGAGAGGAAGCGAGGAGAAGAGAATGGAGTTCAGGGTTATCAACAACAGCCATACTGAGCTCCAAAACCTCTCTATCATAGCTGTAGTTGTAATTGATTCAATCAACTGAATCGGTTGGCCTGCTAAAAATCATCACATGCTTTATGCAAGGTTGAATCTATGTAGTTTTGAAGTGTACATTTATAATTTTGTCAGTGGCTTACCTTGTAATCAAGAGCTAGGTGACATCTCAGAGGAATAGGGAAACTTAATTGTTTGTTTGATGGTGTGAGCAACCAAATCACCAATTTTGTGATATTTCTTAGGTATTTCATTGCAGCTTTTGATGTGGCATTGTTGTGCTCCAGTCCATTTCTTTCAAAGGCTACAGTAGAATTTGACATCAGGCTTTTTTTTTCCTTGGATTGCTTCCAGGCTACCAGTTGTACATGAATTTGACATTGTCTCCCTAGTACAAAAATTGGTTATGCCATGGCAGTCTGACAAGCATTCTTCATACTACAGAGGTTGACAATGAGGTCATTTGAAGTCATGATACCACTGCTGCATAGCACAACTGCACTTGATCCTTGCTCATGAGCTATCTTGAGTCATTGATCTTTTCTGACTGAATACCAGGCACAAGTCTTTCCCCTAAAATCTAGCTGATCTGCAATTTTTCATTGGTAAAAGAGATTTGTTTAACCAGCACAATCCATGCCTGGGCCCCCAGCTACCATGGACCCCATAAGAAAATTGGATCCAAAGGGTTCACTCAGCTGTAGAGGGCAGTATGGCATCAATTTAAACAAGGAAAAGACATTACTTTGCATCATTAGATGCATTCCAATGCTTCATGGAATACCATTGCTCATAGTGTGGTAGATACAGTAACACAGCAGGTAATCCAAAACATTCTCCTTGCTTCCTTCCGCAGATGACTGAGGGAGGTGTGAAAGAATTCCTATTCTCTTTTTGTTCCAATATCAGTGCAGATATGCTGGACACTCTTTTGCAGGAAACTTCCTGCAGTTTGAAGACTCATCTTTCAACTCCATTTCTAATCAGCAGTCATACTACTGCTGGACTACAGGTGTTACTAAGTCTTATTAATTGACAAAATTAAAAATCCGAGGTGTCTGTATCTAATACAGGAAAACAGCTGACCATGGTACAGATGCCCCTGTTAACCTTTCGAGTTGGCTTCATTGAGGGCACTTTAAATAAAACCTTCTCCCTTATAAATGGACTAGACTGAAGCCCTGGCTGGCAATGCTTTACTTGGTCGTGTTGTCCCATTAGTTGAGCCATTCATTACCTCAGCATGAGCATATGGCATCAACATAAATGGTTCCTCTTCAAACACAGCCCCGTTCTCTTCCAGTATCCTTGCCATCTCCTCCTTTGTAAGACAATCAAACTCAAGAAGATGTTCTACCAAAGCATCCAAAACTTTCTGATTCTTCATTAACATTTCACCAGCTTTCTGGCAGGCTGTATCATACAGCTGCCGAATCTTTGCTTCAAGTTCATATTCATGATCATCCCCCATGGCAAGTGCACTGCTTGATTCCTCTGTGGAGTAGATTAAGGGACTGTCATCAGGTCCCCACCCAAACTCCAACACCATGCGTGCTGCAATCTCCTCTGCATTCTCTATCTCAAATCTGCACAAGTTGTTGTTCTCACCAAATGGCAAAAGCAAGCGTGCTGCTATGTAGGGTCCAAAACAAAGAACCAAACTCTTTTCAAAGTAAGAGCGAGTCATGGTCCCTGTCTCTTGATACCCTCCTTCCAATCGTTTTGTTAGCTTGGTAAATGCAATTCCCTCCCATGAAGTTGGGTCAAGCCATATTAGGTCCACAGAATCAAAATCAGGGAGGAGGAGAGCTATCAAACCACGGCCAGCTGCCCACACTGCATGTGGGAACTTGTACTCCCTGGTCCAAACAACATCGGGATCTCGAAGCTCAATACCAGGCTGTGTCTGTCCAAACACATCCATGTATTCAACAGCAGCATCCATGTCCTCCTTTGTCACTCCAAGGTCAAGCCAATTAATCAACCGTTCATTCCAGCCTTTGACCAATTTAGAGTTCTTAATCCACTTCGGTGTGATGGAGCTAAATGTGGCAAGCCAGCCAAGAATGCTGGAGAGCTCTTCATCATCAGCTATTTTGTACCCAACAGCATTCTCCTCCAAGGCTTTAGGCACATACTTGAGTTGTGCAGGTGTTAGTCCTGCTGTCTTATCTGCTACATCTGCCCAGTCAACAACATTGACAAGCCTTGAATCCATGCTGTCTTGGGCAACTTTCTGTAAAATCTGCTCCCGCTCACGTCGATTAGGCATGGGGAGCTGGATAGTGCGGTCCATGCGTCCAGGTCTTCGTAATGCTTCATCAATTGCCCAGGGCCTGCTAGTGGTTGCTATCAGCACTACTCCCTCTTGTGTCTCAAAGCCATCAAGCTCAACAAGAAGTTGATTGATGAGAGATTCATGGTCCTGCTTTCTTGTATCAGATGTTGCCCCCCGCACACCCGCAAAATGATCAAAGTCATCCATATATATAATCAAGGGTGCCAGTTCTCGAGCAGTTTTGAAAAGTTCGCGTACATTTGAAGCCCCTTGACCCACCCAGGCACCTCCTTCCAACTCTGCCCCTTGCAACTCTATCATGGGCACCCGGGCTTCAGCAGCAATTGCCAAAGCAAGAGTACTCTTGCCTGTTCCAGGTTCACCAACAATTAAAACACCACGGGGAGGTCTGGCTCCCATCTCCTTGAAAAACTTTGGGTTACGTAAAAAGCTGATGACCTCATTAATCTCCTCCTTTACAGAATCAATACCTGCAAAATCCTTCAATCGAACCTCAGGGCGCTTCACCCTTTTCATGTTGTCAAACACATTCTTGATTGGATCAATAATATCCTTCTTGGTGTCAGCATTAATCTCCTTCTCTAGCTGTTCCTGCTTTTTCTCCTTCCATTGGACCTCATTCATGGCAAGTTCTCTAGGTCGGATTGGTGCCAACACAAAACGCACCACAAACTGCAACAAAAACAAGAGAGGCATTCCCACAACATAAGTCCGGACAGGTAGAGAAATCCACCATGCTGGAGATCCAGTGCCCTCACCATATCTGGCATCAACTTTCTTTTGACCTTCTTGTTGCCACACCATCAGATCTGTAGGCTCCGCAACTTCTGCTCCTTCTGGCAAGTCAAAACCAAGGGCTACTTGTATCTGCTTGGGAACTAACCTGTGGACCAAAGGGAAACCAAAGCGGATCATGATTTCCTCAAATGCCTCACTCAGTGTTTTAAAATACCATGGCCTCACAGTGCGCAACAGAGGGGAGTTCCAGACATCTTCCAACATCCACCACACCATTTTGAACGGAAGCTGAAAGAGATTCCATACTGGCCACTCATCAAATGGTATCCACATGAACTCAGTGGAGGTGCGAACTCCTGATGTTATCATTTTGATAAACAGTGTGTCAAATCCCCCAGCCTCCTCAAGAACTGCATCTACAGCTCCAATATCCACAACATACTCCCTTTCATCACCCTTCATTGTGAGGTACATGATGGCACGATCATGCCGAATGCGAGCCTTTCCCACTAGCTTCTTTGTCACAGCATGTGAGGCAGCAAGAGGATCCATCTCCCAGCGTGCTCTCTTCTCATTATACCAGGTCTTTGCCATCACTCTATCCCTGGCAACCAAGATTTCTTCCTGCTTCTCAGCAACATACTGACGTCCAATATCTGGGTTGTCCAGCAAGTACTGTTTAAATTCATCCTTTGTCTCTTTGCGCCAAGCCTTCCATCCAAGTGCTCCTTCTAAACCTGGCATCAATGGCAGATTTGTATCTTCCTGGAATGAATCATCAATGTTGAGTTCAGGCAGTGGAAATCCCCTCAGCACATCTTCAGCAGTAGGTTTTATTTGGGTAAGTTCATCATTCCCCCCACCCTTACCCAGCCGCTGCCTGACCAGATTTTCATAAAGATTTCTCAACTCTTTTCCTTTTTCTTGTTCTTCTTTGATTTTGTCAAGTAGCTCTTGGGTCTCAGCATCAATCTCAACCTTGCGTTGCTCCTGCTCTTCAATCCCAACAGCAAGAGGCAACAATGTTTGCTCCTGTACTGTGTTGGCAATCTTTTCCAGGTCCTCAATAATTTTTGCCGGCACTGTTCCTTCAGCTTTGCTGGTGGTATTGGCAGATTCTCTTCTCAGCCATTGCTGATAAACATCATCAAACTCAGCTTCACAGTGGTCCTGTACCCTGGGGAGGTCCCACAAAACCATCTGCCCCACCTTCAAACGGTTCTTCAACATCTCAGCCTGCAAATCCAGGATACTTTGCCACAACTTAATAAATTCCACCTCTGCATCTGCTACTGCTCTTGTTAGGGCTTCTTCCTCTTGCCACTTATCATCATCCTCTGCATTGAGTTTCTCCAAGTTTTTTTTCGCAATCTCATACTCAACCAGTATGTTTTTTGCTCTATTGCCAACTGCAACCTGTTCCCTCTTCAGCTGGGAATTCAAGGATTCTAATTCCTTCAGCCTTAACCCTGTCATCCGTCGGCCTTCTACTCTTATCTTGCGAATTGCTTCCCTCACTTTTCCATAGAACACACTTTGCTGGGGCGGCCTGCGACCTGCCACTCTCCCAAATGCTTCAAGTTCCTTGAGCTTCTGGTCCACATGCAATGCTGTTCGTATTTTCTGTTCCCTCTCTAACCTTTCCCTTTCTGCTTCCTGCCGCATCTCCTCAGTCTCCTCTCCTCCTATCTCTTCCACTTCGTCTGTGGCATGTCCCTCAACCTCTCTTTTCGATGGTGTCTTTTCAGAAGCATTTTTTCTGGCAGAGGAAGAGGTCATTTGAGGGGTTGCAAGGGCTTTTTGACACGTCCAAGTTGGGCCAAACCCTAACGCTGCAAAGATCACAACAGCTGCCAATGCCTTGGCCAAACATCTGCTGAAGAGAGTAACACGTTCTCGCAGATCATTCCGTGGAACTTCCCTAATTTGTCGCAAACATACACCGGTTCCATCTCCAATCGCCAAAGTAGGGCACGGAAGTGAGTCGGAAGAAGAAGCATGTTCTCGTTGCTCTGGGACCTGGATGCTTTCACTGCTCCGAGAAGCAGAAACGGTGCACCACGAACAAGAAGAAGAAGGAGAACAACGAGGGCAGGCATCCACCCTATCCACATGCTCAGCTTCTTTTCTCGGCGTTTGACAAAATACTGTAGAGGAGGGTTTAATGAACCTAGAGCAAGGTGAAACCAACAAGACGGCGGCCAGAAATAGCTCCCGCTGCCCGAAGGACGATTGCGAGAACCTCTGCTCCCGAGATCTTAAAAAAGCGAAGCAGCTTCCTTCTTCTCTTCCCGTTCCATGCGTCCTTGATCTCGAACCCGAGCCGTAGCTATAAACCCTAGAAGAACAGCAATTGCGTCGTAACGACGATAACAGCGGCAATTTCTCCTTGCTATTGCCGCTACATCGTGAGAGCTGCAACGGCGGATTCCTCACGCTGCACGGTCCGAAGAGCGAGGGAGAAGTGACACATAAGCTGTGAACACTCATCCCTCACCCTTTGCCGTTCCTGAGATTTCCCCTTGCCTCCTCCAGCAGCTTGAAAAGTCCTCACACGCACGCGCACGCACACACACACACACACTCACTCTCTCTCTCTCTCTCCCTCCCTCTCAGGCACTATCAGTTGGTAAGAATTACATGCACAGGCAGTGCGCTTTCTCGAAAAACCCAATAAAACATTACTTAGTTTCTCCCAATTCAACCGCGGAGAGGTTTTTCCGTGCTGCACACAATCGCCAAAATCAAAAGCCTCGCTCGATGCAGCAACGAAATCATCGTGTTCCGTGCAGCAGCAGGAGTTGCTGCAAAGGACACTAAACCCTAATGAAGGAGCACAAAGTTTCGGCACCTGGTTTGAACTTTGAACCAATCGGTGATGGCTTGTGTGGATAGGACCCAGAAGCCACGAGGGGCACCTCGTTTGTTGAGACTTGGGACTTGGCCCAGGTCCCACGACGTCTCCAGATCCATCATCCAGGTGTCACGTCATCCATGCAACAGGTTTGATGAGTCCAGCTCCTGTTTCAAGGGGCACTCTTGACGAATTGTCCTCTCAAGTAATGATGACATTGCGGGCGACCCGAAGATATAGAGGGTCAATCTCACTTATGGGGGCTTTATAAGTAAACAACCACTTTGAGACTTCATGAAGCCACTTTTGTCATTCTTCTTTCTTTGGTTTAATTAAACTAGTGGGTACCCGTTAATTGCTTCAACCAATTAATAACGCACGCACGCTCTCAGGACCTGGGTTTCAGGACCTCGATATTTGGCTCTCAAGACCTGGGTTTCAGGACCTCAACGCGAGTTTTCAGGACCTGGGTTTCAGGCCCTCGGTATTTGGCTCTCAGGACCTGGGTTTCAGGACCTCGAAAGCTCTCCATCCTACGGTCGTCTTATCTTTTTCCCGTCACTTTTCTCTGCGTCCACCGTCACTTTTCTCTGCGTCCAGTGGTCACAGACAGACTGACCGCTCACAGACAGACTGACCAGCGAGCGTTGGTCGAAATTATACAGAGGCCGTCTGTCCGGGCCGGTTCTCCCGTAGAAAATCTGTCTGTCCGTCCGTCCGTCCGACTGTCCGGGCCGGTTCTGCCGGCGAATTAAAATGCAGAACTGTCGCGTCGGACGGACGCACGGACGGACGTAGTGAATTTATATATAAGATTTTGGCATTTTTCATTGCCAAAATCAGATTTAATAACTAACTCCTATTTTTGGTAAGTTGTGTGATATTAGGTGCAATTGATTGAAAGCTTCTTCCATATATTGGCGTTACTAGAGGCCTTCATGATATGATGAACAAAGAATAAAAATGATACCCATGGTTGAATGAAAAATCAAAACCAGCCAATGTTTGGTCAAAGAATATAAATCACATTAAAAATCTTTTATTGTTTGTTATGTAAAGGTTTTTCAAAATCATGGGTTTCATAAATTGATATGTCAATTTATCATGCAAAGCTCTTGCCACTTGCATAGTCAAGAATTAGAGAATGTGTCCCAAGTTTCATAACCTTCCACGATGATTCATCTTGCATATTTCTCATCTACACTAATCAAAAAAGTTAAAGGTGCATCATGTAGGTACAAAATTTAATTTGTGACAAATTTTCACAATCTCACAACACAAAAAGGAGGTTGGCATATCCTTTGAAGGAAATGCATGGATGAAATGGCATCTTGTTGTCAAATTTTGACTACCCAAATACATCAATAGCTATCTACAAACTATGGAGTTTGAAAATGTTGTTGGCATGGTCAAGCAATTTGGAATGTGCAAACCTATAAATTAAACTAAATGTTACACATTCACAATCACCTAGCTTTCATGATGAAACCTTCCATTGACGATGAAACCTTTCATTATGGAAGCAACAAAAGACATTTAAAATGACGTTGGAAAGCTCTTTCCAAGGGCTATAAGGTAGACCTTTCAAACGTTCAAATTGGAGTTCATTTGAGAACTTATGAATTATTAAATTTTTTATGATAAAATATTCATTTTTTACAAGTAGCAACTACCAACCAAGAGGAATCCAACTTGATGCTAGCCAAACAAGAAGACATAGCTTCAAACTTGAATACTACATTACCAATAAAAGGTAGTTAGTTATAACCACTCAAATGAAAGGGAAAGGGTAAGAATAAAAAAGAAAGATTTTTAAGGCATGATGGGAAGGACCATATGGGAGGAATATAAAAACCAAAGGAAAAGAATAACCTTAGTGGAGGGAACTATTCAAAGAATTTTGCTCACTTTCTTTTGGGGTGAAAATGGGAAAATAGGGCCATACATTGAAACCTTCAAGGTCATGGAAATGAATGTGGTTCTCCAAATAATTGAGATAACATGACATTATTCTTCTAGAGTTGCAAATGTTGGAAATATTCTTGCATGTATGTGTACATGTGTGTGTATGAACTTTTGTGTGCATGCACAACATTATTCCTTGTGTTAGGATAGAAATTGTTTGCATATGTGTGCAAAGTTTTACCAAAATAATTATTGGATACATGGAGCTTAACACATAGTCCAAGTTGATGCCTTTGTCATTATGGATATGTGGTATTTGTAGTAATGGGGAAGGGCAAGAATCCAACAATGATGCAATTTTAATGTGTAGGATAATTTGATGTAAAAATGTATTACTAACAAACATGATTCAAGTCCTTCACAAAACAATAAAAACAACATTAATGTGCGCAAACAAACTTTGTTTATAATATGGAAAACCAAATCACATAGCTAGCGATTATCAAGGTCAACACATAATGTTTTTCATTTTTTTCACCATCTTGCACCTTAAAAATTTAGGAAATGAAAATGTTTATTCTCCATAAGGACTTTAAGCATGGACCTAAATGCATCATGCATTCTAAACAATCCTAGCTTATATTCAAACCCAACACCTTGTTTACTATTATTGATCATGATCAAATGTATTAAACCCATGACAATAAAAATTCAAACATTGTTTGATTTTGGTGCATATGCATGTCTCATTGACAAGGAGTCAATTTCACAACATAAGTTGGTTTTAATGAAAAAAATCCACTACAACAAAAGGTGTCCATGTATGTCAAATGATTTCATTATATTTTGAATGAATTCATAGTCATAGTGAACAAGACCTAGTGGGGATGCAATGAATTCACTAGTTTAGTGAATAGGGATTAGTGAACCACATGCACATTTTATAATAGTGATAACACAAATGGTAATTGAAATCATTAATAATTGGAGTTTCTTTTTAGGACTTGTGACACATGAAACCAAGGCATTGGAGATTACCATCAAGTTACATTCTAGCAAAATTGTTCTCAATGTCATTTCATCTTCAGCAAACCCTATCATCATTGGGTTATCTTGGTTCATTTTACATTATCCATTAATGGATTGGCATACAAAAAGTCTTCATTTTGAAACACCAAAGGAAAATACATTGAAATGCAAAGTTTTTTTCTTAAGCATGTTTGAAAAAGACCATGATTATCATTTAGGTTTGTTTAGAGATAATCTAAAAAGTGATCAATGCATGTAGATCCTTGAGCACGATAAAAACCTCGATGGTAACAAGGGTGCAAACATTCAAGGACTTTGTTTGTGGGAATAATAGTTTTCATGCAAGTTGCAAAAAAAGGATTGTGCATCATTGCTAAAAAGACAACTTTAGTGCAATTTACACCCTTGTTGGAATGCCAATCTCCACTTTTGAATGGCTTTTATTTATTGAAAAATTTGGTGTCATTTTTGGAGATTTGAACACAAAATCAATAACACAAAAATGAGGTTTAATTCATTAGCCTAAATCATTATGGGACTTGAAAAATAAAATAAATTCACCCCACCTTAATCATTTCACCTTGGTTAAAGTTATGTCTCTACATGGTCACTATGTAATCATCATGTTTCACTACTAATTGACATAATTCATTCATACTAATATTAATAATAAATGTGTTTCTTGTAATGTTATTACTTTAAATGCATTAAATTATTTTAACTTACATTATTATCCTTTGGATCATACCCTAGGATATTTTGTGTTATTTTACTTTACGTTTTAAATTTTAAAAAAAAACATATTATCTTAGATTATTCAAAGTTATTTATGGTCATTATATTTGATCATATTTTTAATTATTCTACCTTAGATTGTTTTAGGTTATCTAACCCAAACTTTAAATAACCCAAGGTAGAATAATCTACAATATAATATATAAAAATATTCATGAATAATTTACTTATTAACCTAGGTTTATTTAGATACTTATGTAGCCTAGACCTACCTACCTAGTGTAGGTAGCTAAGGCTAACCTAGGTAGATAAATAAATAAGCCAACCTACTAACCTACCTAGGTGGACTAGGCCTCCCTAAATTACCTATAAATTGTCATGTGTTTCCTTGTAATTCAATAAAAAAAACCTATAAATTATCACATGTCTCCTTGTGATTCAATAAAAAATTAACCTACAAATTGCCATGTGTTCCCCTTTAATTTATTGAAGATTACACTTCATTAATTTAAGTTAAACTCCCCTATGTTAATAAACATGCATTACAACAAAAAGTATCCATGTACACACTATAAGAAAAGTCTCAATTTGCAACTATAATTTACAACCAACATGTACAACTAAAATTCCATTAGTTGCATAAGTGAAAATCACATGCAACATCTAGTTGCAAATGATGATTTAGCATGATGTCATCACATTACACATGGATGATGTATATGGTCAACATATACACCTTCATCCATTGACCATTCATATAAAGTTTACAACTACTCACCATTATTTGCAACTATGTTATAAACCATTACAAAGTACCATGTGGCAACATAATAATTTTTTTTAAATTACATATATTAGATTTTCATCATGTATTTTGGATGGTGTTAAATCATGCCACATGGCACAATAAAAATTTGCCACATGACATGCTAATTGAATTATGGCCAAAATACATTTTAATCAATATTTAGGTAGGTAGGTATGTAGGAAGGGAAGTAGGTAGGAAGGTAAGTAGGTAAGAGAAAAAGGTAGGTAGGACTAGGTAAGTAGGTGCATAGGTAAGTATGTGGGCCAAAAAGTAGATATGTAAATCTTTTTATTTTATTTTAAGTTTAACCTTTCGGGTTAAGCCTCTTTCATTGGCTCATCCCAAATTACACATTTTTAAATATAAAAATGTAAAGCAAAACACCTTCTTTATATACTTTTACAAGATGGAAATGGAAGACAAACCATATGAATTTATTTTTTTAATTGCGACCTAGTTTGCGACTAAGTTAAAACTAATTAGTTGCAATTAAAAAAATTATCCCATATCCTTTGTCTTTTTTTTCAAATTTGTAAACTATATATCTAATAAGTAATTTACTAACTAACTAACTAACTAGAACTAATTTATCTACTAACCATTAAACAATTGTTTACCCACTTACCAACCTACCTACTACTTATTACCACCTACTAATTATTTAGTAACTAGTAATAACATAAACTATTTAAATTATATATAAACTACTATTAATCAAATAATAGTAAACATGTTTATTTAATGTATTTAATAAATAATTTAATTTAAATAAATATTAATCATTATATTATTATTCATAATAATAAATTACTACAATTATTAATTATTATCAGTATTTTAATTAAAATTCTAATAATTATATTAAATTAATAATTAGTCCATTTCTATTAATATTAAAATATTTTATCCTGTTACTAATTAAATATTAAAAATATTTAACTAATCATTATTAATTAATCATTTGTATTAAATGATTTTTAATTATCTAGAAAAAAATACCATTATTATTAAACTAATTAATTATCTAATATTAGCACAAAATATTTAAATTATTGGATAATAATATATTTCAGTAATTAATAAATTTATTTAGTAATTCAATTAAATTATAAATCATAAATTACTACCAATAAAGTAGTTATAGATCATAATAATTTATATTATTATTAATCTTTTTAATATTTACTAATTTATTTATTTTTAATTGATAATAAATATTATTTATATAAAATATATTATGTAATTCTACCCACTAAACTATTTAACTATTTGTTTATCAATTTGCCTAGCCTACATAGCCACAATATATGCAAAATTTATATTGAATATGCCTTAAATATAATATAATTATTTTTTGAATATATAATTATAACCTTAATATATTTTCAAAACACCTTTATATATATCAAATGTATACATGCATCACATAGAAGTAACCAAGTTGCAATTAGTTTTGTAACTAATTATACATAAAGGCCCCTTCTTGAATTGAAAACCCTAAACTTTAGTCATCATAAAAGGATGTAAAATTTAATAATCACAAATTAGTTACACCATAGTTGCAAGAAAAATAATAGATTGAAATGGATGGTGATTAGTTGTAAAATTCCATAACATAGTTACAAATAACATTTTAGTTACATATAGTTGTAAATTGAATGGTTGCATAATACAAGATTTCTTTAGGTGTTATGACAAAAATGCTCATGTGTAAGTTTCTTTGAAACTACAACTAGGATTTTTCCTACATGTGGTAAGGATTTTCCCTTTTCCTTTTGTTTCATTATATATCAAAGAAAGGTTAGTGTTGTTGGCTGATGAAGTCTATTAGCAAAATATTTATTAAAATGAATGCCTTTTCAAAATAATGTTAAGAAGGTATACCTATGGCAAGTTGTGGATTGCCATGACAATAATGACAATCGTCATGTTGAAAATTTTCTAAGGACATCATAATGGTGATGAATATACCTGCATGAAATCAATGTCTATTGAATTGAAACTAATAGGTTATCTAGTCTTTCAAGTCTAATAAGAGGAGACAATTGTCCCACATAGTTGATTTTTAATTTGGTTCATAGGAATAATAGTCAATGGAGTCCATTGTTGCATGTGGATTAAGCCATCTCCTTTTGCACTTTTGTGGATTATAGGTTTCATAATTCAATGGATCACACTCAATCTTTTATTATTGTTACAAAACATTTGGGGGTTTACTATTGCTAATTGTTAAAGTGATTTAAACTTTGATTTGTATAGGGATAGATGGCATTGTGTGTGTGTTGGAACCATGACATGCATGAATTATCAAATTGGGTGGGTCTTTTCAATGGGTAATGGTTGAGTAAGTGTGGGTGCAACAATAGCATTCAATGTTTTTTCTATTCTAGTAGCATTATTGAAAAGGAATGCATTATTGTAAAAAATTTAGGAGATTTGTGTTGTTTTGGATGTTTATAGTCTACAAAAAACTTTTACTACTATTATACCTTTTTTTTTGTTATTTTTTGTTATGCATTAAAGGAGGCAAAAGATGGCAAATGGACACTAGTCAACAAGTATTGTCATCATGACATGACTTTTTATCTTGAGTTCGCAAAATGCACGACATTTTGGAAAGTTGGGTTCTTTCAAAGAAATATTTTTTTGTTTTAAATAATTGTAAGATTCAACTTTTTCATGGTTCCAATTTAGGGAGATTAATAGACTCTTGACTATTGGAATGGTTTCTTTGTGCATGAATCCTTTGTTCACCACTAGTGAATGGAGGTTAATCTTGTGGTTTTAGTATATACCATGACATTATGATTCAAAGTTATTTGTATTGGCAGTGCACCATCCACCACCTAATTTTATGTGTAACTAATAGGATGTTTATACAACATTGTGGTCTATTTATATAAGCAAAAATTACACTATTGGGGACTTGCCAAATTTAATTTGATGTGATGTTTATGATCATCTCAGTTGTTGAGAAACAAACATATTTGTTAATAGCACAAAAATTGGACTTATAGGAAGGAAAGTCGTATGCAAATGAAAATGGATTATTTTTCCTAGAAATTTTAACAAAGATTGCAAAAAAAAAGAATGAACTTTTCTATGAAATTGGCATGTTTCATCAATATATTTCAATGTCTATAATTTTTTACTATTTGCAAGTAACCAAGGTGAAGTTATCATTGAAAGAATTGGACAATGGTTTATTTTGGACCCACCATTTCATTATCATTTTTGTGTGTATTATTGGTTTATAGTAACATAATGTGCATGTGAGGTAGGAAGAAGCTTGCTTAAAGTTCAACTTGCACAACAACCTGTTGGGATGGCACTTATTGATAAATCTACAAACATTGGTGAGATTCAAAAGTCAAGTTGTTGGTCATAAAAAAACTTTCCAAATTATTTTCCCATGAAGTTATAGTTTCAAACAAACATCAAAATTTTGACCAAGTCTTGATTCTATTATAGGGATTTTAGTGCATTTCAACCTTTTCAAATATTTCCCTACATGTTATGAGTTGATGAAGTTACATCATGATAATTTTCTTCCCATTGATTATGAGATTTGTGATAGAAACGCAGTTTTGTACATGTCATGACAAAGTTTATCTCCATTACTTTTGGGAGTTGTGACAGAAACTTAGATTTGTACATAATGATTGCATCTTCCACATTGCTTCTATAAAATGTGACAAAAATTGAAGACACAAATCAATTATATTTGTCTTAATAATTTACCTCAACTTTTGCATAGTTAACTTTACGCTTAATTATACCGATTGCCATGTGCTAATTAATGACATTAGTGGGGGAGTCATGGCACCTCCCAACTTTTAGTTATTCATGATGAAGGTGATGGTCAAAAAATTTATAACATTCATAAGAGGTATGACCACACCTACTTCTTGTGTTTGTTTTAGTTATGTTGGAACTAATATAACAATTATACTTCATAAATGATTATTGTGGAGTTTTTCTATAATCTTAGATATTTCTATCGTTATGGGAGTTCTATCCAAAAACTCTCACTTGGTGCTCGAATTTTTCTTTTCAACGTTAACAGTAATTACACCAAGTGATTTCACTGGATTTTGAATGAATTCATTGGTTGTAACGAATGTCACTTAGTGGAGATGTAGTGAATCCACTAGTCTAATGAACAAGGACCAATGAATTTCATTTCCACTTTATATGGTGATACCATTGTCATATTGACATTTGTTATTAGTTAAATAAACATGGCAAAATGTCAAGTCCAACCAATTTAATGACATGTTAGTTACATGGCAATTGCATAAACCATACATTTTGCATATGGATGAAATCATATATATTGACTTTGACTTCATTCATTGTTTGCAACTAAAGATGAATGTGATTTGTCCAAGGTGACTAAAGGATTTTTAATTATATATGACTTAAGTGACTAAATAATAGTTGATTGTTGCATAGACTAGTCATAAAAACCAGTTTTCTTCTAATGGGAATAGCCTAGAAAAGCCAAGAAAAAGCTAAAATAACCTATAGTGAACGAACTTAAAATAACCTAAAATGAATCATTTTAAAATAATTAAAAATAAAATGGAATAATCTAGAATAGTTGAAAATGGCCCGAGGTGAAATAACCTTAAATAACTTTAAATAACTTAGGGTATAGTAGCTTAGAATAACCAAGTGCGGAATAATCAAAAATGGTTTAAGGTATAATAGTTTTAAATAACTTCAAATAAAATACTTAAAATAGTAAAAAATAGCCTAGGGTAAAATAATTTATAATACCTTAGGATTAACCAAAAACTTTAGCTTATGGTAGTTTAGGAATAATTTATGGTTAACATAAGAACTAAGGCCTATGGTAGCCTTTCACATAGGTCAAGAAAAAAACATGGACAAAAATATGTGGTGACAAATCATTTCATTTAATTAAATAATGATTCAATGGTTAAGGACTTGCTCTTTAAGCATGGAGGTGAGGGGAAGTGAAGGGTTCAAACCTTCATATTTTCACTCTAAATTGGTGAACTAGGTGGTCTATGTTAGCCTAAGTTTTTAGGTGTTTAGCCTACATTAAATTCTTATGTCACAACCCTAGCCTTGGGTTCACGACCAAGGCAAGGGTTTGTAAGGTTGCAGGCCAAGAGGGAAGCTTGGGAATCACACCTCATGCTCCTGGGAATGTAGGAAATTGTGAGGGAATGAACCTTCACACTCCCAAGGGAGCTTCCACTTTGGGAGTTAGAATCTCAGTGCACTTTTGAATCTTCAAAGAATTATTTTAAGGGTCAAACCTCAATGGATTGAGGAGTTATTTATATCATTGAAAATCTCTTGGAATGTAGATGTCTAAAATGAGTTCTTATGACCCATTTAGACACTTCAAACACAAGTTATGGCCAAAAGAAAAGTTGGGAGTCAAATTGGCAATTTGACTCCTGACCACTAAAAGTCAAGAATAGCCCCAATTTCCTCGCATGCGGGTGGTGTGCCACATACCCTTGGAAAGCTTTTGACAAGGGATACAACTTTGCTTCAGACCTTATCTCAATCAAAAGTCTGCACGCAAAGTTATGGACCCCCAAAGTCGCAAGAGTCCCAATTGTGGGAATTTCGAGACTCTCACTTGGGAGTTTCGGGACAAAATGACATTTGGGTCCAGGCACAAAGTATACCATAATGGGGAAGGTGGTGGCTTCCCCCAAGTCTAGGCCATGGTGAATCTTGTGAATCCGAGATTGCCCGTGGTTCATCCTAACACCAAAAATGTTCCTGCCAAACACTAACCAACTTGTTGTTTGGTTTTGTGCAAGTCCATGTGAGTGATTAATTGCTTGTCATTCTTCCTAGTCCCATCTCGGAGCTCCAACACGCCCCTCTACCCCCAAAGTGCTTCGAGTTAAGGAACGTGCCCCAACTCCCTATTTTTCCGTTGTTTTCACCTCAGACTCACATTTGAACCTATCAAAGAGCTTGGGAACGTGTCATCCTAGGTGCTTAACCTAACCTATGGTAGGTTCTCAACCTTAGGTGGTTAAATGTTTAATCTATTATAGGTTCCCTAGCCTAGACTAACTATGAACTAAAAGGTTAACCTAATGAATTAACTATTAATGAATTTGATTAGGTATTAATAAATTAAATATTAATGAATTCAATTAATTATGAGTGAATTCATTTGTCCATAACAACTAATCCTTGTTCACTAGGGGGTTGGTCATTTTCGCATGGTAAATTTGTACAATTTCACTCAAAATCTAGTGATTTACAAAATGAATTGGGACACATTAATGTAGTGAATCAAATGGTTGGTAAAACATTGTTGGCATCTTTTTCATTGAAGTTTCCATTGTCTTCAATGCATTTTCAACTTGGAAAAGAGATCATTTATTGGTGCTATGTTTCCATTCTTCCCCCTTGTCTTCCAACTTTTGGTAACTAGTGTTAGTCTTGGTATATGTTTGCAATAAAAGTCAAGTTTTCCATTTAAAGTTTTATTAAATGTTTCTTAGATTTCCATGTCCTTTTGGCAAAAGACAAAGTATTTTAGCTTATGCATTATCACTTTGATTTCATTAGTGTTTAAATATTGAATGTTTTGGATGGTAGTTTGGATGCTTGAACAATAAGGACAACATTTAATTTAAAACATTGAAACACATTGCACATAAAGAACATGTCATCATTTATGTCCAATTATCTATCCTTTTTATTTTACAATCATAAAGTTTAGCCTAAATGTTAATGTTACATGGTTTAATTTTCCTTTTGATTCGAAATACATTTGATTCAATGGCCACCCAATTGAACTTTTGAATTTCATGCTTAAAAGTCATCCCCTTTTTTTACTATGTCTTTTCCAACCATTGAAGGTGTTTGAAAGCAAGGTTTGCAACCCTATATTATGTAGCAAGGTTAGTGGTTTGGAAGGACCAATAAGTACTTGGCTTAATCATTGGGTAAATTGTGACAATGTGTGATTCATGTGTAAACATCTAGGGTGTTAAAGAAACACAGATAATTTTGAGTCATTTAAAAATTGTGTCAAGAATGATAGGAAGTTTGTGACATTTTTGTGGTCATGTCTACTTTTAGTGACAACTACAATGTTTTGTTTATGTTCTTTTAAGGCAATCATTTGCAAGGAATCCAAGCTTGAAAAGTTGCGAAAAGAGGTTGCAATGGCAAATTGGCCCTAGTGGACATAAAAATCAAGATCTTGTTTTCTTTTCTATTGTTTGATAGTTGGGTAATATTGGATTGGATCCAAAACATGACTTGGAGAATGAACATGTCAGTATAGAATCTTGTAATTCTTTGTTTGGAGGTTTAAAAAAATTTAACATTCAATTTTGTGGTTTGAAATTGAAAGCCAAGGTGGCAATGGAAGATATTTATTGGAGGTCTTTTGGAACAACTATTATCACCAATTACAAAATTCCCCCGTGGAATGTACATGGTTTCATTGCCCAAACAAAAGGCTATGAAATCACTTGGGCAAAGGCAATGGAATCCACATAAAAAAAGAAAGCACGTAGCTGAAATAAAGGTTGGGTGGCTATTGATGATAAGAAAAAACATACAATGAATTCCTTGGATGGTAGTTGTGCATGAGAATTAATCCTAATGAAGATCACAAGCGATTCCAATTAATGTTAGTTGGTTTTGATTATGGAATTAGTGTTGTTCCTTGTGATGACAACATTGAACCTTTGTCTAATCCATTACAAAGTGTCTCATTGGGGTGACATCTAAGGATGTCATGAAGGTTCTTAAGCTACTTGCTTTAAAGAGGGAACTTCTACTAGCTGTAAGTCCAAGATCAAATCTTTGAAGAAAGATCAAATCTTTGAAGGTGGATCAAAGTGTTACATCCATTGAGTTGTTGGACATGAAGTCAAATTGGATGATAGGAAGAAAGTTCAAATAAAAGCCCAAATAGACCTAGCAAGCAAAGAGGAGGCCCTATTGAAAGCCAAACAAAAAAACATGCCAATCACAATGCTAGTATGTGATCCAAAATCCATTATTCATTAATTCCTTAATTATTTATTTATCATGATTTGAAAGTTGTTAACAACTTGTTTGGTAAGATCTTTGTAACACATTATATTAGGGAAAACTTGTCATCAAATCAAGTAATTAGTCTTTGACGACTTTGTTTAAGTGCTTTAACATGTGGGGAATGTGTAAAAGTTTATCATCCAAGTTGGTGCCAATAAATATGTCTTGTGAAATTGATTCCTATGTGTTTATGAATGAAATTTAGAAAGAATGCAAAGTTTATTAGAGGATAAGATCAAACAAGACACATTGGGGATGGCAACATACAATGAAACATGGGTGGAGGTCATGGATTAAGCTTATATTTTGATCAAATGTGCAAATCCTCTATCAACTCAATAGTAATGGCCCACCCTAAAGAAGATATTTCTAGTATCTTTGACATGAAGGATGGGTAAAAGTCTTATTAAACCTACCTTTGAAACCTTTAGTGCAAATGAAAAGGTCTACCCATAGCCAAACAACATGTCTTGGGTAAAAATGTTAGTTAATATCTTGTGTTTATTGTTTTGTGATGCATTTAGGTTGTAGTTGTGGGTTTAATTATTGTAACAAGCTTACAAAACCAAACAAACTTGAATAGAACCATCATCTAATCATTATAAGGTTCTATAAAAAGTTATGCAAATTTCATGTTTCAATGAATTAATCACATGGATTGATGTAAGTTTGCTTGCTTAATCAAATGCCACCCTAATCACGTTGAAAACACCAAAAACATGCAAAAGAAACCCTAATAAAATTGGCTACAACAAAAAGTTGTGAACCTATCACACCTAAGTAGGCTTTAATTATGGCAAACAAGGGGGGCCCAACTAGGGAAAACCCACCAAAAGCAAGTGCATGCACTCCAAGCAAGGGAAAATATTAAAAGCAAGGATCAACACTCGAATTAAGGACAAGGTGCAATAGAAAAGAAAGGGCAACCCAAGCATAATCATTATAAAGCCATAGAGAATCAATAGTAACCAAATCAAGGTGACAATTCTTGAGAAAATCTTCGTCAACTTCATTAAGAAAAAGGCGAATGCAAGTAAAGGCACCCCATGCAAAGACAAAACAATAAACACAACCAAGGCACTTGAAGACTTCAAAGGTAACAAAAAGAAACCATGCCAAAAGAAAGAGTTTAAATAATTCTACAAAACTTGTATTCAAATGCCTTTTTGGGCTAAGGGACTAGGAGGGACCTAGATCCAAGAAATTAAAGGTTCTTGTTGTTGCCCTTGAATAGATTTAGGGGATTTAGACTTTGAAGATGGGGAAAACAACAAGCCATTAGTGACGTGCTCCCAAGTCACGGGGTGGGACCAAGTTGAAGGTCTCACAAAGTCAAGTTGCGGAATCAAGACTTGGTAACACGCTCCCGACTTCCAACTCTAGAAAGGGGTAGAAGGTCGAGTTGGGAGCCCCGGGATTAAACTAGGAAGAGATCAAGCTTTTAGATTACACGAACCTGCATCACAAACCAACACGAGTTGGTTAGAATCCATTCTGGGTCCTTTTGGTGTAGGGACAAGCCACGGGCACTCGGACTCACTTGGACA
>Ga0209208_10000269_pt1 | contig 63175 bp, 55 predicted proteins | sample S1TSphfallax_3_FD_187694 | JGI IMG/M metagenome (GOLD analysis project Ga0209208, IMG submission 187694) | Host-associated microbial communities from peat moss isolated from Minnesota, USA - S1T2_Fd - Sphagnum fallax MG (SPAdes) (version 2) | ecosystem: Host-associated > Plants > Peat moss >... | reverse complement strand
GATTTTCTTTACCCAGGCTATTGTTTTATACTGGCTTTCAAACTATAATGTTTTCAAGGTTCGGTCGCCCTCCACCGTCGCTCTTTCGCGCTCGCTTTTTGGGCACTCATCTAATATAGCGAGTCTACTTCCTCCTGTCAACACTTTCTCCCAAAATTCTTTTTGGCTACTTTCCTGTCTCTGAAAACTGTTGCTATAGCTAGGTTTAGGGAACAATAGTATATGCATCAAGTTGAGGAAGGAGAAGTAAGGCGTGAATTTTCAATCAATAATTGGTACGCTGCACCAGTTCTGGAGCGATCGCAGCTGCTTAATCGCTCAACCCTACGATATGGAGAAGGGCGCAGGCACTAAGAACCCCCATACATTTTTAAGGGCATTGGGACCAGAACCTTGGGCGGTAGCATATGTAGAACCATGTCGTCGTCCCACAGATGGGCGTTACGGCGAAAATCCTAATCGCTTCCAACACTATTACCAGTACCAAGTCCTGATTAAGCCATCCCCAGATAATGTACAGGAAATTTATCTCGACTCTCTGAGGTCTTTGGGGATTCTGCCTGAAGACCACGACATCCGTTTTGTAGAGGATAACTGGGAAGATGCAACAGTAGGAGCTTGGGGTACTGGTTGGGAGGTTTGGCTCGACGGGATGGAAATAACGCAATTTACCTACTTCCAACAATGTGGTGGAATTGATTGCCGTCCAGTGTCCATAGAGATTACCTATGGACTAGAGCGACTGGCGATGTACCTCCAGGGAGTGGAGTCAATCACTAAGATTATGTGGACAGATAACATTACCTATGGAGATGTCCACCTGCAAGGTGAAATTGAACAGTGTACTTACAACTTTGAAGCATCGAACCCAGAGAGACTGTTAACACTGTTTACCTTATATGAGCAGGAAGCTACCCAATTGACAGAGCTAGGCTTGGTATTACCTAGTCTGGACTACGTTATTAAGTGTTCACACACCTTCAACTTGCTAGATGCCAGAGGTGTAATTTCTGTAACAGAGAGAACTCGTTACATCACCCGAATTCGCCATCTAGCAAGGAAGGTGGCTCATTTATATGTTGAGCAGAGAGAAAACCTAGGTTTCCCCTTACTACATATAGTAAATTAAGTTAAATTCCTGTTTACCAAGTATGTTGCCATTAAAGATGTGTGACATACTCCTACATTAGTGCTTCTACGAAACAATCCAGGCTATTAGCGGTCAGCCAGAACTTGTTTCCTGGGTATTCCTGAACCGATTGTAGATTTTATGACCCAGTCCAGTAGCGTAATTATTTGTCTCGCCTATATTTTAGGGTTGCTATATGCGGCATTTCCTTGGGGTGGAGTGGGAATTTTAGTTGTGGCGGTTGTAGGAGCAGTTTACTCCAAAATTAGCTACTACCTAACTAGACACAAACCCACTAGTAAACGAGTAGCAGCTATTACTAAAACCAAGTCAGTTCCCTATGCTCGAATCTGGTTAATAGCCGGACTAGTTGGGGTTTTAGCAACACTGTATTTTCATCTACGAGTGCCCCAACCAGGTGAAAACGATATTAGTAAATTTATTGTTCCAGCAGATAGTACCAGTCAAGACGAACTGGTGATTGTGCGAGGAAAAATTGCAACTAGACCCCGATTAACTCCGTCTCAGCAGGGACAATTTTGGTTGGTAGCGAATCAGCTAGATACAGTAAAGAGCGACAAAGGTTCAGTTGCATCTCCCCAAGGAGTCACAGGTAAAGTTTATGTAACGGTGCCCATACTCCAATCTACAGGTCTTTACCCCGGAGAGCTAATTGCGGTAACAGGATATTTGTATAAACCTAAAACTGCTGTCAATCCCGGTAGTTTTAATTTCCAGCAGTTCCTGCAACAGGAAGGTACATTTGCCGGGCTGAAAGGTAGGCAGGTGGATGTGCTAGAAGAGGAGCGGCAGTGGGGATGGTGGCAAATTCGAGAACAAATCGTGCGAATGCAGGTTCGACAGTTAGGTATTCCCGAAGGACCGCTTGTAAGTGCAATGGTTTTAGGGAGCAAGGCTGTTGATTTACCCTTCGATATCCGGAACTTATTTGTCAAATTCGGACTAGCTCATACCTTTGCTGCTACCGGGTTCCAAACTTCTCTGATTCTAGGTGTGATTTTAACCCTGACAAAGAATGCAACTAAGACACTGCAAATTACTTTTAGTCTCTTAGCTTTAACAATTTTCCTAATTTTGACAGGTTTTGAGCCTGCAGTAGTCAGATCCGTAATTATGAGCTTTGGAGCCTTGGTTGGTTTATATATGAAGCGGAAGGTGAATCAACTAGGACCTCTACTATTAGCAACGACTGTGTTACTGCTATGTAACCCCCTCTGGATTTGGGACTTAGGCTTTCAACTGAGCTTTTTAGCAACAGTGGGGTTAATTGTCACAGCATCGGTATTCGATAAGATGCCACCACTGAGTACCTCTTTAATTACTGTACCTCTAGTAGCAACAATTTGGACCCTGCCGCTTACCTTAAAGGTTTTTAGTGTAATACCTATCTATAGTCTACTCCTAAATATCCTCTCTACTCCCTTAATTTCTTTAATTATTATAGGAGGGATATTCAGCGCCTCTGTAAGCTTAATCTTTCCAGATGGAGGTAGTACCTTAACTGGTCTATTGTACTATCCTACGCATTTACTAATTCAACTAGCGGAATTGCCGACAAATTCCTCAGATGGTGGCATCTCTCTTTGGCAAATGGTGACAATTTATGCGCTGATGATATTAGTATGGCTAGTGCAATGGTGGCAGCAAAGGTGGTGGATTGCTGGGATAATTGCCATCACTTTAGTAGTTGCACCCTTATGGTATCCCGTCAATAACTTATTACAAATAACAGTGTTAGCTGCTGGTATAGAACCAGTTTTGGTAATTCAAGATCGAGGAACCGTCACCTTAATTAATAGCGGTGATGAGAATACAGGAAATTGGAAAATTTTACCTTTCTTGAAACAGCAGGGAATTAATAAAATTGATTGGGCAATTGCCAGTGAATTCCCTGGCAATGATCGAGATGCCTGGATGGAAATATTAGAAGAGTTGCCAATTAAAAATTTCTATGATTATGCTCCTAAGTTAGATAACTCTATAGAAACGCAGGCAATTCAACAACAACTACAAAAACATCAATCAGTATATCAACCTTTAGTAACTGGTGGAACTGTAAATACAGGTCCAGTATTAGCTCAATTAATTAATGACCAAATCCCAATTTTAAAATTGAAAATTTTCGATCAAGATTGGTTATTAGTAGGTAATGTCAGTTCCCAAGAAATAGCACCTATAATCAAAAGTGGAATTTTACCCCCATCTAAAGTAATTTGGTGTTTCCCAGATGCCTTAAACAGTTTAGTCCTGGCACTGGAACCACAAGTAGCAATTGTAGCTAATGATTTTGACAATAGAAATCTTCCTCAACTCAGTCAAAACCGAACTAAATTGTTGTTCATAGGCAGAGATGGAGCAGTTCAATGGACACCTAATAGGGAATTTGAAACCTTTATCCAGACTACAGAAAGTAAGTCTTCTGTCTTATGATATTAGGAATTACTTAATAAAAAAGCCTCCTGATATTCAGAGGCTAAAAATTCAGCGGAGACAATTTCCAAACCTACACCAGGACTACAGCGATCGCTCCTCCTAATGCTGCGAAAATAGCAGAAACAATTGCTGTTATAAATAGCCACCAAGCAGCGGTTTCAGCAGCCTTTCTCGTTTCCTCTGCTTGTTGCTGTGCTTGGTGTTTCACAGCTTCTAGGCGGCTTTGGGTTTCCTGTTGCAGGCGTTCTGCCCGTTGCAAAACCGCATTGCGGGCTTGTTCAATTCGGTCAATAATCTCGTGAGCATCTGCTTGAGAAATATCTTCACGGGAACTTAAAATTGCCACTAGGGTATCACGGTTGAAAGAAAAAAGGCGGTCCCGCAGTGATTCTAGTCCTGCTAGGGGGTCTGCCAACAATTGACGAATGTCGCGACTGATACTATCGTAGTTTAGCTCTGGGCGATCTAGGGAGTTAAGGTAGTTACGCAACCGCATAAATATTACCTCTATCGTATCTTGAATCCGCCGCTGCAGGCTCCGCACCTGTTGAACAAATTGCTCCTTGACTGAGATAATGATATCTGCAATCCTGGCTGCTTCAGCATCAGAAATATCTGCTCGAATTTTCAACAGACTAATAATTGTAAAACGGTCAAAATGAGCTAGGCGATCGCTAACACTTTCCATCCCTACCCGTGGATCGTGTAGCAATAACTGAATATCGCGCTTGATACTTTCAGGATTCAATTCTTCTTTCCCTGTCTGCCGTAAATACTCTTGCAAATAAGCTTGGAAATTCTCTACCCGCTGCTGGATTCGAGTAGCAAGGCGACGAGGAGCGCGAACTAGATTGCGGATTGCTGTTTGGACAGCATCAATGATTTGATTGACTTGTTCCTCACTTAGATCTTGACGTTGGCTGAGCAACTTGACCAAGGTATCTCGATCAATTTGTGATAAGCGTCGCCGCAAGGCAATAATTCCATCTCTGGGATTAATAAACAATCTACTAAGATCCTGCTGAATCCCTGCTGGATTTAATTCTTCCTTGCCAGTTTTCCGCAAGTAATCAGTAATGGTTGTCATTACATAGTCGTATTGTTCCCTGGCCTTCTGGGCCACAATCTGGGGTGTGTGGCGAATACTATACCAGGATTCCTCAACCAGATTAATGATCTGCTGAACCTCCTCCTCGCTTAAATCTTGGCGTTGACTGAGCAACTTAACCAAAGTATCGCGGTCAAAATGAGACAGCCGTGCCTGAATTGCAGCAATTCCTACTTGGGGGTTATCTAGCAACATTTTTAGTTCAGTGCGGATGGCATCAGGGTTTAATTGTTCCTTGCCAGTATTCCGCAGGTATGACTCAATGTTGAGCCACAGGGTTTCAGCTTGATGTTTTGCCTGTTCCGCAAGTCCCAGAGACTCTATTAGAAGACGATGGCGTTGTGTTTCCAATTCATCCAAAATCTTATTTACTTCCCCTGGCTCAATATCATTACGTTGCCGCAGGATTTTCCCCATGTCCTCCTGTTTAACCTGCCCCAGTCGTCGGGATAGGGTTTGGTAATCTACTTCTGAATCTGCAAGAAGTGGTTTGAAGTCCTGTTCAATTCCTTCAGCGGTAAAATCTCCCTTATTTGTAATCAGTAGATAAGTTTCCACTCGCTGCCGTAAGTCCTGAACTATTTCCTTTTCCGCTGCTGCGGTTACAGTTACCAATACATTTTGGCGTACAGCTTCTAATTGATTAGCAACTCGCTGGATTTGGTCTTGGGTCAGCAGTCCTCGTTCTTGGAGAATACGAACAAAATTGCTGTGAGAGAGTCGTTCTAGTTCGATGCGTACCGTCTCCGGATCAGCTTCAGAATCGTAGATGACATCACGAAATTCTTGAGCAATTCTTTCCTGACTAAGTTGCCAAGCATAAGTATTCAGCAGGTAATTTTCTACGTCAGCACGTATGGGGCTGTAGGGTTTTGCTGCTAAGGGTAGACCTTGTACTGTAACTTTTTCTTTGGCAGTGGTCAGTCTGCGCCAAACTTTTTCCACATCCAATTCTGACAAGTCTGTTCTTTCCAAAATAATGCTGATCAATGTGGAGATTAGTTGTAGTAGCAGATTTGGCTTGGGTTGTACCTCTTTAGATAGCTGAATTTCCGCGATTAGTTGATCTAGTTTAGTATTGAGTTCATCTGTATTAACTTGTCCTGAAGGTAGTGATTTCACATAGTCTGTCAACTGCCGCAAATAGTTTTGAGTGGGTGTTTGCTGACTTGTTACCTGTCGCCAGACACTGTACAACGCTTCGGCTATGCGCTTAATCTCCCGTTGGGGAAGGTCGGTGCGACTGCTGACTAAATCAATAAACCGCTGGTGGCTAATGTGCTCCAGGTCTGGACTACCAGCAAGTGTTTTAAACTGCGTGTCATTCAGTAACTTCTCAAACTCCGACCGAATTTGAGAAATATTTATTTCTGGGGGACTAAGTTTTTCTATGTAGTCTTCTATCTTATCTCGCAAACTTGTAGGGTCGATGGCACTACCCAGTTCTCGACGTACAGCTGCTACGGCTGCTTCTGCCGTTGCCACTACCTGCTGATTCACAGACCTTACTCCCATTGCAGCACTGGCTGTGCCCATCATTATTTGCAACCCGGAGGTAGCTGTCTTCACCACTGAACCGATTAAGGAACCTGTAGTAGTAAAACTTAGCCAGACTAATAACAAAAAATATGCACCCCAAATTACTAGACCAAGAATTGCTCCTAGTCTGGGGTCCAAAATCAATAGGCTCAATTTAACTGCTAGAAAAGAGGCAATTAACAATGCTAGTGTAACTGTAACTAATGTCCAAAGCCCCAATGCAGTGCCAACTTTGCGAATTGCATTGCCCAAAGTTCCTGGGATAATTTCCCTACTTTCCACTCTGGTGACCGATGGCCGTCCTAAATAGGAAATACCAGCGGCAACCGAGAGGTTAGTTAAAACTAACTGGAAAGCAAACGCTAAAATCACACCAGAGATTAAAGCCACGAAAAAGCGCGGGCCGGAGGTGAGAACAGATGCCTGCGCTGGCGTAACGTTTGAGGAAGCTACGGGAATTTGTCCTATCCACCATAGCAGATGATCTAGCCCCACTATAATTCCCATCTATTTTCCACCTCCAAAATTGCCGGAGTTAAAGAATTTAACTGTTGATATAGCTCCCCACTATGCAAGATTTTAGTAGCTACTGGCATCTCTCTCAAGTTTGAAACATTTATCCAGCATTAGATAGAAGTTTTTCCGAGCAAGAGGTACAACCAAAACTTCTAATATCAATTTTTTGCTCACCATCGGATTTTATTTATTAATTTCCCAACATCAAATATGGTTCCTATGGACCCCTAACAAATTCTCTCTCATCTCTGAATTATCAGGATTTTTCTGGCACAAATTCAGACAAAATGAGAACTGACTCCTCAGCTTTACACTTATTTACAATTATTTTTTTCTCACTTTCTCAAGGTGGATTTGTTTGCTGATGATAATCCTCCTCAAGTGTTGGTAGTTTGTGTCTATTGACAGAACGCAGCTAATTTGGCAGAAGCTACCTTTAAGTTAAGTAACAAATTGTTTAGGACTAGAGAAATGGGAACTCGTTCCACCAGTGATTTGCCACCAGTTGCTCAAGAATATAACGGTAGAGACCGCAATGAATTTCTGTTTGGCTGGACTCCCCAATCGGAAATCTGGAACGGACGTTTGGCAATGATTGGTTTTATTGCTTACTTACTTTGGGACTTAGTGGGGTATAGCGTTCTTCGTGACGTTTTACACCTGATTGGTTACTAACAAGAACTTATGTGTTAGCGGCCCTAAACCTAGCTAATTTTGGAGACAAGAACATGGAAACTCGCTCTTCTACAGATTTACCACCAGTTGCTAAGGCTTACAATGGCAAAGATCGGAATGAATTTCTATTTGGCTGGACTCCCCAATCGGAAATCTGGAATGGTCGCTTTGCAATGATTGGCTTTATTGCCTATTTACTTTGGGATTTGGCAGGATATAGTGTTGTCCGCAACGTGCTGCATATTATCAGATAAGTAACCGAACAGAAATATTTACAAACTAATATCTAGTCTCATCTAGACTGAATAAAGGATTCCAGCAAGAGAGTTTTTGTAATTAATTCTGTTCAAATACTTATTAGACCTATTCTCATGGGTAGGAACAGTCACCTAATTTTTAGGTGACTTTTTTATAATTAACAGTAATTACTCATCGATACAACTAGGAATTTCAGTTCTTCCGTATATTTTAGAACCAAAAAGGCTGTGTGACTTTTAGGTGAGCCATTATAGGCAACAATTAAGTTGACTCTTTTACCAAAGGGTTGATGTGGCTCTGGTAGTAATACTATTTGTTCAATTAGTACAATCCCCAGCTAAAAAATTTAAGGAGTGCGTGGAGAAATCAAGGGGACTTTTGATTTTTACCAAAAATCTCATCGGGAGATGTATATAAGCTACCATTGCTAGGCGATCGCTCACAATGATAATTGTGGGGGCGAAATTTGCATTTCTTAGCACTTCATGAATATCAGAGGTTGTAATCCGTGACACAAATCGCCAAAACAGATGGCTAAAATGATGTCATTGCTGGATTTTTAAAATTCGGTTTTTCCCTACCTGACTTTTCCCGTTATCTTTTCGTGGAGCTTTTGAGGCAGTTCTTGCTGGAGGAAATAAAAGAGAGAAGGAACCAGAAGGATTAAAAATCAGATAATCAGCTTTTCAAAAGTTAAAGTCTTGATCTCCCCTGCTGCCTCTGGTGGAGTGCAGGGGTTTTCGGACTTAACGGGAAAAGTCTGTTTCCCTACCCACTATGCTAAAAAAAACTGACTCGGCTTGCTAATCAAGGCAGATCCTGCTTATTTACTCACATTATTTGTGAATATTGCTTGTCTGCCCTGTTAAAAGTTCCTGATGGCAAACCGTGAATTCAGCATCACAAGTACGATAGAGCCGATTTTTCTGGAACTGGAACTACTACAATTACTATTGATGCTAGATAATAGGAAAGCCTTGACCTAAACTAGTAGCCCAGAAACACAGAACTAAAACTTATGCGAACTCACTATTGCGGCGAACTCCGAAAAGAACATATTGGAGAAACTGTTACCTTGTACGGATGGGTTGACCGTTACCGCGATCATGGGGGCGTGACATTTTTAGATTTACGCGATCGCTCTGGGCTAGTGCAAATCGTCAGTGATCCGCAACGGACACCAGACTCTTACGAGCCAGCAACCGCTCTGAGAAGTGAATACGTAGTCGAAATCATTGGCAGAGTAACGCAACGCCCGGAGGAATCCCTAAACCCCCGTATCCCTACAGGGGAGGTAGAGATCTACGCTAACCACATCACCTTACTAAACACTATTCGCAAGCAATTACCTTTTCAAGTTGCCAGCGGTAATAACGATCCGGTGCGGGAAGATTTGCGACTTAAATATCGTTATCTAGATCTACGGCGGGAACGGATGGCCAGTAATTTACAATTGCGGCATCAAGTTGTCAAAGCCATGCGTCGCTATTTAGAAGATGTACAGGGTTTCAGTGAAGTCGAAACCCCAATTCTCACCCGTTCTACCCCAGAAGGTGCCAGAGATTACATTTTACCTAGTCGGGTTAACCCCAGTGAGTGGTTTGCCTTACCCCAATCACCCCAGTTATTTAAACAGTTGTTGATGGTTTCAGGTATCGATAGATACTTTCAAATTGCCCGTTGCTTTCGAGATGAGGACCTCCGTGCCGATAGGCAACCAGAATTTACCCAGTTGGATATGGAAATGAGTTTCATGTCCCAGGAAGAAATTATCGAACTCAATGAGAAGTTAGTTGCTCATATTTTCAAAACCGTCAAAGGCACAGAATTACACCATCCCTTTCCCCGCATCACCTATGCAGAGGCAATGGAACGGTACGGCAGTGATAAACCTGACACCCGCTATGGGTTGGAATTAGTCAATATCTCAGATCTGATGAAAGACTCTGGCTTTAAAGTTTTTCGCGAAGCCATTGCTCAGGGTGGAACTGTCAAAATCCTGCCGATTCCTCATGGGAACGATGCCATTTCTAATGTGCGGATCAAACCAGGTGGGGACCTATTCAAAGAGGCCGCTGAAGCTGGTGCTAAGGGGTTAGCCTACATCCGCGTCAGGGAAGATGGAGAAATTGATACTATCGGTGCAATTAAAGATAACCTGACAGCGGAACAAAAGCAGGAAATTCTCAACCGCACAGGCGCAAAAGCCGGTCATCTATTACTCTTTGGGGCAGGAGACTCCGCAACTGTGAACAAAACCCTAGATAGATTAAGGCAAGTTATAGCTAGGGAGTTTGGGTTAATTGATCCAGAAAAAATTAACTTGCTATGGATTACGGATTTTCCGATGTTTGAGTGGAATGCATCAGAAAAGAGACTCGAAGCACTGCACCATCCCTTCACCGCACCCCACCCTGATGATTTAAGCGATTTAAAAACAGCTCGTGCTCAAGCTTATGACTTGATATTCAACGGCTTTGAAATTGGAGGTGGGAGTCTCCGGATCTATCAGCGGGAAATTCAAGAACAGGTATTTGAAGCCATTGGTTTATCTCCAGAGGAAGCACAAAATAAATTTGGCTTTCTGCTGGAAGCATTTGAATATGGCACACCACCCCATGGAGGAATTGCTTACGGTTTAGATCGGTTAGTGATGCTGTTAGCTGGGGAAGAATCGATTCGAGATGTCATTGCTTTTCCCAAGACCCAGCAAGCACGGTGTTTGCTCACAGATGCACCTTCCGGTGTGGATGCAAAGCAGTTAAAAGAGTTGTATGTGGCTTCCACCTTTAAGCCGAAAGCCTAATTACAGCAATTTGATATCAAACCCGCCACAAAAATAAATTTCAGAACGAAGTCTAGGACTAGTTTTGATCATTTCTATCTGTGGCACGGTTGATCAGAAACTGCTGTAATCTCCAATCTGTCCGTCCCTTCCCACGCTGCTTAATGAAAATCTAAAACCCAGGATGGGCAAGGCCTATACCTTACCCATCTTCCCCCTAATTACACTAACTTACTTGAAATACTTGAAGTGGCGATCGCCCGTATAGCTAGAAACCTTTGCTAGTTCATCCAAGTTTTGCACCCCAGAATAGTGATTACCATTGATAATCCAGGTGGGGTAGCTAGTGATATTTGCTGCTTGACACGATTCTGGTTTAGCCTTGTATCCACCAGCAGCGCACTCGGTTTTAATACTATCATTGATGATTTGGTAAGCTTCCTTGCCAAAGAGCATCTTCTGCTCATGGCAGTGGGGACACCAATAAGCGACGTATTCCTTAGCACCTATCTTCACGAGATATTTGGCTAAGCTGATTTCAGCTGGACCGGAAGTGGTAGAAATTTCCCACCCACCAAGTGTTGGGTTAGGCTCACTTTGGGGGACAAAGGAAATTTGTGTTGGCTTCCCAGTTTCGGGACCTAGTTGATTCACACCAGCGTAGATACCCAAGGTACCAGTTAGTGTTACTGTCCCCACAATCACGGCGATAAAGAGAATTTGCCCAATATCCTCCCATTCTCGACCAATGAGCGTCAGTGTTAACAAGCAGAAGGAAAACAGGGCTGACCCAATACAATAGGGACAAAAAGCTTTGATTTGAAATGCCAGCAAATACATTAAATAGCTGCTGAAGACGGACATAGCAATTGCTCCTACTAGCAGCAGTCCCCATGTCCATTCTTCTAGTTGTCTGCGGTTGTGACTTTTCTCCCCTAGGTTTAAGGCTAAGGGTGCTAAAGCCAGGATTACCATACTTGTATAGGCTAAAAATCCAAATAAGGCTAACGGCTGACCAAAAACTGTTGCCCAAGGACTGGAAAGCACATCATTACAACCCTTAGCACCTGCTTCGGCTACACAGTTAGCACTCCCTCCGGTTAACTTTTCGATAGCGAGATAACCTGTTGTCAGGACACCACATCCGGCAATCACGCTGATTAAGGGACGCGACCATTTATGAATCCAGGGCGTAGAACGACGACGAATCATACTGTTGGGGATTGGGGATTAGGAAGATCCAATTGTCACAGAAGATATCGATTTACTCTCACTTTTAGAGTTCCAACTTCGGTGGGCAGCTTCTACAAATTGACTGACGCGGATTGGGTCAATGGGCTGGGAAATCTGACCATGACGCTTCAGGGAACTAGAAACAATCACACCATCTGCTGACTGTATTAGTGTACCAATATTTTCCCAAGTAGCTCCACTACCAATAAACACTGGTGTGCCAGCAGCCGCACCACAAGCTAGCTCTAAATCTTCTTGGTTAGGAGGGCTACCAGTTGCCCAGCCTGATAAAATTACTCCATCGGCCAGCCCTCTTTCAATGGTGTCTTTGACAGCAACGGTGAGATTTGGTGAACTCAGAGGCCGGGCATGTTTCACTAACACATCAGCAAAAATTTTGACATCAGTACCTAATTCCCGTCGATAGCGAAGTAACTGATAAGCATCTCCCTCAATTAATCCCTGATCGGTGGCCATTACTCCTGTGAGGACGTTGACCCGGATAAACTGTGCCCGTACACAGCTAGCGATCGCCATTGCACTTTTGCCATCGTTCCGCAGTACATTTAAACCCACAGGTAAGGTCACTAAGTTTTGTATCCTTTGTACCACTATGGTTATGGCACTTACAACTGCTGGATCGACTTGGTCTTTGGCAAATGGGGCATCGAAAAAATTTTCGACAATTATGCCATCAACTCCCCCACTAGCCAAGGCTGTTGCTTCTTGTTCAGCACGGTTAATCACTGCCTTGAGGCTACCGCCCCAACGGGGAGAGGTAGGTAGGGGTAACAGGTGAACTACACCTATAATCGGTGTTTGAGTTTTAAATAGCTGATATAAGTCCACTTCTTTCATCCGCTTCGCAAAGTCTAGAGGGGATTAGGGAGACAAAAGGAGTAATATCTCCCCTATTTCCCCCACCTCTTCATCTTGCCCTTTTTGATGCTAGTTATTTTTTGCTTCCCTCTGGGGATATAAATTGGTGTAAAACCTCTCATAAGATATGTTAAGATGAAAGCTGGCTAGAAGAGGAGTTTGCCACTCATAAGACGCAAGGCAGTTTTTTCGTAGTTTAGGCATCTTGCCCACCTATTTTCGGTGGCTCTACCTGATATCTTAGGCTGCATTACTGCTTTATAAGCGTAGTCGCGAATGCGATCTCCCTAATGGTAGCGACTTCTCACCACCAGCCCTTTGGGCCGCTTCCCGATGGGTAGATTAACAACGCATACGCTTCGGTAGTGTAAAATACCAATAGGCGAATCGTTAAAAAATATTACGAGTGTCTAGTTTACCCATAGACACTTCACCTTACCCTTGGGAAACAGATCGAGGATATCATAGCATGACCTTTATCATTATATTGATTCAGGTCACTAGCCCTAGGGACAGTTACTAGCCTGAGAAACTGTCCACGATCACACCAATTCAAAAATTATCTTGAAAAGTTCTCATCCCTAGTTCCTGACGGTTAGGCTTAGAGGAAAATTAAGAACATCAGATTGCTGGTTAAAGAATTGGTATTATTTCATGTTCCAAAAGAAGAGAAAAAAGAGCAGACTGTTCCAATTATGGGTGACAAACCAAAAATTGCCATTTCTCACCTAGGCTGCGAGAAAAATAGAATTGATACAGAACACATGCTAGGTTTATTAGTGGAAGCAGGTTACGGTGTAGATACGAATGAAGAATTAGCTGATTATGTTATTGTAAATACCTGTAGTTTTATTGAAGCTGCTAGGGAAGAATCAGTCAGAACTCTAGTAGAACTGGCAGAAGCTAATAAAAGAATCGTCATCACTGGCTGCATGGCACAACACTTTCAAGAACAATTGTTAGAGGAGTTGCCAGAAGCAGTGGCCGTAGTAGGTACTAGCGATTATCACAAAATTGTCAACGTGATTGAGCGAGTGGAAGAAGGAGAACGGGTCAAACTGGTAAGTCCAGAACCCACCTACATAGCCGATGAGACCACACCACGCTATCGAACGACAACCGAAGGTGTTGCCTACCTAAGAGTTGCCGAAGGATGTGACTACAGGTGTGCATTTTGTATAATTCCTTACTTAAGAGGTAACCAGCGATCGCGTACCATTGAATCAATAGTCGCCGAAGCCACCCAATTGGCACAGCAAGGGGTCAAAGAAATCATCCTCATCTCCCAGATCACCACTAATTATGGTATAGACATTTACGGTCAGCCAAAGTTAGGAGAATTAATTCTGGCGCTGGGGAAAGTAGATGTCCCCTGGGTGAGAATGCACTATGCCTATCCCACAGGACTTAGCCCAAATGTAATTACAGCAATTCAATCAACACCAAATTTCCTACCTTACTTAGATTTGCCCCTACAACATTCTCATCCAGAGATACTCCGTGCCATGAACCGTCCTTGGCAAGGGCGAGTAAATGACGGGATTATAGAACGCATCAAGGAAGCTTTACCATCGGCAGTACTGCGGACAACACTTATTGTGGGCTTCCCTGGAGAAACTGAGGAACACTTTCAACACCTACTAGAGTTTACCCAGCGACACGAATTTGATCATGTTGGTGTCTTCACCTTTTCGCCAGAAGAAGGAACGCCTGCATACAATTTACCAAATCAGTTGCCGTCAGAAGTGATGGACGAACGTCGCCAGAGATTGATGGAACTACAACAACCGATTTCTCGGCAGAAGAATCAACAAGAAATCGGTAAAACCGTTGATGTCCTGATAGAGCAAGAAAATCCCGAAAGTGGTGAATTAATCGGTCGTTCCGCTAGGTTTTCCCCAGAAATTGATGGTCAGGTCTATGTAAAAGGCAAAGCAAGTTTAGGAAACATTGTCCCAGTATTAATCTACAGTGCTGATACTTATGACCTCTATGGTCAGGTTGTCAATCATTAAGGGGAATAGGTACTTCCCAATTACCAATCCCCAATCACCAACTCACGATATTCAAGCATAAAATCTAGGAGAGTTAATGAACCTTACATTTAAAGAATTAGGTATTTCCCCAGAACGTGTTGAGCAATTAGAAAAAATTGGCTTTACCACACCTACAAATATTCAAAATCAAGCCATTCCCCAATTACTAGCGGGGCGTGATGTGGTAGGTCAATCCCAAACCGGAACTGGTAAAACAGCAGCATTTTCGCTGCCGATCTTAGAACGGATGGACATGCATCAAAAATCCGTCCAAGCGCTGATTTTAACCCCAACACGGGAATTGGCAATGCAAGTGCATGATGCCATCGTCCAGTTCATCGGGGATGGAGGACTGCGAGTATTAGCAATCTATGGTGGTCAATCCATAGACCGACAAATGTTACAACTCAAACGGGGTGTTCACATAGTTGTCGGCACCCCAGGGCGGGTTATAGACTTGCTAGAACGAGGCAGTTTAAAACTAGATCAGGTGAAGTGGTTTGTATTGGATGAAGCCGACGAAATGTTGAGTATGGGCTTCATCGACGACGTAGTCAAAATTCTCTCCCAAGCCCCTGAGGATCGGCAAACAGCTTTATTTTCAGCCACAATGCCACCATCAATTCGGCAACTGGTAAACAAGTTTTTGCGATCGCCCGTCACAGTTACCGTTGAGCAACCCAAAGCTGCACCAAACAAAATTAACCAAGTAGCCTACATTATTCCCCGACATTGGACAAAAGCCAAAGCTTTACAGCCAATTCTGGAAATGGAAGACCCAGAAACAGCTTTAATCTTCGTCCGTACCAGACGCACCGCTGCAGAACTTACCAGCCAATTACAATCCGCTGGACACAGTGTAGATGAATACCACGGCGACCTATCCCAGCAAGCGCGGGAAAGGTTATTGAGCCGCTTCCGCAACCGTCAAGTCCGCTGGGTGGTAGCCACTGATATTGCAGCCAGGGGACTAGATGTAGATCAGCTATCCCACGTCATCAACTATGACCTCCCAGATAGCGTTGAAACCTACGTCCACCGCATCGGCCGTACTGGTCGTGCCGGCAAAGAAGGAACTGCCATTTCTCTTGTCCAACCCTTTGAACGGCGTAAGCAGCAGATATTTGAGCGCCATGTGCGCCAAAATTGGCAACTACTGAATATCCCCACACGGACACAGATAGAAGCCCGTCACATCCGCAAATTACAAGAACAAGTCGCAGAAGCCTTAACTGGTGAACGCCTAGCCTCATTCTTGCCCATTATCAGTGAACTGATTGAAAAATACGATGCCCAGGCTATTGCCGCAGCTGCATTACAAATTGCCTACGACCAAACCCGTCCCGCTTGGCTACAAACTGAGGTAGAGATTCCTGTCGAGGAACCAACCCCAGCACCCAAACCCAAATTAGGCAAGCGACGTGAGTCAGGTAGTGATCATCCCCGTAGCTCCTGGTCTAAATCAGATAGTTCCGGACAAGATGAAAGGCGTTCACCAAATAAGCCCAAATTGCGGACACACCGCCGCGAAGTGTCACCTAGTAATTAGGGTCTGGGGATTGCTCTCAAACCTTAAAAGGGCGACTAACCTCTGCCAAGTCCCTGATTTCATCATCGTTTAACCTCCAGCCCAAAGCACCTGCATTTTGGTGTACCTGTTGGGCTGTTTTTACACCTGCAATAGGGATAACGTTCCCCTGAGCAATTAGCCAATTGAGGGCTACTTGAGCAGGGGTTCGATCATATTTTTCGCCAATTTTCCCAAGTAGGGAGATGACTGGAGAGATTTTTTTCAGTCCTTCTTGACTAAATCGTGGGTCGATAACTCTAGCGCCTGAGGGTGTCGGAGTAGCATTGTCTGTATACTTCCCTGTCAATAATCCCTGAGCCAAGGGACTATATGCCAAGATAGTAACACCTAGCTCCTGGGCAGTTTGAAGAATTCCGTTAGTTTCTATTTGCCGAGTCAGTAAGGAGTAGCGTACTTGATTCACCGCTAGAGGCACTCCCCGACTGGCTAATGTTTGCTGGGCCTTTTGCATTTGGGCTGCCGAATAATTACTAACGCCAACGGCAGCAATTCTACCCCGCTTCACCTCATCGGCTAGGGTATTCATCAATGTTTCTTGACTTAGTAAAAAAGTAAATGGCCAATGCACTTGATAGAGGGCTATTTGCCCTATTTGTAGGCGATTAAGACTATCTGTCAAGGCATCAGATACCGACTGCCCTGTACATCGCCAGGGCAGTGGACCGAATTTAGTAGCAATTTGGATTGGTTGCTGTGTTTGTTGCCGGAATTGCCCTAATAACTTCTCCGAGAGTCCTAATCCATAAACTTCTGCGGTGTCGAAGAAGGTGAGACCGTCCTCTATCGCTGCGGTAAAAGCTGCTTGGACATCTTCTGCACCGTAGCCATTGCCATAGTTCCAAAAAAGTTTGTCGCCCCATGCCCAGGTACCAAGACAAAGGGGTGTAACAACTAGGCCACTCTGCCCTAAGGGAATAGTTTCCATGTTTACAATGGTTACTTTTAGATATAACTCTTAACATTTTATAGTGCATCGCCTCCCACAAGAACTGGTCTCGGCAGTTGAGTGATACGCACTTATTCTAGGTCAGAGAGTGTTTTACTTCTAACTTCAGATCGATGTGACGAATGTTAAGTGATGTATTAGTTCTTGGCAAGATAGAACTGAGAAAACTAGAGTATAAATAATACCTTCGCTAACATAAGAACTGACAAAAATACCAATTCATCAGTATTTAGCTGAAAAGGAGGTTGGTAACCCCAGACCCTTATACTATGTTCCTTGTTCCCTTCAATCCTCATAAATTGGCGAAGATATTCATAAACTGGTATGTTTCCATTCAGTCGAATACTCCTGTGAATGAGGAGGAGAATTACTATTAAGCCTAACACTGGAGAATCAAGGTATAGGATTTTGCATGGCTATGATTGGGCAAATCACTTACAAATCACCGCAACAGTTCATATCCCCCCTACCTCTTAATGATAAATCAAAGGTTTCGACGATTTTTGGGTTGCACGAATCTCTGTGGTGCATAATTCGGAACACTCTTAATGATAAATCAAAGGTTTCGACGATTTTTGGGGAGGAGAGTGAATAATTAAGTAACCGAACAGAAATATTTACAAACTAATATCTAGTCTTATCTAGACTGGATAAAGGATTCTAGCAAGAGAGTTTGTATAATTAATTCTATTCAAGTACTTACAACACACCATCCATAGGCCACAAAATGTAAATAGGGGTAAATTATGCCTAAGATTTTAGTAATTGAAGACGAAGAATCAGTTCGTGAAAACCTTTTAGACTTACTGGCAGCTGAGGACTTTGAGACTATAGCTGCTCCTAATGGGAGAATTGGCCTAAATCTGGCTATTTCCGAAGTTCCAGATTTAATTTTGTGTGACATGATCATGCCGGAAATCGATGGGTATGGGGTACTAACAGCATTACGCCAAAATCATTTAACAGTAACGATTCCCTTTATCTTTCTGACGGCAAAATCTGCCAAAGCTGACTTTAGACAAGGTATGGATTTGGGTGCAGATGACTATTTAACTAAGCCATTTACTAGGGCTGAGTTATTAAGTGCAATTATCAATCGGTTGGAAAAGTATGAAAATTTGAAAAGATATTTATCTACTAAACCTAAAGTGAATGAAGCAACTCCTAAAATGCAGTTGATAGAGTTTGATTTAACCAGAGTATTACAAGATGAAAGCTTTAAAGAATTTGAAATTTATTATCAGCCAATAATGGATATTACTTCTAATAAAATAATTGCGGCTGAAAGTTTGTTGCGGTGGCAAAGTATAGAGTTAGGTAATATTTATCCAGGAGATTTTATCCCTATAGCCGAGTCTCATAAGCTAATTATTACTATAGGCAAATGGGTACTCAAAAATGTTTGTCAACAAATTCAAATCTGGCGGAGAATTCCTGGATTTGATTCTTTAAGAGTGGCAGTAAATTTATCAGCGATAGAGTTTAATCAACCTGATTTTATTAACACAATAGTTCGTTTAATTGAAACTAACGATTTAGAACCAAATTGCTTAGAGCTAGAACTCACCGAAAGCATGATTATGGCAGATATTGATAGCGCGATCGCTACTATGAAAAAATTACGAATACTAGGTATAAATATTGCCATTGATGATTTCGGTACAGGTTATTCTTCTTTAAGTTATCTTAAGGAATTGCCAATTAATACATTAAAAATTGACCGTTATTTTATTCAAGATGTCACAGAAGACCCCCAAAAGATGGCGATCACTAAAGCACTCATTCAAATGGGAAATAATCTCAATCTCAAGATAATTGCTGAAGGTGTAGAGACAGAAGCAGAACTATCTTTTTTACGCCGACATGACTGTCATGCTGTTCAAGGGTTTTTATTCAGCCATCCATTACCAGTATCAGAATTTGAGCAATTTTTCTTAGCCCATAAACCCTGATTCAATAAGGTCTAAAAAATACCACCACAGCAATTTTAGATTTTAGATTGAAAGAATTTAATCCAAAATCTAAAATCCTTGCATCCAAAATTTGCCCACGGGTATCAGCCGCATGAAATAAGGCGAAGTTGGTATTAGCGAAAATCCACAACCATTCTTTTACCCCTTTTACCATCCAGGGTGTTTCATCCACGTGTATATTGGGCTGTGTCAGCCAGAAATCTAGGCATTGACCTAGCACGACTGGGTAGACGGTGTTTGACGACCGCAGCGTTCGCAAAGCGCGTGCCTTGCACAGAGTTAGGCTTTGAATTCTCCCTAAACCTCCTCTGTCCGCAGAATCTCAGGCTTTAAAGCCTGAGAGTGTTAATATTAACTATCAATGTTTGAGATGATGTTGAGCTTAATATTGAAGTTGATGTATAAATTGTATAATTTGTATATAAATAGTATGGTGGTAGAAAATGGCAAAGCGATCGCTACAAGCATCTGATCAAGGTATAAAAAAGGCTAAACAAGCTTTTAGACGCAAGGGTTGGACCCAAGAATACTTGGCAGGTGAGGTAGGTTTAGAGACTCGTCAACCGATTTGGAAGTTTTTCACTGGTAAGCCCATTGACCGTCAGGTATTCCATGATATTTGCTTGATTTTGGGGTTAGACCCGGTTGAAATAGCTCGACAACCTGCCGATGAATCGATACCTTCAGAGACACCCTCTTATCAAACTGGGGATATTCATGCTCTAGTGCAAAAACTGCGGTCTGATAATTATGATAGAATTCAATCCCAATGCGGCACTTTGCAAATTTTGGATATTGCTCGACCCATTAGCTTAAATGACCTCTATATCGATGTCAATATTTTGGAGGAAATCACTAGTCAAAGATGGTTAAAAATTAGTAATTTATATAATTTTGATGCCAGTGAATTTGAGCGATTTGGTTTAGGGAATGTTCGGCAAGAAAGAGTTTTGGGAATAGATGCTATTCTCAAATACTCCCATGTAATAGTACTTGGTAAACCAGGATCAGGAAAAACCACATTTTTGCAATCCCTTGCCATTAGTTGTAATCAGGGAAAATTTCAATCACATTGCTTACCAATTTTTATTAATTTAAAAAACTTTGCGGAGGAGAATACGCAACTTAGTTTATTTAACTATATTCATGAATATTTCTCACCCCTGAATATATCTGAACAAGATCTGTTGGCAATATTATCTCAAGGAAAGGCCCTAGTTTTGCTAGATGGCTTAGATGAGGTATTTGGGGACAACCGGGACAGAGTTTTTCAGAAAGTGACTAGTTTCATAGATAAATTTTATAAAAACATAATTATAATTTCTTGTAGAATTGCTGCCCAAAACTACAAATTTTTGGGATTTACGGAAGTAGAAATTGCTGATTTTACGAAAGCACAGATTGCCGCTTTTTCCGAAAAGTGGTTGCGAGTAATTGTCAATAAGACTCCCGCGCAAGCAAAGGCTTTAGCAAGTAAATTTATGCAAAAGCTAGAACTGGCAGAAAATTCCCAAATTTTAGAGTTAGCGGCAACACCAATACTATTGAATTTCACTTGCTTAGTATTTCAGTTTGTTGAGGATTTCCCTAAAAATCGGGCTGAACTGTATAAGCAAGGATTAGATTTGCTACTAGTGCGATGGGATGAAGCCAGGGGTATTAAAAGGGATCATCTTTATCGGGATTTATCTTTACTAAATAAGATTAAGCTACTTAGTTATGTTGCTGGTATTACCTTTTCTCAGGGAGATTACTTCCTGCCAGAAACTAAAATGCGGCAACTTATAGGTAAGTATTTACGTCAGATGCCTCAAAGCACCAATGATCTTGATGCTTTAGACTTGGAAAGCCAGGCAGTTTTAAAAGCAATTGAGATGCAACATGGGTTATTAGTGGAAAGGGCAAGAAATGTCTATTCCTTTTCCCATTTAACTTTTCAGGAGTACTTTACTGCAAGAGAGATTGTCACCCACCCTGACACCCAATCCCTATCAGAACTACTGACTCACCTGCCGGAAAAACGTTGGCGGGAAGTATTTTTACTTACCGTGGAAATATTAGAACCTGCTGATGAATTGTTACAGTTAATGAAGCACAAGGTTGATAGTTTAGGTGTGGTAAATGGGAAATTGCAAGATTTTTTGGTCTGGGTAGAGGAAAAATCTCAAACAGTATATACACCCTATCATCCAGCTAGTGTAAGGGCATTTTACCTAACCATTGCTCTGCCACAGGAAGATACCCTGATTCATAACCAGAATTTGGCAATATATTTAGATGGCCGTTTGGCTGGTAATCTAGTTGGTGATTTAGCCTTGGATTTAGCTCTGACACATGCCTTGAGTGTTAGCTTGGCAATTACAGAGGATATTTTTTTTCACCGTTTCTTGGCGCTGAGTTTAGCCCTTGAATTAGAATATTTACTAGACAATGAATTACACTTGCGAGAATTGCTACAAGATCTCAAAAATCAACTACCATCCCCGAATCAGGGGAGACAAGCACTGAAAATATGGTGGCAGACTAATGCACAAACTTGGATCGAGGAGTTGCGATCGCTGATGATGAGCTATCGGCGTATTGGCTATAACTGGCAATTTAATCGAGAGGAATGGCAAGATCTGCAAAATTACTGGGCTGCCAATAAACTACTAATAGACTGTCTCAACAGTGCTAATAACCTTACTCCTAGCCTCAGAGACTCAATTAAGGAAAGTATGTTTTTGGTTAAGGCTAGTTGAAGGAGACAGAAGGTTCAGGCATTTACTAGTCAGGATTTATCCCTTCCACCCTGGAGTTCCTCTCCCCATTTTTCCAAAGAAAAAATCTGGAAAGGTTCAACTATCGCTTGTATCTACTTGTGAAGAGAAATCAATTTTGGGAACTTTGCCTTCGGATTCAGATTAATCATATAACTCAACGATGCCATGTTAATTTTTGAGGAGCACTTTCAGGATAATCGCCACGAATGGTATTTGAATGACTCTAGCGAATGTTTCGCTGGTCTTGAATCCCATACCTATATATTTGAACATAAACGTTCTAGTAACTGGTGCGTGGCCTGGAACCGAGCCAATGTCCCCCAGTTGTACGACAAAACTGAATTTCGCATCCATGTTGTCATAGAGAAAATTACTGGCATAGAAGATCGAGGCTATGGTTTCGTCTGGGGACTAGCAGATGTTAACAACTTCTTCGAGTTTGTCATCTCCGACAATGGATACTATAGAATCTCTAAATATGTAGACGGAAAATTTATCCAGCAGGTAAGCTGGAAAAGTGCTTATAGTGTTCGTCACCCCAATACCATCAATATTCTAGAGATCCACCGCAATGCGGAAATAATGGAGTTTTACATCAACAGTGTATTAGTAGAAAAACTCCCAGTTGATACCCAGGTTACTGGCAACAATTTTGGCTTTGTCATCTATCAAAACATGAAAATTAGAATACATAGCCTCATCATTAGCACTCACAGTTTGGAAAACAACTCGAATAAAGTCCATAGATCTGGGTCTGGTGTCAAATCCTCATTTTTTGAGCAAGAACCACCCGTAGACGATACCCTGGAGAAGGTATATGCAGATTTACAGACTCTAGTAGGACTCAAGCCAGTCAAACAAAAACTGTTGTCCCTAGCTAACTTTCTCAGGGTGCAAACCGAGAGAAAAACGAGGGGTCTAAAAGCTGTGGATACATCGCTGCACTTGATCCTGTACGGACCCCCTGGCACTGGGAAAACTACTATTGCCCGGTTAATGGGCCGACTATATAAACAACTCGGTTATCTTCAACAGGGACATGTCGTAGAAACAGATCGTTCGGGAATTGTTGGTGGTTACATCGGACAAACTGCCTTGCGGATTGATGATGCCATTAGACAAGCCCTTGATGGTGTCCTTTTTATTGATGAAGCATATGCTTTGTCTATGAAAGATGCCTGTCCTAACGATTTTGGGTCTGAGGCAGTACAAGTTCTACTTAAGCGGATGGAAGACCAACGCGATCGCTTAGCTGTCATCATCGCTGGATACACAGAGGAAATGATACACTTCATTGAGTCTAACGCAGGGTTGCAGTCTCGCTTTAGCCGCTCTTTTTACCTGGATCATTACACAGCCGAGGAAATGGTGTTGATTTTCCAGACATTTTGTCATAACAATGGATACACAGTGGATGATTCAGCGCAAATTGCACTTCAAAATATTTTTGAAGTTGCTTATACTAAGCGCGACAAACGTTTTGGTAACGCCCGCTTCGTTCGTAATCTCTTTGAGCAAAGTATTGAGCAGCAAGCAACTAGGATTGCAAATTCTTTACCGCAGATAGATGACACCAGCATCTCGCAAGTCTTAGTAGCAGATATATACCATGCCAGCAGGAAAGGGGGAGAACCGCTATAACCTGTGATTGATGATCAACATCCAGTCTCAGATGTAAGGTAAACCTCGTCCCTTAGAAAGAAAGGTAGAGGGCAGGAGGGAAGAAAAAGTATAGATAAAAACTTTAGTTCTGGGCCTAGAGCTTAGTTCAAAAAAAGAATTGGATCCTGGAGTTAGGGGAATGATAACAGTAGAATTAAATCACTCGGATTTACCGGATTCGGGATCAATGGGGCTAGAAGATATTTCATAGTCATGAGGTTATTAATGATGACTGAGAATAGAAATGAATCTGATGTAGACCAATCTTCCTCACATTCTGGTACACGCTACTGGGGTAGTGTGGAAGTAATCGAAGAGGGGCAAAACTACAGAATTAGTCGTGTGGAAATTAAGCCGAAGTATAGCATTAAACCCCAGGTCCATTATCACCGCAATGAACACTGGGTAGTGGTATCAGGTGTAGCAAAGGTGATCTGTGGAGATGAGGAAAGATTGCTCAACCGCAACCAGTCAACATACGTACCAGCCGCAACACTACACAAGGTAGAAAACCCCGGAATGATTCCGTTAGTCATTCTAGAAATTCAAAATGGTGAATATTTAGGCGAGGACGACACAGAGCGACCCTACGACCTAAATTTGGTCAAGTCCATAGGGGAAAGTTAAATCTAATCTCAAAACCACCCTTCTTGTTCTAAGGTTTCAATTAGCTGCAAACCTCGAGGATCACCGACTCCTAAGAGGGCAGCTTTTGCGTCTTCTCGAACTCCTAAATCTTGGTCTTCAGCAAAGGCTTGAATTAGGGCATCAATAGCTGTGGCATAAACCACATTGGAAGGTAGTTCCCGGCACAGTTGACCGATGGACCAAGCACAATTACTTCGCACTGGGGCTACGGGATCTTGGACCAAGGCTTCAATTAGTGGGGGAGTTGCTCCGACTATTGCCTCATAGCTGACTACTGTCATCTGTGCTAAAGCACTAGCTGCCCACAACCGGACAGCAGCGATATCAGTTCTTAATACCTCTGCTAGGGGTGCCAAGGAGCGGCGATCACGACAGTTTCCCAAGGCCCAAACTACTCCCTTGCGTACATAGCCGTTCCAATCCTGACGTAATCTGGTAATTAATGGTTCTACTACCTCTTGGGTTGGGTTACGGCCTATGCCGTAAGCTGCACTGACCCTTACTAGTGGACAGCTGTCATTTAACAGGTGAATCAGATGGGGTGTGGCACGTACATCTTCAATATCACAAAAAGCCCGCGCCGCTAACATTCGCTGCTGGGGCTGGGGATTTTCTAGGAGGGCTAGCATTATTTCTGGATCGGGTTTGGCCACAGGGGCTATTTGATCTAGGGGGCTTTCTAGCTCCACCTCGGTTTCGAGTAGGCTTAGTTCTTCTTCGTCATACATAAAATCCCCTTTGGGTTTTAGATAACCCCCTGTACCAACCAGCAGAGCATGATAAATATTTCTGTGAGATTATTGTACACTTTCGAGGCGCCATATCTAAATGAGCTGCACAGCAATGGTAAGACTACAAGTATTTGTACCAGCCTCAGTCTAGAATAACCTTCAACAATAATCATGTAGCCAAAATCCTAACCCGTAATTTGTTACTGGTAGAATGTATCAAACTGTTCTTAATTGACAGCTAGAGAATTCAAACATCCAGTTAACCTCTCTGGGGATTACTTATAATAGGAAGTGCGACACAACGACATATATGCTATCCCCTTTCCAAACATCATCCTGTAGGGGAAGTATATAAAAATTACCCCTACAGGATCTTATATATTGGGTCTAGTTGGCATCTTAGCGGTTCAATTGACAAGTTTCACAACGGGAGAACACTAAAATCTATGAGTAGAATAGAAACCCGCACAGAACCAATGGTGCTAAATATGGGACCCCACCATCCCTCAATGCACGGGGTTCTACGGCTAATTGTCACCTTGGATGGGGAAGATGTCATTGACTGCGAACCAGTCATCGGCTATCTGCACCGGGGGATGGAAAAGATTGCTGAGAACCGCACTAATATTATGTATGTCCCCTACGTTAGCCGATGGGACTATGCAGCAGGAATGTTTAACGAGGCTGTCACCGTTAATGCACCAGAAAAACTAGCTGGAGTTGCTGTTCCCAAACGTGCTAGCTACATTCGTGTGATTATGCTGGAATTGAACCGCATTGCTAACCACTTACTGTGGTTTGGTCCCTTCCTCGCTGATGTAGGTGCTCAAACTCCCTTCTTCTACCAATTTCGGGAACGGGAGATGATTTATGATTTGTGGGAAGCTGCCACAGGTTATCGGATGGTAAACAATAACTACTTCCGTGTTGGTGGTGTAGCTGCGGATTTACCATATGGTTGGGTAGATAAATGTTCAGAATTTTGTGACTATCTCCTCCCCAAAGTAGACGAGTACGAACGCCTAGTCACAGATAACCCCATCTTCCGGCGGCGGGTGGAAGGTATAGGTACCATCACCCGAGAAGAAGCTATTAATTGGGGACTCTCCGGTCCTATGTTACGTGCTTCTGGAGTTAAGTGGGATTTGCGGAAAGTTGACCACTACGAATGTTACGACGACTTCGACTGGGAAGTACAGTGGGAAACAGTCGGTGACTGCTTTGCCCGTTATTTGGTGCGGATGCGGGAAATGCGCGAATCAGTAAAAATTATCCGCCAAGCCATCAAAGGACTCCCTGGTGGCCCCTACGAAAACCTAGAAGCTAAGCGTTTAGCAGCAGGAAAGAAATCTGAGTGGGACGCCTTTGATTATCAATTCATCGGTAAGAAAGTTTCCCCATCTTTTAAGATTCCTAAAGGTGAAATCTACTACCGTGTAGAAAGCGGTAAAGGTGAACTAGGAATTTATCTAGTCGGTGATGACAACGTCTACCCCTGGCGGTGGAAAATCCGCCCTGCGGATTTCAACAACCTGCAAATTCTCCCAAACTTACTCCGAGGGATGAAGGTAGCAGATATTGTGGTCATTCTTGGTAGTGTTGATGTGATCATGGGATCTGTAGACAGATAGCTATTTGGGGTGGGCACTACTACTACTACCCACCCAATCAAATACATTAGGGCGGAGGGAAAAAAATTATCTAGTGGGAGGTAAGTAAAAACTAAAAAGAATGTTAAAGCCTATTTTCCGATTTTGAATGCTGCAAAGGATACAGGGTGATATTTTTACAGCCTAAATTGTCAATGACTGTTATACTACTGTAGGATAATTAAATTATATCCGTATTTTAAGTAAAAATCATAAATATCTATGTGTATTCACTAGTCCTAGAAGTGAAAGTTATGCAAGTTTATACTCACTCAGAATCTGAAGACATCCCAAATCAGCACAGTGAAGAGGGCTTAAAGCGATTATTAGAACGCCTAGTAATCAAAATTCAACGTGATGAATTAGTCCGACAAACAATCGATCAACTCAGAGACTCACTCCAAGTTGATCGGGTAGTTTTGTATTACTTTTACGGACGCTGGGAAGGACAGGTAACTTGTGAATCTTTGAGTTCTCAAGAATTCTCTATCCTTGGCTCCACAGGACCAGACAACTGTTTTAATGATGAATATGCTGCCTTGTATCTTGCAGGACGGGTAAGAGCGATCGTTGATATTGAATCAGAACCTATCGAGCCTTGTCACCGGGACTTTCTGCGCCGTATGCAAGTTCGTGCTAACCTAGTCGCACCAATTTTAATCCCTAGAGGATTATGGGGTTTGTTAGTGGCCCATCACTGTCAGGCACCCCGTTCTTGGTCTGCATTTGACGTAGATCTGATGCAGAAAGGGGCAAAAACTCTGGCAACAGATCCGAATATCTTGGGGAGTTAGGGAATATGAAATTCGGTTACACTGTCATTTGGGTAGAGGATGTATTTAAAACCGTTGAGTTTTACGAAAAAGCATTTGGTTTAGTACGTCGTACTGTACAGGATAGGGACAGATTTATCTGGGCAGAAATGGAAACGGGAAATACGATCCTGGCTTTTTCCTCCACCAGTGAAGCAGAGACTTTATTTACAGGAGGTTTCCATGCCAACAACACCAAAGAACCACCAGCATTAATCCAAATAACTTTTATCGCCCTGGATGTGGCCACTGCTTATATGAAAGCCATTGGTGCAGGAGCAAAACCTCTAGAGCCACCGAAAAAAGCAGTATGGGGACAGACTATTGCTCGTGTCCGCGACCCTAATGGGGTAATAGTATCTTTGGTAAGTAACTAGACGATGACCATTTAGCTCTCAACCAGTGCAGTTCTTTCCAATGCCAAGTGCATTTTAACGGCGCTTAACGCTACTTGGTGAGCTTTTGATGCTTCCCCGTACCAATGGATTGCTGAATTAAAAGCCGCACGGTAAAGGTCTTGGTATGCCTCAGATAGTCTAGCGCGAACATCTATGGGCAAGTCTTCGTTTGATTTATATGACATATTGTTATTTGTTTATGTTCAGCTAACTTTATAGGATAGAAATTTTCAGCAATATTTCACCCTATCCTAAGATAGAGCTTTTTATTCCCCACTTATAGGAGGGAACCTTGTCTACCACAATTAAAACAACAAAATCACAAGAAATCTTCGCTGCCGCCCAAAATCTGATGCCAGGAGGAGTCAGTTCACCAGTGCGGGCTTTTAAATCCGTCGGTGGACAACCCATTGTTTTTGATCATGTCAAGGGTGCCTATATATGGGATGTAGATGGTAATCAATACATAGATTACGTAGGTACTTGGGGACCGGCTATCTGTGGTCATGCTCACCCAGATGTGATTGCCTCACTGCACACAGCTTTGGAAAAAGGTACAAGTTTCGGTGCCCCCTCAGCCTTAGAAAATGTTTTGGCAGAAATGGTCATTGATGCTGTTCCTAGCATCGAAATGGTCAGGTTTGTGAATTCTGGCACTGAAGCCTGCATGGCAGTATTACGATTAATGCGGGCCTTCACAGGTCGGGATAAAGTTATCAAGTTTGAAGGTTGCTACCACGGCCATGCTGATATGTTTCTGGTTAAGGCAGGTTCTGGTGTAGCAACCCTTGGACTACCAGACTCTCCAGGGGTTCCCAAGGCGGTAACTAGCAGTACTCTTACGGCACCTTTCAATGACTTAGAAGCCGTGAAAGCCTTGTTTGAGCAAAATCGTGACGAAATTGCTGGTGTGATTTTGGAACCAGTTGTAGGTAACGCTGGATTTATTCCCCCCGATACAGGCTTTTTAGCAGGATTGCGGGAAATTACTGAGGACAATGGGGCATTATTGGTATTTGATGAAGTGATGACCGGGTTCCGCATTGCCTATGGTGGTGCTCAGGAAAAATTCAGTATTACTCCCGATTTAACAACACTGGGTAAAATTATTGGTGGTGGTTTACCAGTAGGTGCTTATGGTGGTCGCCGTGAGATCATGTCAATGATAGCCCCATCTGGGTCTGTGTACCAAGCGGGAACTCTTTCAGGTAATCCCCTAGCGATGACAGCGGGGATTAAGACCCTGGAACTACTGCAAAAACCTGGTACATACGAATATCTAGAGCGAATTACTCGGAAATTAGCTGATGGCTTACTCCAAATTGCTAAAGAAACTGGTCATACTGCCTGTGGTGGTAGTATTAGCGCCATGTTTGGTTTATTCTTTGCCTCTGGACCAGTGCAAAACTATGAAGATGCTAAAAAGTCTGACACAGCTAAATTTGCTCTGTTCCATCGTGGTATGCTGGAGCGCGGTGTCTACTTGGCACCCTCCCAATTTGAGGCTGGGTTTACATCTCTAGCCCACACAGATGAGGATATTGAGCAGACCTTAACAGTCGCACGGGATGTTCTGTCTAAACTGTAATAGGACTATGGAGGGAGTACCTCCTCCCTCCACTAAAAGCTAGTGTGTATTCGCATTTAATGAAAAAAACTCCGTACACTTAGCTTGTTAAAAGTTACCTACTTGCGAATATAAGTTCAATCATCAAAGTAGATTCCCATCAGGTATTATGAACATTAAACCAAAAAGTTTTTTATGGGACTTCCAACTAAAAAAATATCGAATTCCTACGGGAGCAGAGGGAGTAACAGTCGTGTTGAGTCCATAAAATAGGATAATTTAATTTCTGGAAGTCCCTATAAGCCTTGCCACGCAAATATTTCAGCGAAATACAGGTAGATAACAAAACAACCTATTGGTGAACATTTCAGGAGATCGCTTCGCCAACGGCTATGGTAGGTGCTCTTAAACCAATGGTGAATACTCCTGGTTCACGAAGGGTCAAACCCCTCTTTTTAAGTTCATTTTCCAAAGTTTGTAGTTTACTGATGAACACTTAGATTTAGCTTTAAAAACTCTTTAAAATATTCCAGCGGAAATTATCTGGTAAAAAATAATTATTATCTAAATAATGGGAAGCAGAAGTACAGTTATGTTCCTCATCCCGCAGCGAGTTGACAGTGTATGAGCTACTGCTTAAATCCTACCTGTCCCAGTCCAGAAAATTTGGTTAATAGCCAACGGTGTCAATCTTGCGGTTCACCACTGCTGCTGCATGATCGCTATCGGGTAGTTCAACCATTAGGACAAGGTGGCTTTGGTGCCACTTTCCTAGCTACTAATCAAAGTTTACCAGGAAAACCGAGTTGTGTAATCAAGCAACTACGTCCCTCAGGCAATGCACCGCACATCCTACAGATGGCGCGAGAATTGTTTGAGAGAGAAGCCAAAACCTTGGGTAATCTTGGTAATCATCCCCAAATTCCAGGATTATTAAATTATTTTGAGGAAAATGAACATTTCTATCTAGTTCAAGAATACATCAGTGGTGCTACTCTCCAACAGGAAGTGAAGCGCAATGGTGTCTATAGCGAAGCTGGAGTTAAGCAATTTTTAAGCGAAGTTTTACCACTGCTGCAATACATCCATGAGCGCAAAGTGATTCATCGTGACATTAAACCAGCCAACTTGATCCGCCGCGCTCATGATAGCAGATTGGTCTTGATTGACTTTGGCGCCGTTAAAAATCAGGTTCAATCAATGCTAGACCACTCGGGACAGACAGCATTAACGGCATACGCCATTGGTACCCCTGGTTTTGCCCCTCCAGAACAAATGGCTATGCGTCCGGTCTATGCTAGTGATATTTATGCCCTGGGAGTAACATGTATTTATTTACTAACTAGCAAAACGCCTAAAGATTTAGAGTACAATCCCACAACAGGGGAGGTTCTGTGGGAGCACCTTGTACATGCCAGTGACCACCTGATCAACGTATTGCGAAAAATGTTGGAGGTGTCAGTACGCAATCGTTACCAGTCAGCACAAGATGTTCTTCGAGTATTGGAGATAGAACCATACGTAGAAAGTTTATCCCAGGGCTTAATAGCTAAACCTAATTTTGCTGCCAAAAAGCAAACAAATAATTACCAGGAAAATTCAGCTATCTTGTATGGCGATTCCCAGAGTAATACTAATCCTCCCACTTCCCCAACCAATTCCAAGTACGCAAACTTAGCAGAGGCAATTCGGGCTAAAAAAGCCAAGGATGCAGAAGCAGCATCTCAAGCCAGGAGAATGCCTCAAGGCACTAAATCAACAACTCTATCTAACAGTAACGGTTCATACGGCTCAAACACCCGACAACCTCGACCAGAGCGTAAATTAGATACTCAAAGTATACTAGCAGCTTATCTCAAAGGTAGACGAGATTTTGCCCTGCACAACTTAAGTCTGCTAAGTTTGTCAGGTGCTAACCTGTCGGGGACCAATTTCCATTCCGCTCAATTGCAGAAAATCAACCTCCAAAGGGCAAATTTGCAAAATAGTGACTTTAGCAGGGCTCGCCTTACTAACGCAAATCTGCAAGAAGCTAACTTGAGTAAATCTTACTTTAACCATGCTGATTTAGAAGGGGCAAACCTACGAGGTGCAGACCTCAGCCAAGCTCATCTGAATCAAGCTAATCTCCGGGGTGCTAACCTATGTGGTGCTAATTTAAGCGGTGCGAAGATTACTGATGAGCAAATAGCATTAGCTAAGACTAATTGGAACACAGTTCGTCCTGATGGCAAACGAGGCTTTTTGCCAAGTAAGAACAATTAGACCAGTCCGAAAATCAGCACGAAACCCTTATGCAGCAAGGTGCAGATATCAATTATCGGAAATGTCTATTGATTGGGGAGAAGGAATTTTGGATTAGGGGACAACGGACAACAGAATCAATTTGCCCCCTGCCTACTCCTTTCAGGGGTAGGTATTTAGGTTTTCGAGAAATAATTGAGAACATCCTCAATTATTGAACGTATTTTTAAGGTTTCAGACCATGATTTTGGTTCTAAAACCCAAAAAATTGGTCTAATCTGAAAAACCTACCCTTGAAAGCCTGCCTACTCCCCTTTGAAGATATCATTGCTAAACTTAATCAAAAGGGCGATCGCTATACTCACTAGTAAAATAATCATCATACTCAAAGCTGAACCAAAGCCCCAATTTTGAGTAGCGCCAAGAAACTGGTTGTAGACTAACCGGGAAGCGGTCATACTGGAAGCACCACCGAGTAGTTCGGGATTGATATAGTCTCCTAATCCAGTGATGAATACCAGCATGGAACCAGCGGCAAGTCCGGGGAAAATTTGTGGTATGGTAACGTGCCAAAAGGTCTGCACTGGGTTTGCACCTAAATCAGCCGATGCTTCTAGTAACTGCCTGTCTAACCTTTCCAAGGAGGAATATAAAACTAAAACCATGTAGGGTAGCAAGTTGTAACTCATGCCAATCAATACGGACAGATCTCCGTTGAGTAATTCTAACTGGGGTAAACCTAAACTGGTGAGTATGGTATTAAATAAACCTGTGGGTCTAAGAATTGTAATCCAAGCGTAGGTACGCAGTAGGGAGGAAGTCCACAAAGGCAGGACAAAGCTGACAATCAATAAATTCCGCCAGCGTTTTGGTGCCATTTGAGCAATCCAATAGGCGACGGGAAATCCTAAGATTAAACATACGATAGTGCTACCAAAAGCAAAAAAGACGGAGCGAGAGATGACTTGTAAGTAGAGGGGATCAAGGATGCGGATGTAGTTGTTTAAGCCACTGGGATTGACTAAATCACCTGGACGAATATCTGGAACCAGACTCAACTCTACAATAATCGCCGTCGGTAGCACTAGCAATAATAATAACCAAATGCCTGATGGTGCCAGTAATATCATGGGTGATATCCACTGTACTGGTGGGCGCAACTTTTTAATTTTGGCTATATCCCCAGGGGAACTTAGCTGAGAATCATGAATTTGAGTAGGCACAAGTCTAGGTGATGTAATTTCAAGTTAAGAGTTGGGAGTCAGGTTTAACCGCTGGTTAATTGAGTCCAGTAACGTTCATATACCTCCTCAAACCTTTTTCCCAGTGGGGTGATGCGTTCGCACTTTTCTAACTGTGATTCTGGGGGAAATAAATTGGTATTTTGTTGGATTCTCTTGGGCAGTAGCTCAAAGCCTTCGCGGTTGGATGTGGCAATGTTCAGCCTCTCGCTGGTTTTTGCTGCCACTTCTGGTTGGAGCGTGAAGTTGAGCCAAGCGTAGGCTCCATCTATATTGGGGGCATTTTTGGGAATTATGATTGTGTCTGTCCACAATGACGAGCCACTACGAGGAATTACATATTTCATCTGAGGATTTTCTTGACAAATTCTTACCCCATCAGCAGAATAACACATGGCTAATACTAAATCCCCGGCGAGGATTTGGTTTTGCCAAGCATCGGTGTCAAAGGCAGCAATTGCTGGTTTCAAGGTTTCTAATTTCTCATAAGCCTGTTTGATTTCTTGCTCATCTTGGGAATTGTAGGAATATCCTAAACTCCGCAAAGCTGCCCCAAATACTTCCCGCACATCATTGAGCAGGGTCATGCGTCTACTTAGTTTTTGTTGGTTTTCCCAGAGATAGTCCCAATCTTCTGGAGCAGGTTTCAGTTTTTCTGAGTTGTAAATTAAGCCTGTTGTCCCCCAACTGAAGGGTATGCTATAGCTATTTTGGTGATCATAGCTGGGATTTTGAAACCGAGGGAATAGGTTATCCAGCCCAACTAAACGCTCATGATTGATAGGGATCAATAAATCTCTACCTAGCATTTTCTGTACCATATAGTCAGATGGGTAGATAATGCTGTAAGCTCCTCCACCTCCGGTTTGTAACCTGGCTAGCATGACATCGTTAGAGTCATAAACATCTGCTAGCACTTCCATGCCTGTTTGCACCTTAAAGGATTGGAGTAGTTTTGTATCAGTATATTGTGTCCAAGTGTATACGTAGAGTCTATCAAGTTGCTTGGAACTAGTAGAATTAGTCCGTAAATTAGCTAACCTCCACCCACAACCAGCTAAAGATAAGCCAGAAAGTGCTACTATTCCTTGGAAAAATTGCCGTCTATTAGTCATTGGTCTATGGACTAATTGCTAAACAGTCACTTTCTACCCACCAGGCATACACAGGGGTATCAGGGTCTGGAAGGCTACCAAAAGTATTGGGTTGTAGAACGTGGATGTTAACACCGTTAGTTAACTCTACCACATAAATTACATGAGTACCTAAATACATAAGGTTCAGTAGTCGTCCTTCAAAACAATTTGTTGGTAAGTTGGGATGATGTAGGGAGAGTTGGATTTTTTCTGGGCGGACACTAACTACTACTGCTTGTGATAATTCAGTGGGCGCATCTTCCGTGCGAGTGACAATAATTGAAAGTCCTGTTTTAGTAGTTACTTTAAGGGTGGTTGCGTCTACTGAGGCAATTTCCCCACTAAATAAATTTGTATCACCAATAAAATCAGCGACGAAGGCACTGACAGGACGCTCGTAAATTTGGCTCGGAGTACCAATTTGCTCGATTTTGCCTTGATTCATCACAGCAATCCGATCAGATAGGGAGAGGGCCTCTTCCTGATCGTGTGTCACCATAATAAAAGTCAGGCCTAGTTCTTTGTGCAGGTAGGTAAGTTCTAACTGCATTTCCTTCCGGAGTTTTAAATCTAGGGACCCCAAGGGTTCATCAAGGAGTAGGACTGCCGGTCGGTTGACTAAGGCTCTAGCTAGGGCCACCCGTTGCTGTTGACCACCAGACAGTTGACTAGGGAAGCGCGATCGCAAAGGTTCCATTTTTACTAGCTTGAGCGCTTCTGTGACCCGATATTCAATTTCTGATTTGCGAATTTTTTTTAACTGCATTCCAAAAGCAATGTTATCCCACACATTTAGATGACTAAACAGGACGTAGCTTTGAAATACCGTGTTGACTGGTCGGCGATAGGGAGGCACATTAGTCATAGATTGACCCTGGATCAACAACTTCCCAGCGTCAGCCCTCTCAAACCCAGCAATTAAGCGGAGTGTGGTTGTTTTGCCACATCCAGAGGGACCTAAAATACTAAAAAATTCTCCATGCCTTACGTCCAAGTCCACTCCATGTACTGCAGGTTCTTGGTTAAAAAACTTAAATATGTTACGTAGTTCCACATCCAGTGGCTGAAGATTGGTACTCCCCCTCTGATGATGCATCACACTTTGAACCATACTGCCTCAGTAGAATGCCGTGATCTGATGAGATGTTACTTAATTAATGTAGTCTATTAGGAAAGACTATACTTTACTTTTTGGTCTATTGTATCTATAAGAAACATTCCTGTAATGTTGTGCATTATATTAATGCTCAGGAAATCCCCCTTGGTCTTATGGCTATTCTCCCAACATATTTAGCTAGTAAAAAAAATACCCGTACAGTTGGTCGTGGGTTCCAGTCAGTATTTTTAATCTTATTTACCTTACTGGTGACTACTGGAATTAGCGCCCGGCTGGCATACTTACAAATTGTTCAAGGGACAAAACTCCGGCAACGCGCTGAAGCGAATCGGATTCGGATGATTCCCAAACAACCAGAACGGGGTAACATCTTTGACCGAAATGGCAAACTGCTTGCTACTACCCACTATCCGCGTTCTGTATATTTGTGGCCAATGGCCCACACTAAACCCTCCTGGTCTGTGGTTGGTCCCCGGTTGTCACGGATACTGGATATTCCCCAAGAGGAAATGGAAAGGAAATTAGAGGAGGCTGGGGCTAATTCTTCCTCCCTAATTCGGATTGCTCGCAACTTGAATGATGCCCAAATTACTGCCTTGAAAGAGTACCAATACGAACTACCAGAGGTAGAGATTAACACAGAAGCTGTGCGCTATTACCCTCACGGCAAGGAATTAGCACATATTCTCGGCTACACCCGCGAATTAACCGCTGAACAATTAGAGCAGAAGACACAAGAAGGTTATCGCCTGGGAGATGTGATTGGGCAGATGGGGATAGAAAAAGCTTATGAAAAGATACTACGGGGTGAGTGGGGTGGTCGGAAGGTAGAAGTCGATGGTGCGGGTAGACCAATCCGGGTGTTGGGAGATAAGCAGGCCAAAGCTGGTAACGATCTGCACCTAACCATAGATTTAGATCTCCAGGAGGCAGCAGATAAGGCTCTGGGCAATCATAAAGGGGCGATAGTGGCCATCAACCCCAAAAATGGGGAGGTTCTAGCTATGGTGTCCCACCCTACCTTTGACCCCAATATTTTTTCTAAGCAAAAACTCTCCGAAAAGGACTGGAAGAGTCTCCAAGGTAAAGACCACCCTTTGGTGAATCGTGCTCTGAGCGCCTTTCCCCCCGCCAGTACTTTTAAAATTGTCACAACAACAGCGGGGTTAGAATCAGGTAAATTTACCCCTGACACAGTCCTCCAAACATACGGTTCCCTAACCGTTGGTGGTGTTACCTTTGGGGAGTGGAATCACGCTGGATTTGGTCCTTTGAAATTTCCTGAGGCACTTGCCATGAGCAGTGATACCTTCTTCTATCAAGTTGGTAGAAGAGTCGGGGGACCAACCTTGATTGCCTGGAGTCGTAAGTACGGGTTTGGACAAAGAACTGGGATTGAGTTTGCCGATGAAGAATCAAGAGGTTTAGTTCCAGATGAGAGATGGAAGGAGCGAATTTTTAAGATTCCCTGGAGTGTAGGTGACACGATTAATATGTCAATTGGTCAAGGGGCCCTGCAAGTAACTCCCCTACAATCGGCAATTATGTTCTCTGTGCCTGCTAATGGTGGGTATCGAGTCCGACCACATCTACTCAAGGATGATGAAGCAGCTCAAAAATGGCGACAATTCCTAGGTATTCACCCAGAAACCATCAAAGTTCTGCGGCAGGGACTGCGGCGGGTAGTTAGCAACGGGACCGGCAAAATTTTAGATGTTACATCCATTGCCCCAGCATCAGGTAAAAGTGGCACCGCTGAAGCTGGTATTGGTCGTCCAAATCATACCTGGTTTGGTGCCTATGCCCCCAGCAATCAACCGGAAATTGTAGTTGTGGCCTTTGGCGAAAATACTGGTGAGCACGGTGGCGCGATGTGTGGTCCTATGGTTTTAAAAGTACTAGAAACCTACTTTCAGCACAAGTATCCTGGTAAGTATGAAAAACCTCAAGCTCTAAATTCCGTAACTAAGACTGGGGACTAGAGATTTTGGATTAGGGAAGAACAGATCAATCTGTCCCCTGACTCGTGCCTCCAATCCCTAATGAACAGGTTTGAAATTCCTGGCTCTGTAAAAAGTCTCCAAGCTATCGCGATCGCCCACAAACCGCCAGTGCCAAGGTTCATAACTCACACCTTGGATATTGTTCTTGGGAAAAGACATCTCGAAGCTGAAGCGGGCTGCATTTGCCTGTAGCCACTGATAAGCTCTGGTTTTGTCAAAGCTAGGTTCAAGGTTTGTCGCTGGGACAGCACCATCGCCTATATCCACAGCATATCCTGTGTGATGTTCGCTATGACCAGGAGGGGCGCTAAGGGCGGCTCTTTGGGCTGGGGTTTGATTTCGCAGGGCACCGATGGTAAAAAACAACTGCTCTTGCTCTTTCACTGAACGAAAACCGGAAATGGGGACTAAAATAATTCCTGCCCCCCATGCTGCCTGTGCCATTTCCATAAACTTTTGGGCCGCAGCTTTCCGCATTCTGATGCGCCTGTCTAGGGAAATTGGTACTAGTTCTGATTCTGGTGCTTCTTTATATGGAAAATGTCCTAGGACAGTATCATTATTGCTGTTACTTTGGGTACTGTGAGGATTATTCGGTTGTGTAGTCGGTGTTGGGATGGGTTGAGGGTTGATGGTTTCTTTCCGTGCCGCAAAGTAGAACCAAGAACCGAGAATTGCAGGTACTACCAACCCTGCGGCAACCCCAATCAGTAAAGTTTGGTGTTGCCATCGCTCCTGGGGTGCTGCATCTGCAGTATCGCGCACAGCCACTGGAATGTCGTCACCGGAAACATTTGATGAATTTTGCGGTTTTTCAGGAACCCCAGCCTTATTCAAGAATCGACTCCTGCTTTTGTAGATTAGACATAAATGACAAACCTGCTGCAACTCTATACTAAGTTAGGCGGATTAGTACTATTAGGATTTTTTCTAGGACCACGACTACCCCACTTAGTTCCCACCCGATTAGGTGAGTGGCTATTTTGGGTAGGAGTACCAGTAAGCATTATTGCCTTTTTACGCCAAGCTGATTTGTCAGAGCAAGTTTGGATTGCACCGGCGATCGCTTACTTAGCTATTTTACTGGGAGCATTTTTAGCTTGGGTAGGGATTAAAAGTCAAGCCTATTTTACTAATACCACCTCCACCCAACAACCAACTCAGGGCAGTTTAATCTTAGCTGCTATGGTGGGTAACACAGGTTATCTAGGATTTCCCATTACCCTAGCAATGGTAGGTAAAGAATTCTTTGCTTGGGCATTATTTTATGATCTGCTGGGGTCACTCTTTGGGGCCTATGGTTTAGGAGTAGCACTAGCCGCTTACTTTGGCAGTACTAAGATACGGAATTATGGGGAAATTGCCAAAGTTGTATTCATTAATCCTGCACTGTGGAGTTTTGGATTTGGTCTACTATTTCGCCAAGTCAGGATTCCTCACACAGTTGAATCCTGTTTGGAGACAGTTGGCTGGTGTATTATCGCTTTATCTTTAGTCTTAATAGGGATGCGCCTCTCACAGTTGCAATCTTGGCGGAGACTACCACAAGCAGGGTTTAGCTTGGTAATTAAAATGTTATTAGTACCCTTAATTCTGGGCAGCATCCTCCCACTTTTGGGCATCACAGGTAGCCCAGCAAAGGTCATGGTGTTACAAATGGGGATGCCTCCAGCTTTTGCTACATTGATCATTGCCGAGACCTTTAATCTGGACCGTGAATTAGCAGTTACAACTTTAGCAGTGGGTTTGATAGTATTGTTATTTACTATCCCATTATGGTTGTGGCTGTTTTAATTTGCCTCAATTACAAACATTAACAGATATCATCAGTTAGATTTTGGTCTTGGCTGCAAATTCAGCAATATCCATCTTTTCGTAGTGCTCAAAGGGTTGGTGAATCCAGGGGTTGTCAGGTAAATAATCAACATAGTAGTTAGGTTTTATTCTTGAACATGATTTATACCAAATTACGGCAGTGCGAATTTCCTCTATCGGGGAGTCACTATTTTGCTTAAGCCAAGGCATTGTTTGCTCAAGAGTGATTCCCGAATCTACTAAGTCATCTATGAGGAGAATATGGGAACCTAGTTTTTCTCCAGTCATGGTCAGGTAACGAGAGAAAATTAAATTACCTCGTTCTTGTTTACCCTGACTACTGTAAGATGAAGCTGTTAAAATTGCCAGCGGTTGGTTGTAGATACGAGAAATAATATCTCCAATTCGCAACCCCCCTCTAGCAAGACAGACAATTTGATTGAAGTGCCAACCAGATTGGTAAATTGTCACAGCTAATTGTTCAATCTTTTGGTGATAATCTGACCAAGAAACGTAAAGGTCTGGCATAAGTTAATATGATGAGCGGTATTCCAGAAACTGAAAAGTTAGCTTTTAAAACCAAAATTGCCTATGGTGCTGGAGATTTAGGTCCAGCGATGACTGGCAATATTTCCATCTTTTTTCTGTTGATTTTCTTTACCGATATAGCTGGAATACCAGCGGGTTTAGCTGGCAGCATCTTATTGATTGGTAAAGCTTGGGATGGGGTCAATGATCCTATTATTGGCTGGCTGACGGACAAAACTAAATCCCGTAATTGGGGACGTCGTTTACCTTGGTTGCTATATGGGGCAATTCCCTATAGCTGCTTTTTTTTCTTGCAGTGGGTTGTACCGCAATTTGGCGGGAATATTTGGCCTTTGTTCTGGTATTATGTGGCAATTGGTGTGATATCTCAGTCTTTGTTTACAGCTGTGAATTTACCTTACACGGCAATGACTCCAGAACTCACCCAGGATTACGACGAACGTACTAGCCTTAACAGCTTTCGCTTCACATTTTCCATTGGTGGCAGTATTTTGTCACTGATTTTAGCAAAAATTATTTTTGACCGAGTAAGCGATCGCCCGCAACAGTATATGGTCTTAGGGTTTATCTGTGCTGTGATTTCCTGTTTGTCATTGTACTGGTGTGTTTTTGGCACACGCGATCGCGTTTTAGCTTTTGAGTCTAAACGCACCCAATCTCCAGAGACCCCATCAATTCCCTTTAGGCAACAGTTAAAAATTGTCTTTAGCAATCGACCTTTTTTATTCGTTATTGGGATATATCTATTTTCCTGGCTAGGTGTACAAGTGACAGCTAGTGTCATACCCTACTTTGTAGAGTATTGTATGCACCTTAAAGAGTCAGATGTACCCACAGTAATGATTGCAGTGCAAGGAACAGCATTACTCATGCTGTTTGTTTGGAGTGCTTTGAGTCAAAAAATTGGGAAAAAACTTGTTTACCTGTTGGGAATTAGTTTATGGATACTAGCTGCATTAGGATTATTTTTCTTGCAGCCAGGACAATTAGGTCTTATGTATCTGTTAGCAGTAATGGCTGGGTTTGGGGTTTCCACAGCTTATTTAGTTCCTTGGTCAATGATTCCAGATGTGATCGAATTAGATGAACTCCAAACTGGACAGCGGCGGGAAGGAATTTTTTATGGCTTCATGATTTTATTGCAAAAGTTTGGTTTAGCTTTTGGGCTATTTTTAGTGGGAAATGCCCTACAAGCATCGGGGTTTAAGCATATAACCCCTGGACAAATTGGACTCCCCATTCAGCCTGATTCTGCATTATTAGCTATCCGGATTGTAGTTGGACCACTAGCGGCAATTTGTTTGATTTGCGGACTGATCTTAGCCTATTTTTATCCTATTACCCGGGAAATGCATACGGAAATGCTACTGAAAATTAAACAGCGACAGGAGGAATAGACTTACGCCTTGAGTAGTAATGGTGGAAGTTTGCACCGAGAATTGCAGTTAACGTATTTGTCTGTACGGCAGATTTGTCTGCACTGTCTCAGGGACCTTAAGACTGTTTAACCACTAGCGACAGAGCCGGGGATAGCTTGGCATCCCAGGGTGTCGTGACTCAAATAACGTTTACCTATTGCTAGGTGGTCTGGTCAACAAAGCTTGCTTGATTTCTCTTACAGAGCTTCAGCCCTTTCAGGGCTGGGTTGCTGACGAAGATATTGCTAGTGCTGTACTACTAGAGTGACAGTTACCCGATTATTAGGCAAATTACAGCAACAAGCTGAGCTACCCCACGGATAAATCCGCTTGGTTCGAACTTACTACGTAAGTTTCGTATACCCTATCTCTTCTCTTCGAGACGCTACGCGAACGTGGTCCCGACTCCTCACGCGCTATTGGATTACCGAATTTTAGATTTTAGATTTTAGATTAGAAAGATATCTCAAGAAAACCCAATACTGGGTCCAACTAGCTTATCCCCAATCCAATGACTTGTAGACTAGGTGTTGGGCTTTAGTTTTTCACCCTCACTCCCCCTAATCTAAAATCTAAAATCCTTGCATCCAAAATTGATAGAGCGATTTTGTAGCACTTTCAGCCAACAGTCTCGGTCGAAACTCAATGCAACAAATGTTGCTTGTTAAAAATCATAACACATGGACAGCGATAAAGATTGCCCCCGCCTTACCCCCATAGATAAATCTAGGGGCTACCTCGGCGCGGATAATTTGGTGTGATTAGTTTTGACGCTAAAAAACATATAGTTCTGCGAGATTTGCCTTAATTTGCGAGGGCATTATTCACATCCCAGGTATAAAAGCCGATTTTATCTGGCACTCTGGAGAATCTGCCAGTGCGATGACCTCTAGATAACTCATTGAGTACCTTGTTTTTTACCTCCCTGTGTTGCTGCGAATCCAGTTCCCCATAAATGCCATTAATTACATCAGCAACGCTGAAAATCCTACCTGGGTTTTGTCCCAACAGGGAGGTAATAGCATCAATCAAAAATTGACCTTCAAAGGTTCTGAGCATGGGGACAATTTTGGACTTCGGCAGGAGTAAAGGTTTCTTCTTCTTGGGTATGGCACCTATGGAGGTACTATTGCCACGAGTCGAGGCTAACGAACTTAAATCAAGGGTATAACAACCAGGCTCGTTAGGAATAGCTGCCCAGCAACCTCTTTCTCTACCATGAGTTAAGGAGGATTGAACCCTGCCTTTAACTACCTTGAACAGGCTTGACTCTAACTCCCCGTACAGCGATCGCACAATAAAATCTATATGGCAAACGGTACCCAGATGTTCTTGCAATACAATTTTAATAGCGTCCACCCTCGATAGAGACGCATACTGAGGGAGCATGGGAACTTCTTGGCCTCTGATTAACTTGCCGACTGGTGCTGTACGTGGAGAATGATCTAATTCCAAATTCTCTGCTTCCGGCTCCACCAGTAAGTCAATCTCAGTGGTGTACTCAGGGGATAGAAACTTGACTCTGGTGTCTTCAGACGCTTCTAATCGGGACATCTGTTCATTACCCCTGGTTCCTCCAGTCCAGGTTAATAACAAAGCTTCTACATGATCTAGCTGCGATCGCGCTTGGATGAACAGACGTTCATATTCTTCTACGAGGTGAGAATAGTAGTCTCGTAGTTCTAATAGTGGAGAGAGGAAGGTATTTGGAGGAGGTTCTAATAGTCCTTTAGTGTTCATAAGCTTTCAATCAATCTAATTCAGTGTAACTTTTGTAAGTCATTGGTCGGGGTTTGGACTTTTTCGCTTCCTGTGGCGATCTTTTTGGTGCTTGGGGTGGACGACATCTATCACAATAGAGGGGTCGAGGACCGAAAGTTTCACGCTTTGTAGCTTCGTGACATTCTTTACAGACAAAGTGAAAAATTCGCGTGTGGATCTGTCTCTTGTGTGCTCTGACTGTATATTCCCTAACATCAATTATTTTAGTGGTCATAGCTTGGAATCGTGAATTGCTGTCCTATGAATCATTCTATTAATATAGCTATTCAAGCAAATAAAACTGCATCAGTGTGTGTTGAGGAGCAACTTGGAGAGAAATTAGTAAATCTACCTGCAATATATGGAGACGACTTCTGGTGGAGTATTCTGAGTCTCACTATCGACCGATAGACCTGCCAGAAATAAAGATACAATCCCCCTCAAAGGAATAATGCTACAAAATAGACAAAAAGCTGGTATCTTCCGCTGGGGAAGTTTCTAATTTTCAATTCTGCCTAGCTTTATTCCTGTCAACTCTTTGATAACTGTTCTCAATTCTCCTCAATAGACATATCCAGAAATTAGTTAAAACTGAATTTTGGGATAAGTCTAACTACAATCCAACTCCTCCCTATATAACTAGTAGAGCATAATGGACGATTACCGGATAATTTTGTATGGTTTTGGCAATTCAACACCTCAGATGCATACACAAAACTTAAACGCTTGTATCCGGTTATCAACGATTAAGGGCTACTAGTGTTATCTCAGAGGTGTGATCATCTAAACCCCTCATTGTTACCCCAATGAGTAAATATGCTATCAGCAAGCACGGATAATCCAGTACGTCTGATTGCCTATCTTAAAATTAACTTAGTCTAAAACCCCTCTACCACAAGGCAGAGCAGATACTTTTTCTATAGAGGTTTAGTGATAAAAAATCGCCTCTTTTTGTAAGGAGACGGTTCGCAACTTGGGGCTTTACTTTTTTCTCTTAGGGGGCATTAGCCCAGAAGTGTTATTTGAGGAATTTTATTATACCACTTTTGGGGATACGAAACTCAAGTCATAGGAATTCTACTTATGCACCCTATCCCCACCCTAGTTGAGGGTGGGGACTTCCACAAATTGTTTAACTCAGATTAACCTTGACCGCCTTGCCTTGTTCGGATTCAGCCTTGGGGAGGGTTAGTTGGAGGATGCCATTTTTGCATTCAGCTTGCACCTTATCATGTTTAATGCGGGTAGGTAGAGGAATCACACGTTGGAATTTGCCATAGCGAAATTCTGAACGAGTCACACCATTTTCTTCGGTTCGGGTTTCATACTTGCGCTCACCGCTAATCGTAACTGATTCAGCGGTCACCTCTACATTTATATTCTTAGGATCTACACCAGGTACCTCTAGTCTTAAGTGCAATGCGTCATTGGTTTCTTCGATTTCTGCTGAGGGGATGAAGTTGTAGCCAACTCTTTCACCTCCGTCAGTGGATACTAATTTGTCAAACAAGCGATTCATTTGCCGCTGCAAGGTGTCCATTTCCCGGAAGGGGTCCCAGAAACGCTCAATGTCTGAGAATGGTTCTGAGCGTTCAATTTCTCGGAATGGATTCCATCGAACTATTGCCATAGCTATCACCTCATCAAATGTGCTATTGGTTTTTAGTTGGCTTAGTCTCAAGCTTCAAAGCTTGATTTATTTTCCTCAAGATTTTATTGTTTTGAAGCTTAATCTCAAGCTTTCTAAATATACGCTAGCACTAAAATTTTAAGGGAGTAGGTTCGGTTCTATTCCTATGAGCGATCGCAATATCCGTACTGGGTATCTAGCACCCTACTACTCCCTTCCCACTAAGTAACCGAACCGAAATATTTACAAACTAATATCTAGTCTTATCTAGACTGGGTACAGGATTTCAGCCCAGATTTTGTGTAATTAATTTTGTTCAAGTACTTGTGACCTTTGCTTAGGTACTTATAAGCAGTGAGAAGGGAGTAGTTCTTCAGCCTTAGGGGTTGCTGGTGTACTCAAGTACCCCATCAATATTTTCTATCCCATTTAAGATGATGGAAGTACGGTGGAGTTGTTGATCTCTTCTTTTACAAACTGCCGATAATTTATCGCCTCTAATATGGATATCATCGCATGTGAGTTGGTAGTTGCTATCCCGGTTAGGATCAGTTACTTTTAATACACCATCAATGTTTTCAATTCCTCGCAAAACTATTGAAGTCTGATTGTATGATCCATCTCTTCTACGACAGTTAGCTGATAAAACGTTGCCAGAGATGCTAATTTCCTTGCAAGTTTTCTGATAACTGCTACGTGCTGCATCAGCAGGGCCACTGATACTAAACAAAGTAGATGCAGTTAATAGGGTGATTGCAGTAATCAAACTCTTATTCATGTTTAACCCCTTGTACTTAAAAAGAAACCCTTAGATGAGATCATCAGCAGGATTGAAACAATACCAGCTTACTAGAAGAGTGCGTTTATAACAAACTACTGATCGTTCAGTCCAAAATTCATTGTTCAGGCTGCGAGAATTGCCGTCATATCTCCATAGTGCAGGCGATCGGTAATTGCTACCCTGACTAAAATAAGTTACTTTTGTTACATTAATGTTTTCAATTCTCCGCAAAAAGTACCTGATTTTTCTCTAGCTAGAGAAATAAAAAAGGTTCCCTAGTTATACAATATGTAAAGTAGTATTTAATTAGACAAAACTCTTTAACAATATATTCACTAGTAACTATATGACAGGAATGGAGCCTTGGGGGATATCCGTTGTTAGTGGGGTAGCAGTTCCTATTTTCCAGTCCCTTTGGACAGGCAGTGGTAAGCTTCTGGGGGTGTTTGGTAGAAACTTGGATTACAAAACTAGAGAGACAATTTTCAATGCCTCCAAGCAATATGTCCAAAACTATACAAAAAGGCACGGGATTCTTAAAGTCTTGGGGATGCGTGAATCTGTTAATTTAGAATCTGTTTATACAGCAGTTCAATTTCTAGATAATGATGCCATCCGTAGTTTTGAATCTATAGAGAAGTTAGAAAAATCATATCGCCAAGCTAACAGCCGCAGGTTTCAATTTCAGGATAATGTTAAACAACCAGGAATTAACGTCGCTAATGATAAACAATATCTAATGGTACTGGGTAGTCCAGGTGCGGGAAAGTCTACATTTTTACGCAAGATGGGACTGGAAGCACTCAAAGGTAAAAAAGGCGGATTTAAACACAACTGCATCCCTGTTTTTATCGAGTTGAAAACGTTCACATCCTGTGAGATTGATATCGAGAAATTTATTGTACAGGAATTTCGCATTTGCGGCTTTCCCGATCCTGATAAATTCACACTCAAGGCCTTAGAACAAGGTAAATTGTTAATTTTATTAGATGGATTGGATGAAGTACCAAGTAAAAACTTAACTGATGCAATTACCCAAATTCAAAACTTTGTGGACGAATATTCTCACAATCGGTTTATTGCTTCCTGCCGGACAGCGGCTTATCGTAGTGGATTCCGTCGCTTTAGTGATGTAGGGATGTCAGATTTTGATGATGATCAAATTGAGCAATTCATTTCTAACTGGTTTCACTCAAATGAAGATCAGCAGATGCAAACAGGCAAAAACTGTTGGGAATTACTGCAAAAACGAGAAAATGAAGCTGCGAAGGAGTTGGCGCATACACCTTTACTACTGACATTCCTCTGTTTAGTATATGACCGTTCCCAGAGCTTTCCCAGTAACCGCAGCACTCTTTACAAAAAGGCTTTACGGATATTGCTAGAAGAATGGGCAGCGGAAAAGCGAATTAATCGAGATGAGATTTATCAAGGGTTGCATATAGAATTAGAAGAGACATTACTATCAGACATTGCTTACCAAGGGTTTCAGTCTGACCGTCTATTCTTTCCTCAGGGTGATATTGTTGAGCAAATCAAGATATTTTTAGCGAGTAATCTAAATGCACCTCAGCATTTAAATGGTGAAGCAGTTTTGAATGCTATTGCCATTCAACAGGGAATTTTGGTAGAAAGGGCAGAGGATATATTTTCATTTTCCCATCTCACACTCCAGGAATATTTAACCGCTCAATATATTGTTGACCATCATCAATTGAAAGAATTAGTTACAGAACACCTGACAGATAAACGCTGGAAAGAGGTGTTTTTATTAGTAGCTGGGTTGATGCGCGGTGGTGCAGATGATTTGCTGTTGTTGATGGCAGAGGAAGCGCAAAAGTATATTCACAGTCACCAAAAGGTAAAAAACTTATTAACCTGGGCTGAACAGATGACGTATGGATCTGTCGGGAATTTTAAACCTGTGGGTAAACGTGCAGTTGCCAACGCCAACGCCAACGCCATCGCCAACGCCATCGCCAACGCCTACGCCTACGCCAACGCCAACGCCAACGCCAACGCTATCGCCAACGCCAACGCCATCGCCTACGCCATCGCCTACGCCAACGCCTACGCCAACGCCTACGCCAACGCCAACGCCAACGCCAACGCCTACGCCAACGCCTACGCCAACGCCTAAGCCATCACCCTGATCATCAAACAAACTACTGAACTTGAAAAATTAAAAATTTTTAATAATCAAGTCAACCTAACTACCCTAATTGCCAGATTAAAAGTACTAGAAGCTAAAATTCCCGATGATAATCAACCCCGTGAGGTGCGTCGTGAATTTGCCGAAGGTCTTAGACATACCATACTTAATAGTTTACAACTTTCCCCAGAAATCGTCGATTTCTCTAATGAAGAAGCGCAAGCACTAGAAAATTATCTCTACGCTAACTACCTCATAATCCAGTGCAAAGAATCTGCACTGCGAGTGTCACCCACAACCTGGGCAGGAATTGAAGAGCAGATGTTGTTGCCTCCCAAAAAGTAGGGGAGAAGAGGGAGATGGATCTATCTTCTTCTCAAGAACTGCTGCAAAAGCGACTACAACACAGAATCACTTTTTGGAGGGAGTACAACAAATTCTCCAAAGCCAGTTTGACACCCTTGAGGAGCCTGATAATCCCCACCACAGGTAATTGTGGTAAAGATTAGAGAGGCTTTAGGACCCTACCTACACAGATCCTTTCTTGCCCATCAAACTGGTTACTATACTAAGCAAAACGGTCCCAGTTAGCGAAGTCTGATATACTCACTACTAAGGATTGAAATAAAATAGTAATGTGCCATGAATATTGTCACACCAAAGCGATTCACTATTGAAGAATATCATCGACTGATTGAACTGAAATTTCTCCAAGAGAGAGATCGCATTGAGTTGATTCATGGAGAACTAATTCAAATGGTAGCAAAAGGTACGCCTCATACAGTTTGCGGCTCTATCTTATGCCGCCAATTGGATCGATTGTTGGGAGATCGCGCCGTGATTCGTGGACAAGATCCGATTACTTTGCCAAATCAAAGTGAACCTGAACCAGATGTAGTGATTGCACGCGGCAAAGATGAAGATTATCTCGCCCATCATCCCTATCCCGAAGATATTTTTTTAGTGATGGAAATTTCCGACTCAACCCTAGATTACGACCAAACAACAAAGTTACAAATCTACGCAGAAGCCGGAATTGCTGATTATTGGATTTTCAACTTAGATGTTCGCCAACTTGAGCGTTACAGCCAACCATATAAAACTTCTCAATGTCAATTTAATTACCTCAGCAAGCAGATCTCTTTACCCGATCAATCAGTGGCAATTCCTGGATTTGCGGATGTGCTATTAAACTTAAGTCGGATTTTTCCTACTGTTGTAGGTGCCTAAACACAGCGATATCTACAACGCAGATGCTGTTACCTCCCAGGGAGTAGATGGAGAAATTCCCCGTCCCCAAGCCAAAATTCAATTTTCCGCCCACTCCTTACTCAGGCTGCGGAAATCGTAGTTATTAGCCCCCGGATGACAGCTAATACAACTGCCAATTTGCACAGGACGAGGTAACTTAACACCGGGATGTAAGACTTTGAAATAGCGGGAGTCGTTGACACGATAAGGTGTTTGTTCATCTTGTAGCAGGTCGCGGGAGAAAGTTAGAAGATACTTCCACACCAAGATGCGCGGTGGGTCGATTAAGGGTTTTAGTGTTGCACCGTAATGCTGAGGGTCTTGGAGGATATTCAACCAAGTCTGGCTGGGTAAAACAGCAGGTGGTAGGGCAATATGACAAGTTGAACAATTTTCTAAATACAATTCTTGCCCTAGTTGAAATTTTTCAGGTATTACGTCAACGGTGCCAATACTAGCTGGGGGAGTGGCGCCTTGAACACTATTGGTCAAGGTGATTAACCAACCCATAGCTAAACTCCAAGCCAAAATGATCATCAGCAACCCCAAAGGACGGCGCTTAAGTTGGCGTGGTTTAACAATATCTAACATTCCTCACACCCCTAAATTAAACATTTTTTATATTGGTCTATAGGAATCATCTTGGATTTTGGCAAAAACTCCCTACATCTCTACCAATTTGGGATTAGGGGAGAGATTGATCTGTTCTCCCCTGTTCCCTCTGAAATATTAAGGAATGGGAACCGATCGCAATAACCGCTCGACCACTGTTTTAGCATTCCGTCCACCTCTGGGAATCAGTCGATGACAGAGAACGTAGGGGACGATAAACTTTACATCATCGGGAGTTACATAATCACGACTGAGCAGAAAAGCTAGGGCTTGGCTAGCTCGTTGTAAAGCCAGAGTTCCACGGGGACTTACACCTAAAGTTATTTCTTCATCCTGCCGTGTTGCTCGTACTAATTCTAAAATGTATTTCTGTAAAGAGGTTTCTATTCTTACCTGAGAACAAATTTGGCGCAGCTCAGCTACTTCTGCCAAAGTGATACAAGGCTGTAAATCAGCGACCTGAACCCCATGTTGTAGACTTTGCAGCATTTGAAGTTCTTCTGCCTCCGTCGGATAGCCCAAACTCAAGGACAACATAAACCTGTCCATTTGTGCTTCTGGTAGGGGAAAAGTACCTTGGTACTCAATGGGGTTTTGGGTAGCTATGACAAAGAAAGGTAGAGGCACTTGACGCGAGACACCATCAACTGTTACTTGATGTTCCTCCATCACTTCCAACAAAGCCGACTGGGTGCGGGGGGTAGCGCGGTTGATTTCGTCTGCTAGCAGCACATTGGCAAATACAGGGCCAGGGAGAAAAGAAAATTCACCAGTTTTTGGGTTCCAGATATTAGTCCCCGTGATATCAGTTGGCAACAAATCGGGAGTGCATTGTAGCCGTTGAAACCTGCCATCCAAGGAACGAGCTAAGGACTTAGCCAGAAGGGTTTTACCAACACCGGGGACATCTTCTAGTAGGGCATGTCCCCCAGCCAATAGGGCAACTAGTACTAAGCGGATGGCTTCAGCTTTGCCAACAATAGTCTGAGCCAAATTTTGTGTTAGAGCGTCGATTTTTTCTCTCATGCGGCATGGGGGGAGATGGGGACTAGGAACTCAATCCCAATCTACAGTATTCCCCCTTCCCCAGTCACCAATTACCTTACGCGTAAAACTTTTCTCGCTTGGGTACAGTCAAACTGAATTTGGGTTCTCAGGGCTTCTATGGAGGGAAATTTTTGTTCAGGGCGTAAGAATTCCACTAGCTGCACAATCAACTTTTGACCATATAGGTTGCCAGACCAATCTAGTAAATGTACTTCCACAGATGAGTGGGAACCATCTACTGTGGGTCGATAGCCAATATTCATCACACCTAAATACTGAGCAGATGTATCAGATACTTCACTAAGGATGGAAATTAGGACAGCATAAACACCTTGGTGCGGCAAAAACTTGTCTTTTGGAAGTTGCAAATTAGCAGTAGGAAAGCCGATAGTTCTACCTAACTGTTGACCTTGAATCACAAGACCTGTGAAGGTATAGGGACGCCCTAGTAACAGATTAGCCCGTTGAATATCTCCTCCCTCAAGAGTTTGACGAATTAATGAAGTGCTAATCCGATTATCCTGGGCTGTGGTGCTACCACATTTGTATTCTGTGGGTAGGTTATTGGGGTAAGTCTGTAAGGGAACAATTGTTACGGGAATATTGTACTTGGCAGCCAGTAACTGCAACTCCCCAGCTGTACCAGTGCGGTCCTTACCGAAACAAAAATCCTGTCCAACGCTAATTTTTTGGCATTGCAGTTTTTGGACAAGAATTTTTTCTACGAACTCTTGGGGGGACAAAGCCGATAGTTCTCTGTCGAAGGGTAGCAATACTAGTTGTTCTACCCCAAGCGATCGCAAATGTTGGACTTTTTCATCCAGTGGTGTTAACAAAGCCCTGAGTTGCCCTGTAAAAAATTCCTGTGGATGGGGATGAAAGGTAACTACTGTTGAGTATATCCGCTGCTGGGGTAGGTTCTCCCCCTTACTCGGCTGTAAAACTGGTTGAATTACCCTTTGATGACCAAGGTGGACACCATCAAATTTGCCAAGAGCGACAGCAGTTGGTGTTAGTAGCTCTTCCATCGACGAAGCAACCCACACAGAACACCTATTTTGAGACAAATTTAGCACGCGGATTCTAGGATTTTAGGTTTATTTTAGCTATCAGTAGTCAGATTTTGTAGGACCTACGCATTTTGGATGTACCAATTTTAGATTAGTGGAGAAGGAATTTTCGATTTAGAATTTCGGATTTTAGATTAGGGGAAAACGGATCAATCTCTCCACTACCTCCTACCCCCTGATCACCAATCTAATCTAAAATACAGATTCCCTTTTACAGAGAAAACCTGGTAAAAGGAAAAGATTCTGATAAGGGGTTGTCCATGGGAATATTGAGTACTAATCCTTCACGTGCCATAATTGCCCCAGGGAATTTCTCTGCGACTTGTTTTCCCACACAATCTAGAAACTCATCATTGTGGCTAGGGTCATGGTGGTAAATGACTAAAGTTTTCACATCAGCGGCTTTAGCGACTTTTACAGCTTCTTGCCATGTGGAATGACCCCAGCCCGATTTCGGTAGTGTGGAGGAATGGTATTCTTCATCGGTGTAGGTGGAGTCGTAGATGACTACATCGGCATTGCGAGATAGCCATAGGACATTTTCATCTAGCCGATCAACAAAGTGTTCAGTGTCGGTAATATAGGCAGCAGCAGCACCAAGCCAGTTAACTCGATATCCTACGGCTTCCCCTGGATGGTTTAAAGCTGCTGTTTCGACTGTAATATTGTCGATATAAATGGGTTCTCCCCGTTGTACAGTATGAAAAATTAAACTGGCCTGCATGACTTGCAAGGGCACAGGGAAATTAGGGTGAAGCATCTGATCATTGAGACGCTGTTCGATAGTAGAACCATCGGGAGCGATCGCGCCGTAGATATGAAACTTATTCCCCTTCATAAACCCTGGAGTAAAGAAGGGAAACCCTTGCATATGATCCCAGTGCGAATGGGTGAAGAATATATGGGCTTCTAGGGGCATCTGGCTCATTAAGGATTGCCCTAGCACATATAATCCTGTACCTCCATCGAAAATTAAGCGTTTACCGCCCACTTGCATCTCCACGCAAGGGGTATTACCACCGTAACGGACGGTGTGTGGCCATGGGGTGGGGATGCTGCCGCGAACGCCCCAAAACTGCACAGTAAATTGATTCTCTATCCTAGACATAGGTGTTGCTTACTGGACTAAGCGGGCGATAAATCACGAGAATGTTCTGAATTATGTTAAGTCTGAGCAGAATGTAGTTAGTTTAGTAAAGCACAATACCCTACTTAAGATTCACTTCGGTAGATGCAAATGAGACAGTATGACGTAAAAAATTTCGGCGTTGCTGAATCATAGGATAATTTTGCTCTGTATGAAACCAAACCTTAATTGTTCCAGCCGTCAATGTCATCCCGCAAATATGCAACGCCAAAATTTCTTCCCTTAGGATCTTTGTGTATTTAGTTATTACTTTATAGCCTAAAACCGGCTGACTAAACTAGCTACTTAGGGTAGGTTAAACTCCCACTTAGATAATTCTTGCAGTCCGTTTGCATAAGTTAGATTGTATTGTAAAGGTGTTATACTGATACAGTTTTTACGTATAACATCCACATCAATTGGGATGTCCTGGTCCAGATTTAAACCGATGGTTGGTTCCACATCTTCCAATACTTCTCCGGTCAACCAGTAATAAGTTTTTCCTCGCGGATCAACTCGTTTATCAAAAACATCAACGTATCTTCTAATACCTTGACGAGTTAAAATAACACCAGTAATTTCCTCCCACTTGATTGCGGGAATATTGACATTTAGCAGTGTTAAAACTGGTATAGGTTTTAGTGTCAGTTGCTCTACTAGGAGTTGGGCAAACTTGGCAGCAGGTTGAAAGTCTTTGGAAGTATGACTAGCCAAACTAAATGCTATACTAGGTATACCTTCGATTATGCCTTCCATTGCTGCTGAAACAGTACCAGAATAGAGGATCTCTGTACCTAAATTAGCGCCTTGATTAATTCCCGACAGCACCAGATCTGGGGGAGAATCTAGTAAAGCCCACAGTGCCAATTTGACACAATCCGAGGGAGTCCCATCACAGGCCCAAGCCATAACAGCGGGATGAAAAAGTGAATCGACGATTTCGGCACGAATGGGTTGGTGCAGGGTGAGTCCGTGTCCTGTTGCTGATCGTTCTCGGTCAGGACAAACCACGGTTACTTCATGACCTGCCATTACCAAGGTGTCCACTAGGGTACGGATACCTAGAGCATAAATTCCATCATCGTTACTAACTAGTAATTTCATCGGCTAGGGGAGTCTACAAAGTTTGGTTGAGAAATCAAACAGGAGTCCTATGGTAGTTCAAGGAATTACTAGTGTAATTTATTAATGCTGCACAAAACAGATGATTTGTCGATCAGTCCCACTATAGACTAATGACTAGCTGACTAATGACCAAATAACTAATGACTAACAATTTAGAAGCTCAACTTTTAGCACTACAGCAGGAAGGGGAAAAAGCGATCGCTGCTGCTGATACCCTAGAACGACTGGAGGAACTCAGAGTCAATTATCTGGGTAAGAAGGGAGAATTGGGGGCACTATTACGCAGTATGGGGCAGATGAGTGCAGAGGAAAGACCGAAAATTGGGGCAATAGCCAATACTGTCAAAGAGAATCTGCAAGCTAGTCTTGACCAACAACGGGCTATTCTAGAATCTGCCCAAATTCAAGCGCAGTTGGAGGCAGAAACCTTAGATGTGACAATGCCAGGAATTTACCGTCCCCAAGGTCGGATTCATCCCCTCAACGGCATTATTGATCGGGCACTAGATATTTTTGTGGGTATGGGTTACACAGTGGCTCAAGGGCCAGAGATGGAAACAGATTACTACAATTTTGCGGCTCTCAATACTCCCCTTGACCACCCTGCCCGTGATATGCAGGACACATTTTACTTGCCTGATGGAAATTTGCTGCGGACTCACACCTCATCAGTGCAAATTCGTTACATGGAAAAAGAGGAACCACCAGTTCGGGTTGTAGCTCCAGGACGAGTCTATCGCCGGGATAATGTAGATGCTACCCACTCAGCTGTTTTCCACCAGCTAGAACTGTTAGCAATTGATGAAGAGCTAACTTTCACAGACCTCAAAGGCACAATTAAGGTGTTTTTACAAGCAATGTTTGGGGAGTTGCCAATTCGGTTTCGCGCTAGTTATTTCCCATTCACTGAACCCTCTGCGGAGGTGGATTTACAGTGGAATGGACGCTGGTTAGAGGTGATGGGTTGCGGAATGGTCGATCCGAATGTTTTGAAAGCAGTGGGGTATGATCCTGAAATTTATACAGGATTTGCCGCTGGTTTTGGTGTGGAACGCTTTGCCATGGTGTTACACCAGATTGACGATATCCGCCGCTTGTATGCCAGTGATTTGCGGTTTTTGCGCCAGTTTTAATATTGGGCGGGGAAACCCGCCTAAAAATAGTTATTGAGTTTTTCAGCAGACCCTAAGTAGAGCGTTTTAAGTCACAAGTATAAATACTCCTATGCAGGGGTATAATGGCAGATTACTACAATTTTGCCGACCTCAATACTCCCATTGCCAATCCTGCCAGTGATATCCAGGACGATTCACTTGATGTATTCTGCCAATTATTCAGGAGGTGTAATAGTGGTTATTGCTCAAACCAAGCTGCCAAACCTTACCCCAGATGAGTATCGAGCGATGGAGGAAACCGCAGAGGAACGCCACGAATACTGCGACGGAGAGATTATAACTATGCCTGGAGGTTCCCCTATCCACAGCCGCATTACTGTAGATATCACGACTTTTCTCAACTTGGCACTCCGAGATACTAACTTTCAAACCTACAACAATGATTTGCGAATCTGGATTCCCCACTTCAATCATGGAACCTATGCCGATGTGCTTGTGATCAATGGTGAACCAGAATTTAATAGTAATCGCACCGATGAAATCCTCAATCCTTTACTGATTATAGAAGTCCTTTCACCCTCCACCGAAGGCTATGATCCAGGGGAAAAATTTAGGAAATATCGCTCTGTTCCTAGCTTTTGTGAATATCTCCTTGTCAGTCAAACTGAACCCTATGTGGAGCAGTATCATAAGCTAGAACTACAAAATAATGAGCGATGGGAATGGCAGGTTTATGATCGCATTGCTCAGTTAGTTGTCCTGCACAGTTTAAATGTAGAACTGCCGATGACTGAAATTTATCGTCGGCTTAAAATATAACTAATAATTCCTAGAGTTAAAGAACTTTGTGGTTACAACCCAAACCCCCAAACTACCACTGCCACCGCCCCTTGTTGGCTCAGAAGTTGGCTCTTTTACTGAGGATACAGTAACTCAACGTATGCCTGCCATCGCTCGCCGGGTGATCGCCGAAAATAATTTCTCCACATCAGTTAATCAACGCTTAGAAAAACTGGCCACAGAAATACCAACGGGACATTTACCACCTCTAGTAAATGATACAGGCGCCGATTTTACCGACTGGGAGAAATATCTAGAACCTTACATAGGTCAACGGTGGGTAGATGTCCCCTGGTTCTTGGTGGAAACATACTTTTATCGGCTAATTCTGGAAATTACTAATTATTTTCGTCCAGGTGAAGGGCAAGTGGTTGATCCCTTTGAGTCCCAAAAATCCCAAGGGTTAGAAGCCTCCATAGACTCGATTATCTCCCTATGTTCTCAGCTAGGCAAATGGTTAGCTGAGTCCCAAAAATTGGCTAAACCCAACACTGCGTCGGTGATTGCTCTATTCTATTTTGCCCTGTGGGGAAATCGAGCTGATTTAAGTCTGTGGTCAGCTTATGAAGATGATCGGAGTCAGTTTGATATTCAAAATCAACTCACTCATATCCTAGTTGATGATATTTTTAAGGTCAGCGACTTGATTTACAATAATCGAGGGGGACGGGTTGATTTTATCGCCGATAATGCCGGTTTTGAGTTGATTTGTGATTTATGTTTGGCAATTTTCCTCTTAGAAACTGGCTTGGCAGGTCAAGTTTACCTGCACTTAAAACCCCATCCAACTTTCGTATCTGATGCCATGATCAAAGATGTGGAGGTCACAGTGGACTTTTTGTCCGGTAGTAGCCACCCCCAGGTTAAATTAGTCACCCAAAAACTCCAAGCAAACTTGATATCAGGTAACTTAGTTCTAACTACCGATTACTTTTGGACATCCCCATTGGCATTTTGGCAAATTCCCGACTCCCTGGGATCTGAACTGGCAAGTTCAAATTTAATTGTCGTTAAGGGAGATGCCAACTATCGCCGCTTACTAGGCGATCGCCACTGGGAATTTACCACCAACATTGCAGATATTATTACCTACTTACCAGCACCAATGGTAGCCTTACGCACCCTGAAGTCAGAAGTTGCTGCGGGGATTAAAGTGCCAGTTGTAGAGACAGTGGCAAAGTCTGACCCTTCCTGGCTGACTAATGGACAATGGGGTATCATTCAGTTTGTGGATCATAGTAGTTCTAGCAACCTTGACACTCTCAGGCTTTAAAGCCTGAGATTCTGCGGACAGAGAAAGTCTAACTCTCGCTAGAGTTTCCCACTTACCGAGTGTTTCTATGAATTTAATTTCTGAGCCACCAATTCCGGTCAAAATCCAAAAGATGAAGCAACGAGTCCGGTGGCAGCATCCAAGCATTGTCCAACGGGGAATAGACCAAACTAGCATGGTCTTAGAGGATGGCAAGCAGGAGAGTCCAGAATTTTCATTTATGGTCATGGGTGACACAGGCACAAAAACCCACTCTAGTCATCATCCCCAACGACGAGTAGCTGAAATGATGCTAGCTCACAGTGAAGGGTGTAGTTTTGTCTTACATACTGGGGACGTAATCTATGTGGTGGGTTCCCATGAATATTATTCAACTAACTTTATTGAACCCTATCGAGAATTTCTCTTAGGTGGGGAGAATCCGAAAAACATTGCCTATGATAAGATGGTATTTAAGCTCCCGATTTTGCCAGTTCTCGGGAATCATGATTACTACGATGTCCCCCTCATCTACCGACTACTAACAGGTCCTACCCTATCCCTGCGCCGCTTCCTGCGCCACAAGGATGAACTGGAGATTGGTTGGCACAGTTCAAATCAGGGTGATGCTTACGCTCGCGCCTTTCTTGATTATTTAGTAGGAATCGCCTCTCCCCAAGAGTTGGCAACCCATTTAGACCAGCACTACACAGCCAAAGGTAGCACAGGCCGCTGTTTACGTTATGAGCCAGGAAAATTTACCCGTGTACCCAACCGCTACTACACCTTTCGCTACGGTGGAATAGATTTCTTTGCCTTGGATTCCAATACTTTCAATACACCATCACCCCTTCCTACTACCCAAGCTGGGGAAAGCTATCGACAGATATTGGAACAACGCCGTCAGCAGATAGAACAAGAAGAGTTGCAACTGTTGGCGGACTGCGAACGCCTCAACCCAGACACCCCCAAGGAAGCTGATCAAATCGATGAACTTAGTGCTAAATTAGACCAAATCAACGAAATTAAGCTCGATATTGAGAAACAGCTAGCATCCCAAACTACATCTACCATTGATGTTGAACAACTAGACTGGCTACGCCATCGGCTGATTGAATCTTGGCATACCTCCCAGGTGCGGGGACGTGTACTCTATTTCCACCATCCTCCCTACGTAACGGAGGCAACCAAATGGCATCAAGCCCAAACCCTGGCAGTTCGCTATCGTCTACGTGGGGTATTAACAGCAGTGGCGGAAAGCCTGGGTAATTTAACGGCAGAACGACCCATAGTTGACCTAATTTTAAACGGTCATGCCCATTGTTTAGAACATCTTTGCACTGTAGATACGGGATATGCCGACTCTCACATCAACTGCATCATCTCAGGTGGCAGCGGTCACCGTCCACGGCGTCAACGGGAAGAGGGGGTAGAACTGATGGAAACTTTTGTGGATACTGTTGGCTGTCCCACGCGCAAAGTTGCAGATTCAAAGTTGTTTGTTGGTCGTCAAGACCCCCGTTTGCCATACTCTTGTGTACGGATAGATGTTCAGGATACTTTTCCCCCTAAGTTTATTATCAGACCCTTGATTACAGAGCGAGTAGGGGAAAAATGGTGCGATCGCCAGTTGGCTGCCATTGTAATTTAATTAGATATTTCCTGGGGTACATACATCACAAGTTCCTCACATTTTGGGGCTAGATTCAGGATACGTCTGGGTTTCATGCTCTCCAATAGACCCACGGGCATATTAACAGTCAACGACCAAAGCATAAAGGAGTTTAAATAGATGGAAACTAAGCCATCCAAATCATTAACAGTACCTATAGAAATTCCCACAGGTTATCTTAACATCATGGGGTATGTTGATCAGTCAGAAGTTAATGGACCAGGTACTCGTGCTGTTGTTTGGGTACAAGGCTGTCCCCGTGAGTGTACAGGCTGCTTTAATCCGGATTCTTGGTCGTTTGAAATTAACCAATTAATTGATATTGATACACTGGCGGCAAATATTCTCAGTAATCCCCATAATACAGGTGTCACATTTTCCGGTGGTGAACCCTTTTGGCAAGCTCCTGCCCTCACTTCTCTAGCGCGAAAGGTTAAAGCCGCAGGCTTAAATGTGATGTCTTTTACAGGCTTTACCTTGAAGGAATTGCAATCTAAATCTGCTCCTCCCGGTGCTCAAGAATTATTAGCCCAGTTAGATATATTGATTGACGGGCCCTATGTTGAGTCTCAAGCCATAAATTCACCACTGTCTCCAGTTTCTTCGAGAAATCAACAGGTGTATGTTTTTAACCCTGCTTTTGAAGACAAGATTACCTGGGCTAGTGACCAAATAGAAATTCATATCCTCAAGGATGGTAATCGGATTGTCACTGGTTATCAAGGGATGTTGGAGTTAGTCTAGAGGAAGTTCAGGCGATCGCTATATAATTATAGCCTTTCCTAATCTAGTGAGGTACATATACTCCTTAATTCCTAAGGGTTTCAGCTTTTTAAGGTGTACCTCATTTGACTGAGAAAGGCTATATCAGGTGTCCAAGTGAGAAAAAATATGAGAATTTAAGCTCCTTAATCATTACGCTTATTACCGAGACTTTTTTTCATTATAGTTAATGTATGGTTGCATCACCCGGCATCAATAATATGACCAACACCAAGACCAAATATGACTCCCCCTGGAAAGATATGCTTGAGTTATACTTCCAGGACTTTATTAGCTTTTTCTTTGTTGACCTTTACGACACAATTGATTGGACTAAACCCATTGAATTTTTGGATAAAGAGTTAAGAGAAGTCACTAAAGACGCAAAAATAGGGCGACGGCTAGCGGACGCACTTGTGAAAGTTTATCGGACTGATGGTCAACCAATTTTGGATTTTGGATTTTAGATTTTAGATTTTAGATTGAGAATATCCCTAAATAAAAACTCCCAACCCCTGTTCTCAACCTACTAATTTCAAATCCAAAATCGTCTGATTGGATAATGACGCTACCAAAGAAATTACAAGCAGAATTTGATCAGCAAATTACTCAGTATGAAGAGGAGATGAAGATGCCTTACATTACCAGTACTCAGAGACTTGCTGAAGAACGGGGTAGACAAGAGTTGGCGAATTCATAGGGGGTAACACTCCTTACGCCCATTTTATCTTACTCAGAGTGCCTTCCTTGGTGCTTAGTAGCAAATTACTACACCAGTTCCCAGTAGAAAAAACAACGCCAAATCAGAGGTTTTAGGGTGGGGGTTAGACCCATCATTAATTCGCCAACAACATCATAAATCTAGGGGCTACCTCGGCGCGGATAATTTGGTGTGCGAGGGCGTTTCGCTATGCCGCGGCGGGCTACGCCTACGCTATTTATCTGATAGCTCATCCATCAAAGCCTGAAGCGGCGTAATTTCGTTCATACACATGATAGTCGATTTGTACAGTGCGTAAGTCCTAGATCCATATTTCCTCTAGCTACTACAGCCTGTCTTTTGACACGGTTGTAGTTTCAGTTAAAGGATACATAGAGAAAAATACGTTTGTGTTTTTCTACTTACAGTGTTCTTAGGAAAATCAATGTCTCACCTCAGATCTTTGTGGAAGCCATTTAGCTCCATCCTTTTAATATTGATAGCTACGCCTGTACTTGCTCATAGCGTCCAAATGTCTGGCGATGTGGGAGCCATCATGCATATTGAACCCCATGATGATCCCCATGCTAATAAGCCTACGACTGTTTGGTTTATTCTCACTCATAAGGGCGGGCGGGTCATTACACTATCGAAATGTAATTGCCAGCTTGCAGTATATGCCGTTCCTCATGATCAACATGCCTTACCATTATTCAGTCCAGTTTTAAAACCTGTTACTGGTGACCAATATCAAGGGATTCCTGGTGCTGACATTACTTTCCCTCAGGTAGGTGAATACGAATTAAAACTGAGCGGATATCCTAAGTATCCTCATGATCCTAAAGAGCATCTTCCATACAATGATCGATTCACAGCTTTCACGATAACCTACAAGGTTATTGTGGGAAATTAAGTAACTTTTCTAACAAAATTTAGGCATATTTACTGAATAAGTTACCATCTGCTAACAACAATGGGGTAAGATTATGGGTCACCAATTCAAAAGTATTGCGATTATTTCCCAGATTGCCGTTGCATTCCTGTTCTATCTATCAAATCCTGCTTTTGCTCAAACATTAGACACCACAGAAGATTCTGACCAAGAAGAGATTACCCCAGTATTCCAACTTTCAGATGTTAAACCTACTGGTCGAGCTTTTCATACCAGCGATAACACCGTTCAAGAAGAGATCACTTCAGTATCCCAACTTTCAGATGTTAAACCTACTGATTGGGCTTTTCAGGCGTTGCAATCCTTAATAGAACGCTATGGTTGTATCAAGGGATATTCTGACTCAACATATCGTGGTAACCACTCCCTCAGCCGTTATGAATTTGCCGCCGGTGTCAATGCTTGCCTGAACCAGATGAATGAATTGCTGGCTTCGACAACACAAAGTGTAGTGAAAAAAGCAGACTTAGATGTGATGCAAAAACTACAGGATAGTTTTGCCGCAGAACTGAAAACCCTCCGCAGTCGAGTGGATGGGTTGGAAGCCTCCACTGATGTCTTAAAAGAAAATCAGTTTTCGACAACGACGAAGCTGGATGCTAATGTCCTTTTTGACTTTACAACTGTTGGGGGTAACAAACAGGCTAATGGCAGTGGTGCACCAGTGAGTCGTAATCCGATTGTCAGTGATTTTCTTTGGCTGACCTTCGATACCAGTTTTAAGGGCACTGACCTGCTGAGAACTCGTTTGCAAGCTAGCAATACGCCTAATTTGAGTATTGCTACAGGCACTAACATGGGGCGCTTGACATTAGATGATTATGATGTCCCTAATCAAGTGACTTTAGTTAAACTATCGTACCAATTTAAGTTAGGAGCCAAACTTGGCATCCATATTGGTGCAAATGATGAAATACATGAAATGATCGATGATGATGTTGATGCTGTTTCTCCACTGGGTGATCATTTTAATGGTTCCATTTCACTTTTTGGTCAGTTCAACCCCATTTTTGCCATAGGAGGAGAAGATGTTGCTGGTGGTGCTATCTCTTATGAGTTTAGCAAAGCACTTAGACTGAGTACAGCCTATGCTGCTGGTGGCAATAGCGATATTCCAAGTCCCGGTTCGGGACTTTTTAACGGGACTTATGTAAGTTTGACTGAACTGACGTTACGTCCCGTTGAGCATTTGACTTTTGGACTCACCTACGTCCACTCTTACAGTTCTAACGATGATGACCCGAACAATGCGCTTAATACTGGTACAGGCAGTATGAATGCCATTGACCCCTTTAATGGCAGTCCTACTGCTGCTAACTCCTATGGTGCGAATATGGATTATGAAGTGAGTCGTAGGTTCACCTTAGCAGCATCGGGAGGCCTTACATATGCCCATGCAGAGGGAGGTATGTATCAAGGAGCCAATGCCACTATTGTGAACTGGTCAGTTACCGCAGCATTCCCGGATTTGGGGGGACAAGGAAATTTAGGCGGGTTTATGATTGGACTGCCACCGAAGGTAACTAGTAATGATGTTTCAAGTCGCGTCGATCCCAATAGCTCGCTAGAATTAGAGTTGTTCTACCGCTATGCTGTTAATGATGCTATTGCAGTAACACCAGGGATAATTGTGGTTACTCATCCTGAGAACAACAACAATAATGACACAATCTATATTGGCACAGTTCGCACTACCTTCTCTTTCTAGTCAAAGATATCCTGGTGAAGTCAAAGAGACTAATTATGTTCCTGTTACTCTAGGTTCGCGTAAATTTTTAAAGGTTATAGTGAATTAACAAAACTGATACACTATGAAACTGACGTTACGTAGCTTCTCCAACCTGCTGCTTGCTGTGCGACAGTATTGGTGTAACAATAGGAATAAATATAGGTATCACACTTACTCCAGGTATGGATTTGTACGCTACGCAGATGATTTCATCATCACTGCTCCCAGCAAGGAAGATTTAATAGCCATCAAACCTATCGTAGAAGCATGGCTGGCGTTAACGAGTCTACAACTTAACCAGGAAAAGACCAGAATTGTCCATATTAGATATCTCCGACAATTAATATCTGCATCTTGCTGCATCAGGGTTTCAGGCTCATTTTCGGAGATGTCTATTGACGACCGATTTGATTTTCTCGGCTTTAATAGACATCTCCGAAAACTCTCAAAGCATTGCTGTGACTAGCTTTAAGGCTTGAAATAAAGCTAAAGCAGATTAGCTAGTCTACACGATAAAATGAGGGTTTGAGATAATTACTGTTGCTAACTTAGGTTAAACATAGAGTAATATGCATTATTTTTATGGTTATGTGCTTGGCTCTATTACCTCTGGTAAAATCAGGGTTTTAATGCGGAGTCTTACTAATCCACAAATCGTCTTAATTACCTTTTCATATTTATTAGGAATTAACCTAAATCTCTCTTGAGCAATTCTAAATATTTT
>Ga0209208_10000268_pt1 | contig 63223 bp, 59 predicted proteins | sample S1TSphfallax_3_FD_187694 | JGI IMG/M metagenome (GOLD analysis project Ga0209208, IMG submission 187694) | Host-associated microbial communities from peat moss isolated from Minnesota, USA - S1T2_Fd - Sphagnum fallax MG (SPAdes) (version 2) | ecosystem: Host-associated > Plants > Peat moss >... | reverse complement strand
TCGACTATTTTTGCTAACTTATTAGGAAGAAGGCTTTTGGGATCTCACAAAATTGGATTTTAAAACCCCCTGAGATTTTGTGGCGGATTTTCGCAACTTGAAGATTTTGTTTCGCAGAAAATGGGGAAAAAAAAAAAAAAAAAAACAAGAGTTTTTTGTGTGATTTATAGGGATTTTTTTCGCCATTTTTTGAATTAAAAAATAATTAAATTAACCACATCTAGACCTAGGCACTTCTTAGGTCGCCACTTGTAGCAGCACTTTTGTAAAACTGCTACAGTCCACCTAGGACGGTAGCCATTTAATGGCTAATGAATATTTGGAGATCCTCGCCAGTGGACCTACTTGAGGAATTTTGAATTTTATAATTTTATATTTTAAAAATAAAATAAAATAATTTAATTTAATTACTTAAATTTTAAATATATATTTTTAAAATAAAAAGCCCTGTTCAAAAAGCCCTATGTCAAATGAAGATTTTACTCTTCTTTTTTTTCTTTTTTTTTTCCCCCTTAAAACAAGGAAAACAAAAATATACACTAGACAATGTCAAGTACAAAAGGTATATTATATAAGGGTAACATTATTATTATTATTATTATTATTATTATATGTGATGATAATGCCTCCTTGAAAATGTGGACACACATTTTTCATTTTAAAAATTCACAATTTTATTTTGCAAAAGGTACTTTTTTCATTTTTTAAGATGCACATTTCGTTTTATTATTGTTATTATTAAATTATATAATTGATCTCAGGATTCAAATTTTAAACAAGGCTTTTTTTTTTTCTTTTTTTTTCTTTTTTGAAAACCTTAGGAAAGGTCCATGGGTGTGAGAGCATTCCTGAAAATGAGGCCCATTTTGTTGAGGAAATAAGGGGTTTAGGGTTTAAACCCTAAACCCCTTATTTCCACAAAATTAAAAAACCCCTAAACCCCAATGCCTTCATTTCGCCAAATTTCGAGTTTAAAAATATGATTTCGACCTATATAAAGTATTTTTCCATTAAAAAAAATTGACCCAAATTCGCCAGATATTTTATGATACTTTCCAGCAGGTAGCCGAGAATACAGGAAGCTTCTGATTTTGTTTTTACTTTCAAATATAATATGTAGCCAAATATGGCTAAATTATCTTCTGGATGATCGCCACTTCAGCTCCATTGAAAAAACAAGAACTGCGTGGGACCGAAAATTCACAAGACTTGGACTTGGAACGTGTTTTTTGAGATCTGGATTGAGTCCTGGGATCTCGGTTAGCACTTGGGTTGAGGAGAAGACGAAGGAAGACCGTCTTCTGAAGAAGAAGAAGAAGAAGAGCGACTGCGTTTTGCAACAACAACAAAATCCGAGTTTTTTGCGAAGAAAACACGGCGATATCGGCTGTTTGGACTGGTGCTACACAGCTCTAGCAACATGGTAACAATTTTTCTCTACGCGCTGTTTTTTATCTCTCCTGAAACCAGCACTTGTAGGGGAAGTTCAGCGAGTTTATTGCATGTTCTGTATTCTCGGGCCTGGTTTGGTTTTCGCAATAGGTTTAGGTTTAGGGTAGTATACGAATGAATCGCGGAGGTTTTTCTGTGGAGGAAAAGTGTGTTGTTATGTGAGAGAAAGGAGTGGGAAAGAAAAACGCCACATACATGTCACATGTATGTATGAAGAAAGAAAACTAAGCTGAACTGAAAGAAAGGGGTTTTTTGTTTGTTTGGTTGGTTGGTTGGTTGGTGTGTGTGGGTCTGCTTGTTACAACAGCTCTTCTTCTCGTACTTCAAGGAGCTGGTTGGGAAGGTGGTAACAGTAGAGCTCAAGAATGATTTGGCTATCACCGGTATCTTGCATTCGGTCGATCAGTACCTTAACATCAAACTAGAGGATACTCGCGTAGTCGACGAAGCCAAATACCCGCACATGGTTCGCACTTTCTCCTCCACATCAAGGGTTTTCGTCGTCCGTCCCTTGTTGTTCTTTTTTTTCTTATTCCGCTTGTGCTTTGTAATTTTCTAGGGTTTTCCTAGGGTTTTGCAGTGTTAGTCCGGAATTTGCCAGAATCATTCTTCTGGGGGCACCTACCTGCTGGTTGTTTGGATACTGCAGCTTTTAGTAAAGCACTGATTCATTTTGTATTTTTCATATTCCACTTGCACTTTGTAATTTTCTAGGGTTTTGCACTGTAAATAAGTCCTGAATTTGCCAGAATCATTCTTCTGGTAGCACCTACCTACCTGCACTGGTGGTTTGGATTTTGCAGCTTTCAGTAAAGAACTGCTTCATTCGAGGGTCAGTGGTACGATATGTGCAACTTCCTCCAGATGGAGTTGATGTTGATATTCTGCATGACGCCACACGACGCGAAGCTCGAGGAGCATAATACACCAGGCTGAAGCATTTTTGGGAACATTGCAGATGCTGGCAGGCAGGCTGATTTTCAAGAAGTTTTCACAAGCAAGAAGTAGGCAGCAGTGATCTACATGCAAGGCTGAGATATTGTAGAGGCTCAAATGTTTCACAAGTTTGGACATGCCACGGTGCCTCCTCTGCTTATAGGGACTGGACTCAATATCAATGAAGTCTTAACAAGCATGATCTATGTTGCTTTTTTAGAGTCAAAAAAATTTGATGAGTCTTTTGATGGGTCAATTAAGATCAGTTCCTGAGCACCATACAGCTATACCTTGTTGATGACAATCATATAGTTCATCAAGCTCAATCCAGGCTCCACTTTGCTGTAATTAGCTCTGATGACACGGTGAGGGTTTGTGTGTGTGTAAACTCTGAACTGTTTGTTTGAGGAGTTGTTTTCATCAACATTATTAGCATGAAACTCTAAAAACCCTTCTCCGAACTGTAACCCTGAATTAGGAGACTAAATATACAATTGATTTATTCTCAGTCTGATGAACTTGTCCTTTGTTCCTTGAGCATACATTCAGACATATGTGCTTTGAGGACACTTCCTGGTTCTAGGTGCTTGCAAACCCCAGTGGAGACATACTGGTGAAAAACTTCATAGCATGGAGAGTTGATGCACATCTTTTCTTTTTGAGACTCTTTGGTAGAAGATTCACAAAGTTCCAAAGGTAATGAATTGACAAAAAAGTGAATGCCCATTTTCTGGATGCAGAATTTTGTTGATGTATATCTTCAGTTCAGTGCCAATTCTGTAACAACACCATGAAGTTGATAATAAGATATTTTGTGAGCAACTTAAATAATGCTTTTATGGCTGCATTCATTTTTGTGCATCTCGTCCACTGGGTTGAGGACCAATAGCCCACAAGCTTTGTTAGCTTGTGACTGTGCTAACACTGTGTACAGAGTATACTTTTCTCACAATTACAGAAACAGAAAGAGAATCAATGATTTCCAAACTTGGCTGGTAGTGGAGGTTGGGTTTACTATTGCAGAACACCATAAGTTAACTGACATCTATTGCAACTCCATGTAAGAAAAAATGCATTAATCTACATACTGGATATACTTTGGATGCAGATCAACATTGATTGAGTGATATAAACCAAAGAATACATTATAGAGATTTGAGATCTGACAAAATATCAGCGAACAAGTAAAAGGGAGACCTAACCCTAAAGAATAGAGCTAGCAAAAACATTAGCGAAAAAAACCAAAGACTGGTTAGAAAACGGTGATAGTCAGTGCATGTTCAGTTACCTTCACTAGCGATATGTATCTTGAGAACTGAGCAGTTTGGACAACGGCAGCCACACATATTCAGGGACCTTGGACAGCAACATATATGGTATTGACTATTGACCATGTACCACAATGCCCTCACTGACTTCACTACTTTCATCAGCAACATGTATCAGATTCACCAACCTACCACAACATCCATACTGACTTCATCAGCCTCCACACGATACCCAAAATGTTGAGTTTCTATCACAAGCACAGCAAAAGACAGAAAAGAATAAAAACTCCTAAAAGAGAAGAGACAACCAGAAAACACAACAGACAGGAAAACAAAAGAAATAACCAAACAAGAAAAGAGGAAGAAAGGAGAGAAAAAGAAGATGGGTTTCTGAGAATAAGTTGGCTTTGAAAAGCTCCCAACTTAGGATTAAGCATTCCTCAAAACAATCCTTCTGAAAATTCCATAGGCAGAAACACCAGACAGCAATCTATTTGTGAAGCAAACCTCTGGTGATTGTGCAAACTAATAGCCTCCAGCATGCAGTAGTATACACATATATAGATCTCCATCATAGTAAGGATAAAAAACTCTTTTTCTCATGATCACTGCCCATCACTGAGACAATACTTCTCATGAGTATCAAGAAATCTCCATACTCATGACTACAGAAACCAGGGACAGGCCAAAACAAAAGTTCCTTTAAAGTCAAAGAAAAACTCACGGATAAGGACTGACAAACTTGGAAGAAGAATAACACAGAAGGCAAGAACTAGAACAAAAAGAACCGTAAAACTAGCAGGGAGAACAACAGGGGCAGTCTCTTACTTGTTCTGGGACCATCAATATTATGATGTATGATAGCTGCTAATCTATCACAATTTGTGCACTGACTTCATCAGCTCCCTACAGGAGGCATAGGCCAGTGTAACCAAGAAGCCCACGTACTGAGTTTCTGAGATACTGTACATAACTCTCAGCAGAACAAAAATAGGTGTGCTCACTTCCTTCTCAAAGAAATTACACACCCCTACCGTAACTCTACTGCTTAGATTGCTACCAATGCCCTTGAAGTCAACTTGGATGCTAGCATGTTGAACCATCCATGTCTTACAAGCTTTTCCTGCTCAAAGAGAAATAAAACATTCAGTTTTTTAACTTCAGAGGGTCACAAACTGACCCCATGGTGATAGTAACAGCGGTTTTCAGTCTCCAATCTGTTCACAGCTAACCAGATAACTGCATACTCTTTTCTAAGAACAAATGGCATAGTCCCTGCAGTCAGAGGCACAGAGTGAAGCACTTTGACTATACTGCTCATGTAGACACTTTTTCTGTCCTGAGACTTATCAAAAGTTTCACCATCATTCTTGAAAATTTTGCAAAAGAGCAACTTATCAGAACCACGCACACCACACACAATAAACAAAAATCTATTGTGAGCAGCAAGCATGACCAGAATTTCCAAAAATCACAGTAGGCAAAACTAGGCCTTGGCTTCCGTCTCTCCTGGCACAAAAGGAAATGAAATCATAAAAGAAAGTAACACATAGTGGGAGTTAACTTCAGCCCACAAGTAAACTCCCATTTCATCAGAAAGCATTCTAACTACCTCTAGCTACACAATGAAACTTAACGATGCACTCACAGTGAACTGATGTGTCCAAAACCCAGCAGCTGGACTTTTCTCCTACTGCCTACAGATCCAATGTGGATTACCACTCTTCTCCTTGCCGATTATAGCTTCCACGGGCAGCAGATGAGTAACCACTGCGATCATTGTAACCACTGCTGCCATAGCTGCCACCTTGACTGCCACCATACTGAGCACCATCATCATAAGTATTGCCCCCATAACCACCACCACCACCATATGAACTGCCATAACCTGCTCCTCCATAGCTACCGCCACCACCAGCACCACCTCCTCCACCACGAGATCCATACTGTCCACCCTGGGGACACTCACGGGAGAAGTGACCCTCTTGGCCACATGTGTAGCAAGGACGACTTACCCCACCTCGGCCCCCTCCACCACCACCGAAATTTCCACCATAGCCACCACCAGCTCGACCACCACCACCAGTTCCAGCATTTGGGCATTCACGAGAGAAGTGGCCCACCTGAGGTCAAGCAATCACACAAACTTCAGCTTCCAAAATGGCTGCATTATGAGTCCACAAACACACTCATACTGTGCACCTTGAGTGTAAAGCCATCATGAAGCAAGAAAACTCCATGGCAAGAAAACTCTTCATAAGGAGAATGATACAGTGGTCTGGCAACCAAATGTGGCTGAGAGTCTCTTTCCTCAAGGCTACTGCCTCCCTTCAACGCTCTTCAATTCCATATTGAGACCAAGTTCTGATACACTCATCTGACAAACAAATGTGGCTGAGAGCCTCTCTCTTCTAAGGTTACTGCCCCCCTTCAACACTCTTCAATTCCATATTGAGACCAAGTTCTGATACACTCATCTGACAAACAAATGTGGCTGAGAGCCTCTCTCTTCTAAGGTTACTGCCCCCCTTCAACACTCTTCAATTCCATATTGAGACCAAGTTCTGATACACTCATCTGACAAACAAATGTGGCTGAGAGCCTCTCTCCTCTAAGGTTACTGCCCCCCTTCAACACTCTTCAATTCCATATTGAGACCAAGTTCTGATCCGACTCAGTTCTAGAACTTTCAAATTTCAAGTGCACTGCACAGCAGGTTACACCTCTGGGATTGCAATATTTGGGACCCTGTTGTTCACTTCTGATCACTTGTCTGACCCTTCTCCCAGGAGAAGAAAGACCACTTTCTGCTTCTTGCATGAAAGCATACCAAAACATGAAACCGCCAGGTTCAAATGACCTACATTCACACAAAATGGTTGGATGAGAGAACAGCTACAAACCTCTCCACAGTTGTAGCATCCCTCAGCACCTGACCTGCCCTTTGCTCCTCCCCAAGTATCACCATATGAGCTTCCCTTACCAGAATCACGATCCCGGCCCCTGCTAAAATTTCCATACCCCTCCACATCACCAACATATGCAGGAGCAGCAGCTGCTGCAGGTGCTCGATCTTCATCCCGACGAGGTCGTCTTGCCCCACCTGATTGTGCTGTTTGAACTGCCATTTTCTGCATGAATCATTTTGTGAAAATCAGTCCAATCTTAAAATGTGCAAACGCCATGCAAAGCCACAAACTGTGGACAACCAACACCTGCAAGACACGTTACCCAGAAAAGACACAGAAAGCACACAACTTGAAGGCCAGGTGGGGAACTGGAACACACCGAGGGCCTCCCCATTTTGATTCTTTCAAGATACATGAAGTTAACTGTCTTAACCCACAAAAATATATCTCATTGTGAAATTCTCTATCTGTGCATATGAACATGCAGTACCACTCATGCTGCGAAGGGAAATTGTTAAGTCAATCAGGCCTCAAATTTTGTTAAGAAAATCAACATAGAAATTTCTGCAATAGGATGTACCTCAAATGACAACAAGAGCTCATCTAGTCTTTTTTCCATGGCAATAACCTCCTCTCTCAGGAATTTTGACTTCACTGGATCCACTTCTTTTTCAAGCTCACTTTTAGAGAAAGCAAGCTCTGCTTCTGCTGCTTTCTTCTCTTCACGTTGTTGTTCAGTCAAAACCAGCTGCCCTCCCAATTGAAAAACAAACAGATCACACATATTCCCCATATAAGAAACTATTACGATAGGTGCTAATTGTTCCAATCACACAATATAGCAGCTGCAATCCACAATTTTGTACAAACTAGCATATACCTCCTATCTATAAGATTGCAGGGAAAGCTCCACAGAAACACTTGGATGGTACTATGGTGTCAGTTCAACCAAAACTGAACAAGAATGAGTGCAGTCATGACCTTCTGAGTGTCACTCACAAAGTATCAGACCATGACCTTCATGATGAATAGCAGTGACACAATTGTCTGTGTGCTGTGACAAAGTAGCCAATGGAGTCAGTCATGGTAATTCTAGCCAAAAACAGAACTGTGTGCTGAGTTTCTGTCTCGTTTCCCAAAGCAATGGCAAGATTCAGTGCACCTAGCATAACTCTCTACAAAACAGGTTTTTTCAAGGACTTAAAACAGAAAAATGTCCAGCTAGAAGATCAGTCATGTAAATCATGCCATTAATGTCTGTACTAGACAAATTTCAGAAATATCCAAAACAGTGAAAGGACCTAGGTTCACTGACATATTTTCCACTCATGATCACAAAGCCTGAATGCCATGCCTTTGACAGATGAATGAAAAGGGCGCTCACTCAAAACCCTTGCAAGTTATGCAGAGTTGCCAGATGAGGACATTTTGTATCATGACAGCAGTCATCAATTCATTGTATTTTTCTACTCTAATTGAAAAATGGAAATGTGAAAATATAGGTTCAAAAAAGATACAGTGTGTCTTACATTGGGTTTCCATTCCTTGTGAGCTTGCTCCTTGAGAACCTCTGTTTCCTTTTTCCCTTCTCTTTCAGCAATAACTTGTTCCCGTGGTCTTGCAGCACCAAACGGATTCGGCTGTATCACAGAGAAAGAAAGCACAGCAAATCTAAGTACCCCCAGCACTGAGGGGCTCGGTGCAAAACTTTCATGATCACTGTAAGTAGGTTGTGCTCGTCCGAAACCATTACATTTTCATGCATTATAGAATGCATGCGTGGTTTAACAGCAAAATAAATAAACCACTGAATGAGATCAAAACCTGACGGCAAACCTTTGTGCATAGCATAAACCAAGCAAAGTCTAACCCTAGACCTGACTTTAAGGGTCCCAGCATGCAAAACCATGCGACGATCGGCAGCCACATATAAATGACATCGTCTGAAATCTTCTGGCAATACCCCAGAATCAAAAATTACAGATCGGATTCTGGGGAAGGAGTGCACACTCACCCTACTGGTCTTGGCTGGAGATGCGGATGACATATTATCAGCTGTGGATCCACGCGGTTGCAGACTAAGCTTTGGCCTGTTCACTCCTTCGTCGTCCGCGTAGCTCATATCTTTTTTCCTGTCCACTGTTGCTTTTCTCCACCACCGAAGATCCTCTTGATTCTACTCTTCCCTCCTTCTTCTCCCAATACCCCAATCTCCTTTTCTATTCAAGGAGAAACAAAACCCTAAACAGCAACAAGCAGCAGCAGCAGCAGCAGCGCCGGAAAGAAAACAATGGGAAAAACACGGACACAATCCTCCGCCCGAGCTTCAAAACGCCGCCGAGACAAACACAACCGAACAAAAAAGCATCTGCAAAACTCCCGTCGCGAAACCGCCCGCACGAACCGAACAGCAGAAGGGAGAAGAAGAGAGAACGGGAGAGAGAGATAGAGAGAGAACGCGCGAGAAGGAAGTTGCAACAAACGAGCACCGCGCGCGGGAGGCGGGGAGGCGACCGGCTACCTGCGGACGGAGACGGGTTAAAGCCGGTCGATACCTAGGCGGAACCTTATTATAGGCTGTCGTCTTGGGAGCTTTTGAGGAGTGAGTACCGGACTGGCCAGTGACCCGGTCTCGGGCGCCGTCGAACTGAAACGAGCGGGAACTGAATGGAACTGAAAAGAAGGTGGGGCCAATGGACGGTTAGGATTGCGGTTTCCACCATCGGACGGACAGACGGACGGACGGACGGACGGGCGGATGGATGATATTTCTGGCAACAGGTAATAATAAAAGTAAGTATTAAACCTAATTCATTCACGTTTGCTCTTTTTTTTAAAGGTAAAAAGTTAAAAGCCCTTTAATTTACTGGACATTTTCTTCTTTCATCTGCCCTATGGGGAATTAACTCTTTATCAATCAAATTAGTGTATTTTTTTTATTTTATTTTATTTTATTTTAAAATCTATCTACACATGTCCTAGGTTAATGATATTTTATAGTCTTGGGTCTTGGCATTGGAAGTGGGTAATATTATTTTGTCACATATTATTATTATGTAGTCTCTCTTTTTTTTGTTTTCCAATGTAAACAATGCCACATACATATTGGTATTTTTGAAGGGTATGTTTTGGGTGTAGGAATTCGGTATTTGTGATGACATTTGGAATGGTTATTACTAGTGTTATTTTATTTGGGGGGGGCAGGGGTGGAGAACAAATTGTCACATCTTGGCCAAAAAAAATTCAAAACAACCCAAAATTTTGAAATAATGTTGTTTTTTCTTCTTCTTTTTAGGTGGTTTTTTTGACATTTTTTTAAATTAAGAAAAATCAAAGAGAGATTTCATCAAATTTAACATTTTTTTCTTTTGGGATTTATTGTTATGATCGGATAACATAATTTGATGAAATTTCAATTTGCCTAGAGATTTCATGAAATGTACACCTAGAGCACCAACTATAACAAGAATCTTTTTTTTAAAATCTATACTCCATTCAAACTCCTTACCATTTATTGTTATATATTTCTTGAGGTCCTTGCCAATGATGTTATTTAATAAATCTAGAAAAAAATACCCCTTTTATTCTTAATGTGAAAAATGTTTAGTTAATTAACACATTTTCAAAATTCAATATAGGAATTCAAACTATTGTAAAAAGTTTAACATCTTGGTTGACCTTATAGACTTGTGCTCCACATTGTAATACACTACTAATGATGATTTCGCTTTTTGAAGCCGATTCACACCAACAAACAACACAATCGTTAAATCATCGATAACCTAAAATTGTTCATATATATGCATAATCATTAGAAGATAGGTTACTTGAATTCCAATGTGGCACTATTTAACAATACGAAATAAAGTAGTGGTAAAAGCAATAATATGTTGATAAAAATTTGTCAAAATCATGGATTCTTGTTCATTTGTGGTTTTATCTATAGTGATAAATTAACCATCAAAAAACTAGGATGTTAAACTAACATCACAATGATTGAAAAAGGTTTGTTGATGTTGAATTACGAAAAAGACGAACATCTTGTGTTGTGAAGATTTGGTGCAATGGCATCATTTTCTAAAAGGTTTTCACAAGTAGGGGCACATTTAGAAGCAAGAGGAAATTCACAACCATGAGTGCAAGCAAGCACACATTTACAAGTTTGATCGTAAACAAAATCATAGGTAGGATCACAATTCTAAGTCGAAACACAAATAAGAAAGTGATTGCAAGTTGGACTGGAAACAAGAGTGTGTTTATAAGCAAGGAGATCAATTAATGGTCAAGGAAGAAGTCATAATGGCAACAAAGTGGGGCATAATGGTGGAGGTGGAAAATTTGCAAGTACTTGTCGATGACATTGCAATTGGGAGCATATAGAAGTGCTTGTAGTCATTTCTTGCAAGCATGTAGGCATGTAGAACAAGCAATTCAAAAACAACTTGTAGGTCCTGTAGCATATATGATCCTTTCTATGTAGTGTTGGGACAAGATTATTGAAGACTTGCAACAAAAGACCAAGAACAAGTTTACAAGGAATGGCACCATGTGCAAAGACAAGTGTAATTCCCTAAATTCCAATTACACAAAACTTGCTGATATCACAAGAAAAATAGAAATCATACCTACTTTTGGGATCTGTCATTTGACGAGAAATAAAATTTTCATTTATTATGTCAATTCAATATAAAGTTTTATGAGTTGATTGAAACATTTCAAGGGGAAAGGAATGTCACTCCACCATTGCATGTTAGAGATGTTAATGTAAAAAATGACGAAATCCATGGACCCTAAACCATAAACCTACAGTGCCAAAAAATAAGATGAAAACCAAAAATTCCAATCACAAGATAATTTGAATGATTCCCAAGTGCAAATAATCATGACATCATGGCACAAGAGATGTAACTTTCATCAACTTAGTTTATCAAGAAACAAAATTGCTACTAGGCAATATTCGCAAGCCTCCTATCATCAATCTTGATGAGTCCTCCTACAACATGTGGACACAACAATACTACAGTGAAAAAAAAATACATTTTTCTTTTCACTTGTCATTGAGTCTACCAATAAAAACAACAACTTTTGGTGGATGCAATGGAAAAGATCAATGTTGTGCAACTTGAAATTGAACATCACTTGGAGAACCAAAATCACAATTTCAAGGAGCATTTACATTACCTCAAAGCAAGAGATAAAAGAGGGCACCAAATGAGTAATAATCAGGTGAATGTCCTTTCAAACTTGAACATGGCTATGTGCCATGCATTCATCATTTATCAAAAACTCATGCCCCCATTAATTGTTTTACCTAATTCTTTAAATGAGGAAGAAAAAAATGCTACAAAATGATTTCATGAAGTGTTTCAAATTATAAGATGTAACATTATAAGAATTTGCAAAACATTGATGAAGATCATGATTGCATTTGGATCACGATTGGTAGATCTATTCAATTCAATTTGACAAAAGCAACATTGTTTTACCTTTTTGTTTATAATGTTTTACACACCATGCAATTAATCACAAATCAAAAAAATAAATTGCATGCATTTCTTTAACCACATCTACAATTTGTTAATCTTTGATTCTTTAAGTATTCTTGTAATGCAATCATTTGGTTCACCTTTGAAATTTCATCCCGTTGTAAGGCAACTTCAATGTTAGACCCATTTACCTAATCAGTTTGATTTGTAAACTATCGTGTGACACCACGTCTCATTTTCATTTTTCCCACATTTTATTTTTCCAACTGAAACATTAACTCATTAATGTCCACATCCTTACCACTCAAAATCATATTATGTAATATATAACAACATATATCCACATCCGAGAAAAAACTAACATGTAAATTGGATTTGATCATTAACTTTTTAAACATTTTCTTGAATATACCAAAGGCATTCTGAACTATAACTTGAGCATGAGAAAATTGCTAGGTGTAAAGTGCTTCCAAAATCAAATGTCTAACCCATGTTTGTTTTTGTTGTACCATTAACCACGAAAGTGATGGATAGCCTTTGTCTTTTATCACATATGGTTTTATGTCGTCATGCAAATTGCAGTCATTGAATAAATAACCCCAAGTAGTTTTGTGATAAATTGAAGATAGGCGTAGAACCTTTACATCATTCATTGACCTTGACATCCCCACGAAAACATTAAAAAACCACTTCTTGTGATCAATGATCACTTACAACTGCATATTGTAGGCTTTAGATTTTTTAAAATAGTAGTTTGTTATAAAACATGTGATTTTGGCTTTTAAATATGGATATGAGCAAGGGGATGGCTTGTGCATGAGTGTAAAACTTATGCTTAGAACTTTCAGCTTGTAGTTTAAAACTTAATGTGATTTTAATCCACTTACATGGATGAATGTGTCCATAGATAAATGATTTCATATGGATGAATTTCATTAATGAGTTGGGTTAAATAAATAAATCATTGGATGAAGTTCGTCCATGATTTGAAAATAAATAAGTTAAAAAAATTTACATCCATTTTCATTTGTTGTCCAAATATTAATGTTTCAAATTTGAATGTCATTTAATAATGATGGATAATGTGACTTTAGGGGAAAACATGATAATGTCACCAAAATAATTCTAAAAATTTTGTTTGAAAAATCATTTTCATCAACAATGTTAAACATTAAAAAAAAATGTCATGGAATGAGAGTTAAACCTTCCCCCACCCCCATTGGTGTCAACAAACAATATATATGTATTTTGTGAGAAATTAGGGCCCCCTGAAAATAAATAATTATTAAAAAAAACCCCATTGTCATCTATGATGGTAGGTTGTTTGAAGAAAGTTAATTAAGGTGTTTAAAACTACATTTTAATTTATTTCCAAAATTCATTGTCTTCGATGACAATAAGTAGTTTAAAGATATTCAAAACATTCCAAACCCATTGTTGTCAACAACATTAGTTAAATTTGATGAAAGTTGTGGCACCCTTGAAGAATAATGAAAAAAAAATCCCCCATTGTCATCCACAACACTTATAAATAGTTTTGAAGGAAGTTGTGGCACCTTTGGAAAGGAAAAACAAACCCATTGTCATCAATGACACTAGGACAATTTGTTTGAAAAATAAAAGAAAAGAAAAAACTTTATTTTTATTTTTATTTAAAAAAAACACAACCATGGGTTGGATGTTAGCATGATAATAGTAATAGAGTTTAGACATATTGAAAATAATGGCATTTAAAACCATAGCCATCAAATAAATTTATAATGAAATTTACATTATATTATTCAACAAATGTTATATCATATAAAATTAAATTGTGTTTCATGAAGTTGAGGGGAAAAAATTTCATTAATAAAAAATTAATGATAAAATAAAACATTCATTCATAATTTTGATGGAATTTTGATGTATTAAAAACATGTGAATTCAAAATTTTTTCATCCATACATTAGATGAATGAAAAAAATCATTCATCCATAATGAAAATGAGTGCTTACATTCATCCCCATGTTTGCTTTTAGGTTTACTTGTATAACATTCATTTTGTGATTAAATTATTGGGTTATACTTACATGTGTATAGGAGAAAAAACATTTTACCATATGAAGTTTTATTTTTAGGCTCCATGCTCATGCTATAGGTTCATGCAATAACTTGTTTCATTTGAACAACATTTATTACACCTTGAATACCTAGTAGACCTGATAAGTCCTTGAACCCCTCCATGATCTATAGTAGATTATCACCCTTAAGCCGCTGAATATGATTTTTGAAATTTTCATTCATCGCATGTACAAATTTATGGAACACTAAATGAACTATTGATTTTCGTATAGTACAAAATTCATTACATTATAAGTATTCTGATGCATGAACCGATTTGTACAATGCACAAGCTATTTTGATGCTCACTAGAATTGCATACCTATAATTTGTATCATGTTTTTACATTTTTTATTTCAACATTTTAATCAATTACCCCACGAAAGTTCTTTTAACCTGAAATTGCAATCCACTTTCAATTTTCATATTGAATGATAAGAAATTAAGAGTACCAAATAATCAATCTAGCTTTAACCTAATCACCAATTTTTTGACTCAACAACAATTCATCAACATAAGAAATCGTGTAGTTATGGACAATCAAAACATTAACCATTGTTTCAAACATGAACTTGCAATTCATGTCTGTTGACATCAAAAAAGTCAGACCTAGACTTATCATGAAAATGAATAGGAATCAACAAATCTTGTGTTTGAATAACAAGTTGAAAAAACAACGCAAGTAAAACGATTTGTAGTGGCCTCGTTATGTTGAACAAAGATTAGATGAAACAAACACTTCAACATGAAAATGTCGATGTTGCAAAAAACAAAGTTGAATCACAAAACCTAGCAGACAATGCCAAAAGGAAATAGAAAGAGAAAATGCTAATGAATTACAAAGATATCAAGAAGCTTTCCTTAACAACTTTCATAAACAATTGAAACAAAATACAAATAAAAAATAAAATTGTGAGCAAGATGATTTGCAAATGAAATGAAAGAATGTTATTGATGATTTGTAAGACAAAGAAAAACTTCCTACAAAAAAAAGTAACAAAATGATGATGAAGAAACAAGCTTGGAAAAGTAATGAAGCTTCTTGCAAAATAAACAACACAATGATGATGAAGAAACAGAGCTTGAAAAAAGAATGAAACTTCCTCCAAATAAAGTAGCAAAATGAAGATGAAGAAACAAATTCAAAAGAAGAAGAAAGCTACAATAGTCATGGGACAAGAGATAGTTATACTTGAAATTGTCTCTTGGTATTTGTCCTAACCCTAATCCCTTTGGTCCCAACCCTAACCCTAAATTACTGTATGTCTTCTTCCTCCTTCTCCTCTTGCGTTGTTTCCTGAGTTTTCCCATTCTTCGTGCTGCTGCTTCTTCTGACGTCCCCCATGGCTGCATTGTCCGAGAAGGAAAACCCAATCATGGTTCTGTTAGCTTCTCCGGAAGCTATAAGTGAGGACAAGAAGAGGAAGAAGGGTTCCAAGAGAAAGCTCGAAACTTCTACTTCTTTTAAGAAAGAAGAGATTAGAATGGCGAATACTGGAGCTCCTGAATCTTCTTCTTCTGTTCCTGGAAGTTCCAGGAGTAAGAAGAGGAAAAAGGTGAGCAAGACGGAGGAGGAGGAGCAAAAGGAATTGGCAGATTCGAGTCTTTTCTCGTTGGAGGATTCGACAGAGAATGCGACGAAGAAGAAGAAGAAGAAGAAGAAGAAAGAAGAGGAGGAGGTTAAGCTGGTGGAAGAACAAGTAAGAGAGGAGGACGGCCGCATTTCTGTGAATTCTAATCTTGAACTTGTTCAGGCTCTTCGGCAACAATCAACAACTTCAGAGAGGTGTGAAATTCACGTTGTTTTGTCTTCGTTGCATGGGTTTAGGGTTGCTGCTGCTTGTGAACGTGTGTCGTTTTTGTGTGTATCAAGTTCTCTTCTCTACTGATTTGTTATTCACCCATTGTTGGTTTGTTGGAGTGTATTGAGCCTTTATTGTATTAGCAGATGAATCTCTTTATAACAGAGGGAGGCATATGAGTGACCTTGAGCCTCAAAACCCTAAACCCTAAGCATGTCTAAAAGGGTTCTGGGGTTTGATTATTCATCAACTCTCCAAGGGAAGGACGTAGATGAATCATAACATCCAGTAGTTGACAATGGTTTGATGCTTTGTGGAGCAGGAAGGTTGAGCTTGTATTGGAATTCATTGAAGCCCAAAGTGCACACAACAATGCAACTACTGGTGCTTTTCTTGATCATGATGGAGGTTATCATAATAATGCGACCGGCTGGATGAAAACACCCCAAGTTGCCAGTTTTGTGTTCAACTGGGTTGAGATGTCCATCATTCAGTCTTCCAAATCTGGGCTTCGACAGCATGGGCTCTCTGCACACTTTGATCCCCGATACTGGTTCATTCTCAAGTGGTGTTTGTCATCAGGTTATCTGCATCAGAATACAAGCATTTCTCAGGGACTTATGCGTCAAATAACAGCAATTCTAGTGCATGCTGGTAGTGGACTTTCATCATGTTCATCTGCAGAGAAGTCAATGGGCAAATTGATGATTGAGTTAGTTGAAGTTGTTAGACTATTGCTATCTGTTTATGTGCGTTCCTTCAGGGCCGACCTAGATAACTGGGTTTCCTTGACTACAGCAGCTCTTGCACTGTTTGAGAAAAACATTGGGCAGTCAAAGGACCACCCATCATCCTTAGAACATCTTATTGCAATCATTGTTGAAGCTTTTGCAAGGACTGTTACTTCGCACCCAAATTCAAGACTTGTTTTTCAGGTCACTGTTGCAAGGCTACTAGAGCCGTTGCTGACAATCATTGGAAGGAGGGGCACGGGTAGTCGAGCTCCCACGAAAGAGGAGGGGCCATCATTGCTGCAGTCACGAATTGTAAAAGCAGCCAAAGAAATCTTGGCAGTTGGTTTGTTTCATCCGAGTCTTGTCCAGGGGTTTTCAGAAGTTTGCACGGTTTTAAGAGGAGTCAAAGGAATGCAGCAAGAGCAACAGAGGGTGGAGGGGAAGAGGAATCGGTCAGAGAGCTATCACATGGCATTGTTTCAAAAACTTAGCAACCTCAAGAAAGATGGAAATCTTGAGGCGTTAAAAGGGCTTGGGTTTCTATTTAAGGAGTATGCCTTTTGTTTGAGAGCACAACGGATGGCTTTATTTGAGGATGTATTTGGTGTTCGGGGTCAAGGAAAGCTGCAACCAGATGAAGATATCACAGGTAGAAGTGCCAAATTTTTTACTTACTTTTTTCTTGCTGTTTTTAGGAAGTGTCAGGGTTTTAGGGTCAACCCTAAGCCCTAAACCCTAAACCTGGGTGCAGTTGAGCTGATGGTGTATGTGAGTGTGTGACAAAATCACATCAGATATTTTGATTGTCCTATCAATACCCTGGCAGTGTAAGGTGTACCTCAGCAATGGACTAATCTGTAAGACAAGGGCATCATCATGTGCTTTATCCTTTCATATGGATATTCCATCACATTGAGTCTTTCAAGTGCAAAGTGCTTCACAATGTGATGTCTTGACCAGGATTGCATATGATGTTTGTGTCTAATTTTGTCTGGTGTGTTTCTTCTTTCTGGTAGGTAACAAGCCTGAAGTAGGGAAAGATGACATTGCAAACAAAAAGTCTACTAAAGAAGCTGTAGTAGATAAGACTGAGGAGACAACTGATTTGACTGCTTCAAGAAAACGTGGTGGTGGTGGTGAGAGTGAGGCAGTATTTCATGTTTTTGCTGAGCTTCTCAGTCCAATCATTATGGACTTGCAACAACTTGTATTAGACATGGGTCATGATGGCAATGAGTCAGGACAGCATGGACCTCAGTTACTGCAAATGCATTCTTTACTGCAAGCAGTCAATTCGCTTCTTGAGGCAGGAAATGAGGTTAATGCCTATAAGCCCATTGAAGACACTCCTGGACTGACTTACTTCAATTTCTTGAAAGAAGTCCACAATTCGGTGATTTCAGTGGGAATGACAGCTTTATTGAAGGTGAAGAGTCCAAGTTCCCCCCAAAAAAAGAACATCAGATCTGGAGAACCTGGGGGACGGAAGGAAATTGGTATTTTGTCACAGGAGGTTATTTCTGCACTCCATCACCTTGTTGAATTGGAGTACCATGTGTTTGAAGAAAAGTTACCAAATTTGTGGACATTTGTGTTCCAAATGCTGGGCCTTGATACGTCCTCCTCTGAAGCAATATTTACAGAAGCCTTGAAATTTGGTTGTCGACTACTTGATATCTACAGTGACTTGCGACAGGCAGGTCTTTTCTATTCTCTTTAATTTTTCCCTGTTTTGGGTCTGCAGTTGATCTTGTCTTTGTGTTTTCTACAATGTCTACACTTGTGATATGCAAAGAAACTAGCAGGATACTGGTGTTTCCTACTAACTAATGTTCCCATGGTCATTCTGAGTCTTGCCCATATCTCTGGAATTATTCTTTTAACTGGTGACATTATTGTTGGGTCTCCAGGTGGACATTCCAATCTTTTATCTCTGTGTCACATTAAGAAGTTTAAGAAGTTCTCTGCCTTTCAAATCAGTGACAGATTGTATGGAAAAGTTTGTTTGTGCAAAGCCCTTTTTGGCTACAATGGGGATGGTTGTATTGAAGCTTCCAGAAGGTCAGATTATGCAGTTTTTGAAGAAGCTGTCAGCAGACATCTCTGAAACACTCAAGACATTTGATGATCAAGGGGATGAAGGAGCTGAAAACAACATTCATAGCATTATGAAAGGGTTAACTGAGCTCTACATTTGTTCTCTTAACAATGTAAATGTCACAGTATCATTCAGCCTACTTGCAGGAAGGGCAGTGAATGATTTACTCATCAATGTACTCAGTCCATCATTGAAAAAACTGGTGGATGGGTGTCTTGAAGATGTGAAACAAGTCAAGGATCCAAGTGATACAGATGAAGAAGAGCCACAAATTGCTGATGGTATTCCACTTGCATGGAGATCAGTTTTCCTACTCCGATTGTTTGCAGCTGCACGAAGCTTGCACAGGCAGTGTGTATCCCTCATGGCGCCAAAGGCTGCGAAGACAGCAAGGGCCAAAGTTTTTGAGCCTCTGCTTGACCTGACTGCCCATGAGGCTGAAATCATCGCATTGCTGAAAGGAAGTGGCTTCTTTAGCCCCATTCAAAGAGGCCATGTCAAGGTTTCCAAAGTTGTGAAGCGGATTGAAAAGTCATCTGGAGGAAATCTGCTCGACTGGGTGCCTGACTTGCAGTACACACTCAACTTGATTGTGTTACAAAGCCTTGTGGACCTTCATGAGAAACAACGAGCAGTGAAGTTCTTGTCAGGCAATAATGGATCAACAAAGAGATTTGCTAAGTTGCTTCGATCAATTCATCAAGAGGGCACAAAATTGGTGGCCTTTTTATTGAAAGGGCTCAATGATCTCACACCTGAGGTGTATTCAAATGATGTCCACAAATTGAGCAATAGAATGGGCCAGGAAAGCAGTTGTGGGTGGGACTCTGTTGTGGCAACCCTGACTTCCACCACACTACCGGTGGCTAGGTTTGTACTATGTGTGCCTGTTTGTGTTGCCCTCCAGCTTCTCTTTTCCAACACTTTATTAGACTGTTCTCCATCTTGTACACACACACACAATCAGTCACCAGAACAACATGTGTTTCTCACTTCTGTTCATACTTTTGTGATTTTTGTTGGCGCATTTGTTTGTCATATCAGCAGGCTAGTTTTTAGTTTATGGCTTTGCATTTCTTTTGGTTTTATTACTCAGCTGGGAAGAGCTTAGTAGGGGTCTCCACCCTGCTTTACTGAACTAATCTAAAATTTTCCAGGTGGCGCCTTTTGTGTCAAACAACAGATGTATGGTCATCATATGCCAGCGAAGACCATTTGAAGCAATTTGTCACCATTTTGCTTCAAGTTGCTGAAGGTTTCAGGGCAAAGATTGGGTCCTTCAAAACTGAAGGTTCTGCACATATTTGCATGGAGGACATCACCCTGGAAGTGCTTACAAGTGTTGCCTTCTTTGAAAATGAGGTTTCAATAGAAACCCATCTTTAACTCCTTCATTCTTTGTTGTGGTTCCTCATTTATTCCTCCTCATCTAGATCACCACATATTAGCTTAAGCTTTCTATATTTCACTTGTAAGCAAGGTGTGTGTGTCTAACAACTGACAAAAAATACACAAGCATATGTTGTTCCATCTTTCATTTTTTCTAGGCCTCATGTTTGACCATACTTAACAGCATGTTGGTATATTTTGCTTGTACTGTCTCCCCAGGACCTGCGCAAAGTCTTTGCATCTGCATTTCTTGAAGAGGTGAAGCGTTTATCATTAAGGGTCTTTAAGTGCAAGCCATTGGATTTTCTTGTGGTTGATCAGAGGAGATCACCTGAGTCCAAACTTCTGGAGTGGGCAGTTCTCAAGAAGAGACTGAAAGCACAAATGGGATCTCAGGAACCTATTGAGATGAGCTCAATGTATTCACGGTCACCCAATTGGACAGAATCTTGGACAGGAGCTCAACTGGAAGAATTTGGTCAACTGATAAGGTTAATCGGGCTGCTATCATTACTTCCTTCGGGTTACCTACATCCTCTGGACACTGTGCAGTGCAGTTCTGTTATTTGTGGAGTTGAAAAGTGAGTTCCTTATCCTGGAAGTTTTGGGTGTTTCTCCTTTTGATGATGTCAATGGTAAAAAAATCTTTCATGTTGTTTTTTTCCTTCAGAAAAAAACTCATGTGTCTGCATAGGGCATCTTGTTGCAGTGTCTGACAGTTAGACAGTATTTGTTGTCTGGTTTGTTTGTTGTTGCAGGGGGGAAAGTGTTGGCAGTTTGAGCTGTTAGACCCACCTGAGCAAGTCTGAGAATGTGATCTCTGGCACACTTGTAGAATTCTCCGGCTTGGGATTGACCAATGTTTATTTGTTTTTTTTGGCAGGCTTTTAGTTGACAGTCTTCAGAGCATGCACCATGTGGCCTGTTGTCAGTCAGAACAGTCGCCTCAACATGAAATGACAGAGGTTCCATCATTGCCCAGTCACTTCTTCATGGCCATCTGTGCCTGCCACAGCACACTCAAATGCTTGGTTGATATGGGGGGAGAATCAAAACACCTGTCAACATTCTTCAGTAGTGCAAAGGCCTCTCATTGGCTACTGTTTGTCCCACAGACTGTTGCATCATACCTGTTGGATGAGATGTTTAAGGGATCTTGTGTGAAGGAGCAACATCATTTTATGGATGATTGGATCATGCCATATCACACAAGTGGTGTACGTGGTCAAGAAGATACTTGCATCCTTTATATGTTACTGCTGAGCACATGCGCCATCATAGAGTCAACAGTTGGGAAGATCTGCAATTTGGAGGTGAGATCACTCTTGTGTCCAAAGTCATCAACTGAAGTTCCCTCAGTGGGTACTTCAAAAACTCTTCATCAAACTCACTCAAGTAAATCAGCCAAGAAACAAAAAAAGTTGAGGAATCGTAGATTAGTGGATTGTGAGGAACCACTCATTGTGTTGTGTTCAGTTCTGTTGAACCGAGCACATAAACTCAAGAAAATTTTCCTTCAAAGTAGAGGAACTTCTTCCCAGTGGTATGAAATGCTTGTGCCAGTAGCAGCCATCAGTAGCTTTCTCTGGAGTATGACCCTGGCTTTGGAAAGCCTTGATGTGGAGTGTCGAAACTCAAAGTCTAGTCCACTGGTGTGGAAAACTGAGCTTCCAGAGACTTGGTTGCTTGTGATTGAAGAAGTTGAGCAAGTTTTGGTGCAAAGCTTGCTTCAAGCTTTGGTCCCTGAAGGAGCCAAAGGATTTCAGTTTTTTACCCAGTCTGGTATCCAGAGTGACGATGAGGGTGTTGATATCAGTGTGGTCAAAAACATGAAAGAGACAGAATTTGGAGAAGTAAATCAAAAGGATGCTGTTGTTGGTGAACACTTGATGTGTACTGATGAGGCACCAAGCAATGAAGAGATGCTAGTTGAACAAATGGTGGAGAACTTGGTGGATGAAGAAGAAGCTCTTGAGGACGAGGGTAAAGAAAAAGAGCCTATGCAGACGGAATTTGATATACATTTCTTGGAGAGGGAAGGCATGGACGTTGAAAGCTTTGGGGGAATGTCAGATTCTGCACAGGTTTCTTTACTGCAAAGCATTCTGGAAGGAAAAATGAGGGAAAGATCTGAGCTTGTTGGTGAGCTATTCATTGCCATGGCAGCACTTGTCAGAATTCGAAGCTTGTTTTTTTCTCCTTTTGCTTCATTCTCAAACTCTACTTCATCAGCTCAACTTGATGACCTGAAAACTTCTCCTCCTCCTTCCATGAATGATCACTTGGGAGCTGCATTTTGGCTGTTATCTGGAGCAGCACAACAGATTCAATCAGGGCATGACATGGACTTGAATTGGGTTGTAGGGGTTGTAAAATATGTTGATGCAGTTGGAAGCTTTCTGCCATGTATGAGGCCATTCATTGCACCTCTGGATTTCCTCAAGCTTGTTGACTTGCATTTGATCCTGATGGGTGTTGTGAAGTCCTACTCCAAGAATCCTTCAAGAGGCAGGACCCAACAATTTGATCTTGAGCTGGAGAAAAGCATTACAACTGGTGATTGGGACAGCAGCCATGCTCAAAGTTTCCGGATGCTGGAACTAGGGTGCGACACAAGTGTTTCAGAAACCTGTTCCTCAAAGCATTTAGCCTTTGCACTAAGTGGGTCATTTGAGAGGCTATTGAGATTTGCTCCAAGGCATCATATGGTGCTTGCCTTACAGTCTATTGAGAAAGCAATGGCCGGAGTATGGGTCAAGTCCAATCCAGGTGGTGGCCTTTACCCAGGACAAGTTGGAGCCATTGTTGCAGCAGGTGTGGAATGCCTGGGAATTGCCCTGCAGGCTGTTTCAGGTAGGCTATTTTTACATGTTTTTTTGCTTTTGCAATTCAGAATCTTTTAGGGCATATGAAACTCAAGGTCTGAGGTCCCTCCAACTTTGCAAGACAATGAGAGCAATTACTGCTATTGTGGGCTGGTTTTTGATTATGCAGGCAAAACCCGATTGCACTTGTTGGCCAACCATTGCCCAACATTCTTTGGAGCTCTGTTCAATTTGATAGTGCACTTACAAAGACCCTCTCTTTTCATCGAAGAAGATACATGCAAACCTGATGCAGTAGGCAGGAGCTTCACTAAGGTGAATTCAGCGTCTGTAGTTCTACAAAGTTTGGAGGTCCTGATAAGGCTGGCATCTCGTGCAGTGATCTTCCCAATGAGGGCCTGCCATGTGGCTCTTGGGCTCCAGTGCCCTGCCTCACTCTTCAGGCCCTTTTGTGAAAAGGGTATGGCAAAATTGATGGCACTGCAGAATTTGCACTTGCAAGCAGGGGGATCACAACACAGATCTGTTACAAAAGATTCATCCACAGGAGTCTTCAGTGAGACTGTTATTACACTGTATGTTGCATGCTGTCAGCTACTCTGTGCACTTCTTCGTCATCATTTGAGGCAAGTATTTCATCATCAGACATTTCTGAATGTTGTACTTTCTGACTTTGCATTCTTGCATAATTGCCAGTAACAACTGCAGGATGACATGTGATGGGATGGCTGGGGGGAAGCAGGGAATGTGGACACAGCATGGCTTTGCTTGGAGAGTCTGCGCGGGTGTTGCTACAGTGCTTAACAGCCCCCAATTGGGCAATTTCGCTTGAGCACGTTCCTCCTTCAGTCTCCACAGTAGCTAGTGCTGCTCATTGCGCAAGTTGGTTGCGGCGAGTATACGAAGAGGTCATCTTTCGAACCATTGTCATGTCACTGTACACTTACAACTAGTCACAATAAGATGTGGTTTTTGTTTGGAGGGCTCAGAATTATTGGTACTTATGTAATTTTTCATGGCTGATTCTCGCTGTGTACTGGCTTTCGTAATTTCTCAACACTCATGAAATTTAATTCTTTTGGTGGATTCTCTTTGTGTATTGGTTGAAGACTTGGATTTGTGAAAGGCCAGTCCTTTGATCTTCTTTTTGGGTGATGCTGCAGATGGGGGAGCATAAGGAGACGATGGGGAAATACTGCTGCCATCTTCTTGCTGACTATCTAAATGTTCTTTCTGGATATGGTGCCTCTGGAGTCAGCCTCAACAGGTCTGGATTTATATCGTCTGTTCTCTGATGCCTTCTCTTTCCCATTTGCCAGCAAATATTCTCATCTGAAGTTTATTCTGCACTAAGTACACCATATTGACTCTATGATAGTTGAATAACTCACCCCTATGTGCTCTTTTTGATTTGGACAGAGAAGTGGATAGTGCACTACGACCAGGTGCATATGCACTGCTCGATGCCTGCTCCACAAATGATCTTCAGCAACTGCATGCAGCTTTTGGAGGTATGCCTCTAATGGGTCCAAGTCATATTCTAAAATCTCTTAGCTAGCCCCTATTCGAGGACGTCAGGGGAGATTTCACTGGCAAGAAAGTTAATTTTCCAGAAGATTGTGTGGATTCAGCAGTTTCTGGAACTGCTTTTCAATATTTTTTCATGACTAACACTAATGAGATTCATTCTTTATTTTGTGTTGTATTGGATTGATTGCATTGTCAGCATGCCAAAGACAAAGGATGGTCATTGTTTATATCTTGTTATATGTGGGAGGTTTTCTCAGTTGGGTTTTGCAAATTGCAGAGGGTGGAAGACGGAGTGCATTGACGACATTGCGGCGTGATTATGATCTGCACTTTAAGTACACAGGGAAGGTCTAAATCCCATCTACTAAGTGTGTATGATGGAGTCAAGAGAGACAGACTTTCACTTGAGAGTCTAGATTTTTGTCTTAGGATCTTGATGGAACATAGAGACTATGTAAAACCCAACCAAAACTCGAATAAATAGAGCAAACATCTCCCACAAAGGAAGTGGAAAATCTCCTTTTTTGAGTGTAAATATTGTTGGATTGTATTGACTAGAATGCGATGTACTTAGATTATAGTTTGACTAGAGGTAGTAATTAGTGTGTTTTATGTGGCCTAGCTATGCTAGACACATTGGATCACATTCAAATTTCAAGGTTAAACACTTGGATGATGCAAACAACATTGGGACTAAGGACCTTCCAAAGATGACAACAAGGGTGCAAATTGAGAATGTTATTTGAGAATGCACATTTCACATTCAAGTGCATTTTTGTTTCACCTGTTCATTCAACTACGTTTTTAAGTTTAATAGTTTGTTAAATAAAATTTCATTTATGTTTTGAAAGATGAATATTGAATCGGAATTATTATTTTTTAATTTACATATCATGATTATAAATTGTGAAAGGAAGAACATGTCTTGGTGTATTTTAAACCATTAAATCACACTCTATATCCGTACATTCTTTAGTAGATTTGACATTGATTAATTTGTATAACGTTCATAATTTCAACAAGTGGTAACATTAGATTTCACATGATAGTAGCTTTTGGTTTGTATTGAAAATCCAATCACAAATAGATCAATATGAATTCCATTATAATTACAATTTTAAAACCAAATTATTGACAACTATTAAAACTTTGTCTTTTTTGTGATTTCAATTTTATAATGGTTTTAATCGAAATTTTGAATATTATAATAAATTTACATTAATTAAATACATGTTAAAACATAAAACCATTAAAATCATAATTTTTTTGTAATATTTTAATGGACACCTTTTAATCAAAATTAGAAACATATCCAAATTGACATTGAAAATGAGATATTCATTAAACCATTTATCAAAGTTGACAAGTTTACATTATTTTTATCAATGTTTCGTTTATGAAAGTAATTATATTTAATAAAATCATTTAAAATCATATTCATTAATATTTAAGGGGAAATGACATCTAACATTTTTTTAACATGTTCACACGTGACTTTTGGACATTCTCAATTTGCCCATTTTAACCATTTTCTCCTTGGAATGGATACATCATTTTTTCCCTCCTTTTAATTACTTTTTTAATTAATATAATTTATTTATTTTCAACTTTGGTCTTTTAAAAATTTAATGAAGACTTGACATGTTTAATATTTTCAAAGTTTCTTGAGCCTTTAGATCATTATAGTTGTTGCTAGCACAAGATAGGGTGTTAAACTAACAAACATTTTCAAATTTGAACATATTTAGTCAAAATTCAAATTAGCATGATGTTTTGATTCAAGAATGACCTAAGCTCAATCAATAACAAAAACACAATCAAACAACACAAGGATGATAATAACACCAAGGATGATGAAAGATGAAAAAATAACAAAAAGATTGGAATGTTGACAAGGAATGACAAAATGCCAACAAATAATAACAAAGGTATCAACAAATGACACTTGAAACACTAGTCAAATATGTGATTAAACCATAAATTTTGTGCAATGGTTGCGTGCCATCTAAATTTCCAATTCCAAGCCTTTGTCGTTTTGAAAGAAACAAAAGAGTTAGGTATGGTTCATTATATTGTGGATGCACCCCACTATCCTATGGATTTAAGGCCCATTCATATGCAAATCATGTACATGCAAGCCTTGTGCAACCACTTCTCCCGTCCCCTTGCACAAAATTTTGCAAGGACACGTAACATGAAGTTCAAAATACATTATCTTTTCCTCAAGGTTTGTAAAAACTTGATTGTGCAAAGTATGGCCTATATGAAACAACCAAATATACAATAATGACATTGTTGTAAGTTTGATTCTATGGATTTGCCAACTATATGAATTGTATTGAGTATTTAAATGAAATAATATCCCTTACTATGGTTTGACAAATGATACAAATTTTTGATGTGTTCCATAGGCATGCTCATGTAGCAGATTCCAGACTTCTCCACTTGATCATTGATTTTGGATAGAGATAGTATTAACAATAAAAGCAAGGGGGCTTTCTAGCTTTGAGAAAGCAAATGAAATTCATATTTGTGTTTTAAAAACTCATGTCCATGGATAACTAAAGAGAAAGTGAAAGTTGAAAAAAGTAGGTTCTTCACTAGTAGATCATAGAGAAAACCATCCACTAACTAGTAAGGTGTATAAACAATAAGCTCAAAATCTAAGTTATGCATACAACAATATGTAAACTTTAGCACTAGCATGTTACTTCAACAAAAGTTTCCACCCACCACGACATTCCACAATCTTTTAGATATAAGACATGAAAATTATAATTGCAACAATATTTTTCTATTTGACAAGGTGGGCTTTGTTATCCATTGAAACATAAAGGACAAAACCAAATTATTGATGAGTTTGCAAAAGGAACTCCAATAAAATATTTTGAAGGTAACCACTTTGTGTCACTCGTGGCCAAACCAAAATAAACATGACAAGAATAAGTGGGTCAGAACCTTGTGAATGTCATTCACAAAATTCAAACCATCACTTTCATCATGGTCTCGTTGATTTAATCCCATTCCAATAGTGGGTGTTGATAAACATATGATGATTTGTTCAAGACCTAAGGAGAGAAATCATATAATAATCTACACAAGACACATATAAGAAAACAATCATATAAGAATATGCATCTTGAGTTTGTCACATTCCTAGAAGTAATAAGAAGATGTAGTCATGATGTCATCTAGCACCCAACAAGAGGTTCAACAAAAATATACAATACCACATATATAAACACTCACTTTGAGAACAATCATTTCATTTTTAAGCACAACTTGGGGGTCTTGTTGAATGCCCTTGCCTAGTTCCTTTATAGATATATGGAACACCTTTACTTTGCATGACAAGTAATCAATGCATGTGAACCTACCTCATCCCATAACATTATTCTCCATCTTGTTTTCTTTGTTATTGGTATTGTTCAAATTGAACAGTACAATAAACTAAAGAGCTCTATGTATGTATAGCTACATTACATGTCAACAATATAAAAATATAATAACATAATAGTTTCCTAATTTATATTTGCAACCAATAACATTTCTTGGACATTGCAAAATTCACATTATGTGTTTAAGGTCATGTTCCATCACATACCACTTTTAATAAAATTGCTTTGAAGTAGAAGATGGTAGTTCTAAAACACAAGTAATCAATCACTAGAAACAATATTCATTTAAGAGAACCACACATTTTTGAATTATTGCCATTGATTTGCTTATAGCTATTCTATCAAGCACACCATGTTTGACCAGTACATGGTGTTATTGGTGTACATGTTGCATACAGTAAAAAGCACATTCACTTTCTTGCGAGTGAAAGATGGGGTTGAACTCCAAATCACAATGCCTCCTGGGTATTATAAAAAATTCCAAGGGAGGCCAATTAAACTTGAAATTTGTAAGGGAAGGAGAAAGTTGCATTAACTTGCTGAATCTTCTATTCGTAAAACCTTCACACAAGAAGCCCTTTAGTTATATTCAAAGCTTATGGTAATGATTCTTGTCTTGCTCCAAAAAACCACAAAGTTGTTTTGAAATTACATTCATATGACAAAAAAAAGCTCATAGATGGCAAATGCAAACTACTAAAGGAAGATTGAATATTATTTGCAAGTATGCAACTATGTAGAGTAGTTGGAAAAGAATCAATAGGGTTTTCCTCATGCATACTTCGTTGTTCCCATCTTCATTAACATTCAAACCATAACAACCCTCATTACACCAACTCCCACATAGTTCCAATGCTACAAATAACAAAAAACAAAGGAAATTAAGAATGTAACAATAAAATTGAGGGCCAATCTTCCTATTCCTTTTCATGTTTCTCTTGTTTTCTTGGTTGATGGTAGTTAAAACAAAAGCTCTGTAAATAAAAAAACCTTAGAATTAGCAAATAATCCCAAACTTCTAGGTGAAACAAAAACAAAAATTAGAACAAGTATTTATTTAAGCAAAGTTAGTTCCAAAATTGGAAAAATGGGGATCACCAAAGCTATTGCTACTATTGTTGAACCAAAGTCATGAGAATTACAACAACATCAATGACATAATCTTTGACTCATGGTGGTTTTGATCATCCTAACATTCAAGAGTCCTTTGATTGAAGTTTTGGATACGTTGTAGTTGGCTTCAAATCTGCATCCTACTGACCTGGGAATGTTGAGAGTGGTGAATAATGCCATGACAAATCTACCCGTCAACACTTTCTTCTCTAGCTAGGATTTCTCAACAATAAAGATAGATCCATGCCAAATGTTTACTGGAGTGATGTGCATCAACATCCAAGATTCAACATAATGACATTCCTTTCTCTAGGTCCAAAAGAAGTTGAACTCCTTGGTCTAACCATGATACTCTCATCGGAGCTCGAATACTTACCCTTCTTGACGCAACTTTCCATCTCTCCCGGTGTTGTTAGCGGACCCATTCCACATTCGTTGGGGACATTGAAAAACCTTAACCTGTTTTCTTGTAGCTAAAACATTCTCACATGTTCCATCCTTTGTAGGCTTGAAGAAGTTCCGAGTGTTGTAGTTTAGCAACACCAAGCTTGTAGGAGGCTGCATCCATAGTAAAATGAGTCACACCCAACTCCTTTGTTCCTTAAAAAAAGGCAAGGATTTGAAATTGGAAATTGAGATGGCATGCAACCATTGCATAAAATTTATGGTTTAATCACATATTTGACTTTTATAATAAATTTTAGTTTCTTTGAATTTTACAATTCATCTTTATATTTATCCAAGAGTTATTGGAAAGAAAATTGCATATTTTGAATTATACAATTTATTTCTATATCAATTCCAATGATGATCCGAAACCATGTAAAGTCTAATAATTATTCAATCTATATGAATATGAAAATTTTCCAAACAAATATAGATTAATTTTGATCATTCTTATATGATTTACTTCAGACCTCAAGACTGATTACAAGTGTTTAATTAATCCTTTTTCACGTTCAAATGTTAATATAATTGACTCATATTTTTATATGCCATTCTTGAATATATATTACATCACATTATATAAACTACATGAAAAAATTTATTCCCGAGGGAAGTTAAAAATTGACAAGTGTGTTATTCATGAATGGTTAGACTTGCAATGGCTCATTATATTGTAGACTTACCCAAGAATGATCCCTTCCGGTATCAATTTTTAACCATCTCTGGAGTTTTTGGTCCTCTCTGACAACAATCTCACAGGTACCATCCCCTTGTTCTCCTTCGACAACAACAATACTAGTTTTTCTCTTCATGTTTGCTCTCAACCATTTTGACTTGAGAAACAATGAGTTTCACAAGGGAGCCCATTGCCATCTTCACTGGAGTTTCTATCATTCACCAACAATCAGTTCACTGGAAGCATTGTAGCAATTGGGAATCTGAGCAAGTTCAAGTACCTGGACTTGAGCTTCAACTAGTTCAATGGTGAGATCCCCATCTCCAAGTTTGGGTTTGTGGGTTTCCTTTACATGTTGCTCAACTGGAACCAGCTCTCAAGTCCAGTGATTGTGAAGGTGAAAGTGACTATCAAGGTGGTGGATCTCAACTTCAATCTGCTAGTTGGAAGTGTGTTTCCTTTCTTGGCCGATGTTAAGATTTTGTACTTGAACAACAACCTTTTCATGGGCACAATTCTTCAGGTCAGTTTTTCTTGCTTGCTAATTTCTTGTTTGTTTGTTTGTTTATTTCCCCTTAGACCCATTCCATTTCTTTCAGATGTTATCCTTGTGTCCTTGATATTTGTTCCATTACTACTTTCCTTGCAAGTCTAGCTCTCCCTTGATCCATATTGTAGATTGTTGAAGTAGCGGTGTGCAAAACTCACTTGATCTTGCCCATCATTGAAACAATGTTGTGCATAACTTGCTTGATCTTGCACATCCTTGAAGCAAATTTGATGAACATATGTTCAATTGATCTTGCACATCATTGAAGCAAATTTGATGAGCATATGTTCATTTGATCTTGCACATCATTGATTTAGTTATGAAAAGGGTGCATTCCTACACTCCTACACACAATTTGTGGGAAGAATAATATTTTTATGAAATAGAATTTCTAAATATTGTAGAGTTCTAAAACTATGACTAAATATGATAATAATAACCTTGAACTAATTGAATCTAGAGTTTCTTTCATTCAGTTTTTTTTTGGGGAGTCCTTTTTTTTTCTTTGCATTATTTATTTTTCAATAAATAAGTAAACAAATAAATGTTGAACTTCAATATGCAGGTTAAAGTAATTATGTAATTATTAGCTATGGAAATTTTTTTAAAAAAAAATTCCCCTTCTCACATTGCATCATTTCAAACATTCATTACATCAATTCTTATATATTGTTGGAGCATTTTAAGAAACTTCATTTCCAAGGGTAATTTTTTTTCTCTCTTTTTTTTTTCGAATTTTTTAATATTATTTTTTGGGGTATATTTTTCCCAAAAAATTAGCAGAATTATTAAAATTTACATTAGAAAAAAAAATTCCCAATTTATTTCTCGAAAAAGCGACAAAATTTGTCCCAAATCAATTTACTGTTCATTTCACGTAAAGCAAAAAGAAGTTCATTGCCTCAACGAACGAGAATTTACTAATGAACGGAACCCTCCGTCCGTCCGTCCGTCCGTCCATTTGTGCCTGTTCTCTTCTAAGCTTGTGCTTCTTCCTCGTCTCTCGCACTCTCTGTTTGTGTCTGTGTGCGTGTGTGCTGCGGGTTTCTCTGTGGAGCTTGCTGTTGCTGTTGCAATCCATTCCTCCTCTTATGTTACGCATTATTGAGAACTTGTGATATTCTGTTTTCTCTGTTTATGAAAATAAATAAAAAAAATTTTTGGGGTTTTTTTTTTTTCCCGAAGGAAGGGCTTGCGAGAGTGTCTTTGCGAAATCTGTGCATCAAATGGAGTCCGGGATGAGCAAAATAGACGAAGTCATGGAGATTAAGGCGTTGCGTCGCGTCATCAGCGCATACTTGAAGTTCGTGTTTTCTGTTTTCTTCCTCCTTTGCTTTGTTTTTATTATAAAAAATTTAGGCATTCGAAGAGTGTCACCGAATGTGTTGTTGTTATTGTTGCATCCGTGTTAATTGAGTGCCCTTCGATGCAGACTAGCAAGAAGACTAGACAAAAAGCAGTTTTCTCTCTGTCTCTCTCTCTTCTGGATTTGTCTTTTCAAAATCCACTTGATGCAAGCTTCGCAAACTTATCATCATCAAGCTTTTTTCTGTGGGGCTGGTGAATGTGTTTGAATTTTTTTCTGAGAGCTGGACCGTCTTGTGTATCTGATGATAACCTACACACAGCTATACAGCAGCAGCAGAGGAAGACATAAAGCGCTGGGACCGTTCATTTACAAAGCTTAGCTCCTCACACAAGGTTTTCTCTCTCTCTCTCTCTCTCTCTCTCTCTTTCGCATCGCCTAATGTAGTGCTACTCCTCGCCTGATGTCCTGCGGAAAGTGTGGTGCAATAATAATTCTCTCACATTTCTACTTGCTTGACCCCCCCCAGGCACTGCTGCGTCACTTACCTAAAAAGCACGAGGAGTTAAGGAGGTGTGTGTGTAGATTCAGCTGGCTGGCCAGCTGCCACCCCTTTTTTCCTCTCTCTTGTGATCTTCTTCCCTTTTCACTGTCTGTTCTGTTTAGGGTTTAGGGTTAGCTCCTCAAGGTCTGAGTATGTGATTTGCAATTGGTTTTGAACGGTGAAATACTGTGGCCAGTGCAGGTGTGTGAGAGTCAATTCCTTCTTCATCATCAACATGCTTCAGGTTCTTCAGCTGCCTCCCCCCCTCCCCCCCCCCTTGCCACTTGGTTTTCACAGCTGCCTTTTGTACTAGTTAGTGCATTTAAGTCCATTTGGCCCTTTCTTGCACATCTTCTGCATATTTTTGTTTGTTGCTGAAGTCTGCCTCACTGTGCTATCTTTCTCTCTCTCCCTGTGTTCCCATCCTGCTACCAAAGCTTCTTTAGTATCTGCACTCTTTCATTGCTCTCAGAGAAGTTAGGAAATTTTCCTTCCTCTTGGAGTGACTCTCCCTTTTGCACCATGTCCTTTTGTAATCAATGTCCTGCAACAGAAGACATTGCAAGCAACTCTTTTCAGATTTCTATGTCGTGTGGGTAGGCATTTGATCCTCCATTTGACATGGGAGATGGTGGAGGAGGGCTTGACACACAAGACCTAGTGGGCTCTGAATGGACTACTGAAAATGGGCGGGATGTACCATATGTGGGCTCTGAGAGGTACCTTGTTTAATTGCATTGCAGAGTTTATAGCTCTTTTTTGCATCTCTAGCATGATAAAGTACTGTTTGAAGTTTGAGAATGTTGTGACTCTTCCCCATGGTTGCTAACTCCAGTTTAGGTTTCATCACAGTGCTTCATTGCAAAGAATCTCACTGAACCCTCTGCCAGGTTTAGCCATTAGTTGGCAAGGTGATTTGAGAACTTACCATCCAACATGTTAAGGCTCCAGTTAATTTTGAGGTTTGAATTGGATAACAGGATTAGCCTGCAAATCTGTGCCTAATCTTCTGGAAAGGAATTTGAGTGACTCTTCTGTTCTTCAAGCTGGTGCATGCAGAGATGCTGGAATTGCACAATCGATCTATCAGACTCCTGAAAGGGATTCAAATATTCCATCTGCCAACTGCAACAAGCGGCAAGCCATTGAATCCAACATGCAAGAAAAAGTGCCGAAATCTGAAATCTTGGAACCTGTGAAGTCATCATCAACAGGGACCATACGTTCATGCGATGAATGGTCTGCCACACTTGCGCAAGCTCAAGCTAAGGAGCAAGGCGAAGAAGCTTTGGGTAGGAAAATTGAGGACAATATGCCTAAGGACTCAACTAGAGAAAGTGTTGGCAATGGCGAAGCAATGGGGGCAGATATGAAACATTTCAGCTTGAAACTAGATGTGAGCTTACTTCAGCAATCTACTGTTGTTCAGTAATTTAGTGCTCATACCAAGGCTTTGTGCAGGCAGGAGACAATGAACGGTCTCCTTTTCTCTCTCAAGACTCATGGTGATTGTTTGTTAATATGTTGCATGTGTGCAGGCATACGATGGGCTTGATTTGGATCATCCATCTTACCAGCTCCATGTTCCCTCTGCAGATGTTGACAAGGTAATCTTGGTAACCTCAATGCTAGCTCTTCCTCTCTTGATTGAGACATCAAACCTGTTCCAGCCTGTCATGGTTTGTGAACTGATTGCAAGGACATCAAGTTTCTTTTTGCTTTCCCCTCTCTGCTAGTTCCCTACTTGCTGCATTTCTGGGGAACCTGAGATGTATGGGTATTGGCCTATGGTGGGTGTTTCAGTTGGAGGGTCCTGGTCTGGTTTAGTTTGAAGGTTAGAGTACACAGACGTGCTGCACATTGGGAGGGTTGATTAGTTTATGATCCTATTTTATGTGGATGTGTTGCAAACTTTTGTAAGGTCTTGATGCACAATTTTGGAAACTTGAATGGACCACTCAGTTCTCCTGATTGAATTGCAGGTGCGATGTATTATCCGCAACATTGTTCGCGATTGGGGTGAAGAGGTTGTTTCTCCTCTCCTGCAATTTCTGCAGTTTTGGCAAGAATACCCATGTGGAAGTGTGGCTCTGTTTATGGAGAGTCTGCATCTGAATGATGTGACCTCCAATATTTAAACTGGAACAAGCCTTTGTGAGAGACCCTCACAAGGTTATGACCACACTCATTCTTGATGTGCTTTGTTCGGTTTGGCCAGAATTTACACTACAGTTACCTTTTTTTTGGGAGCTGTTTCAGCATTTTAATAGATGTGGAGCAATATACCTAAGGCTGCTATACCATTCCTATTGGCAACTAGATGCTTGGTCTAGCCCACAACATTGGCATACTTCCGCATGGTTATTGATTGCATTCCATATGGGTTTTGACATTGGTCTTTGTGGTGGCAGGGCATGACAGAGCGGGCACAATGCTATGCCCCAATATTGCAGGAGCTCCAACGCTGTTTTCCACATAGGAGCCAAGAGAGGTGAGTGAGCAGAAAGGCAAGGAGTTTTTCCCTGATGGCCTTTCCTAGTCTTCTGGAACATTCCTATGTGTGCTATGCATTCTAACTGCAGTTTTTTTTATGATGAGTTCTGGTAATTGTCTGTGAGACAAATTGTTGCCAATGCAAATGAAGCTTGGCTCAGGACCAGTTGATGGCATCTTTTGTGAGGATTCCAGGCAGGAGCCTAATTTTTGAATTAAGAAATGATGATGCCATCCTGTTTTTGCTGTGTGGGGTTTGTTGTGAGTGTTTCAGCCCACCAAGCTGTTTGGTTCCAGGTGCAGGACTTGGTCGTCTTGCTTGTGAAATCTCACGACTTGGTATGTGCATCTTTCTCTACTCATTCTTTGTGCACAACATTGATTTAAGCATCATGAGGCACTGGCAGTGGTCAATCTTCAAAGGAATGGTGGAGTTGTCCTAGCATAAGGTTTTGTGTATGCAATCCCTCTGTTCTCCAACTTCCCTCTTCCATGGACACAGGTTTCATTACTCAGGGCAATGAGTTCTCATACTACATGCTTATGTGCTCCAGCTTCATTTTGAACCAGTGAGTCCATCCCTGCCTGCTCATTGTTGATCTTTTTGGGCTGCCTCTTGGTTTTGTAACCTTTGACCTTTTGTTGTATGCTGCATTCAGGTCTTCCCATTTTGCAGCATGTGTATTGAAGTGATGCTGAAGAGCAATATTTTTCACTTAATCAAATTTCTGTATAGATATTGTTTCTAAGAAATGTTAGGAACAGGAGGGATTTGATTTCACTATGAAATATGGGTATTTGATAAGCAGAACACAGGCACCATTGGAATGGACTTTGTATCCTTGGATTCATAGCAATTGCAACTCCCTGACAAATGAAGATCAACTACGAGCGGTTCAGTTCCCAGATCTTCATCCAGGGAGGTCAGTATCATCAGCCAAAATTCTGACAGAGAGTCAACTACCATGTTCACTGATATGCTTAAAGAAGAACCAGATGAAGATGGGGCAACCTTCTGAAGAATCTGCAAATCTTAATGTGGATCAGGAGCATTTACTGACTTCCATTGGTTGTCACCATTCTCAAGTCATGCATGTCATATGAAATGGGTGGCTAATCTTCTGAGGATTCATATGAAAACATATGTTTGACACCAGTAATGTTTTGTAGCAGTGCAGGAATAACAGAGGGCTTTTCAATGTGTGCGGGTGATTTTGTTGAGGTTTACAGTCACCCTAGTCAGGCAGGTAAATGACTAATCTGTTAACTGCTGAATTTTGTTATTATTTCAAAGGGCTGTCAACTTTTTGAGGTGTATGAGCGTTGGTTGAAGCTCTTCAACAGCCTATGCTTATGATTTGTGATGAATCAGCAGATGTTTTTCAGTATTTGAGTTGATTTTTTGTGTATGCATTAAATTGTTTACTAGGGATCCCACCAAGGTTTGCAGTCCCATTTAGATTATGCTAAAATGAGCATGATAGAACATCTCTCCCAGATGTACAAATGTACCTAATTGGTTTGCTGGAACTCTGGAGTTGTTACTGTATCTACTTGAGAATGTGGGTTATTAGCTAGTAGCTATGGGATATTTTGGGGTTATGAGGAAAATCATGTTATGTGCATGTCTTGATTGTGTATGTCTGTTGCAGAGGCCTGGGATGCTGTTGTATCTTGCTTCTTTATTGACACAGCCCACAATATAGTGGAATACCTTGAAGTAATTGCAAAGGCTCTCAAGCCTGGAGGGGTATGCCTCTGCTCATTGATACTTGCTATCTGATGCTCATATTGGAGGCACAGAATGAGCAGCATTAGAACATGAAGTTCCTCTGTTTCTAGGGTATTGCAAGTGTTTGAACCGAAGTTTGGGATGGGAGAGTTGGCAGGTGTGGATAAATTTGGGTCCACTACTTTATCATTTTGCAGATGCTCACAGTTATTCACAAGAAGAGGTGAGTGCATGCATCTTAAATGTACTAATGTATCCAACTATTTGTAGTGCCTCCATAGTTTTTGTGCTGTTTTGGTGCCAAGCTGTCAAACTTAGTACAACTCGAGAGCTTTGGATTCACTAATTGGAAAGAAAGGAACTGCTATGCATGGCATGTCAGAAAGTAAATGTACCTGCTTACTTTCCTCGTGCATCCTAAAAAGGCAAAGAAAAATAAAATGAGGGAAAGCGTTTTGTTGTAAGTGTGAGTTGTATGTCCTTGTTCTATGGTGGACTGCAAGAGAGATATGAGTAAGCAACAAAGCAGTGGCTTTTGACAATGACAAATGGTTGAATGAGATATACAGGAGATGTCAATTGAGCTTAGTCTGGAAGATGTAAAAATGGTGGCATCTCACTATGGCCTTATCCTTAAGGTATACTGCAGTGTGCACTTGAGATCTTGTGAGGTTCGGAATAAAGTTTAAATACTTCTATCTTGTCTGAAGGTGTGAATTCTTCATGGAATGGCTGTGAGGAAAACCATGTCTAAGATTGATGAATGGACTTTGTGCTTCAGCGTTTTACATGAGTTATTTCCAGCTCCACTTACATTACAACCTTGGCATGACCATTTTGTGACAGAAGGAGAGCATGATAGAGACAACGTACACTGCCAATTGCAAATCAATGATGCAGGTATGACCATCCTCTGCTATCTCTGCAGAAATATATATATATATATATATATATATATTTCATTGGATGCCCTTTTATGAGGGATTAATAGGGGGATCTTTCTAATCTTTCTTTGCATGCTTTGGAACAGAAACCCAAAATGACACGTGCTTTTTGTTATTGCAGAATCGCTATTTTGCTTCTTTCTGGACAATGGTGAAGGAACAGGGACCTGGGCTACAGGATAACCTGCCCTTTGAACCACTATCAAATCACAGAAACTGTGAACATTAACAACAGTAGATGATAGGTGCTTGTTTACTGATCTCACAAGTTATGACTTTTATGTTACACAGGAACTTTATTTGTTGATCAAAAGTTGTTGCTCGTGTAAGTTTGAGAGGTGTTGATCCCAAACAACCTCATTTGTTCTGTAATCCCATTCTATAGTACTAAGTAGTTGCAACCCAAACAGAACACTTTGTCTCCTCCTTTTTTTGGTCCTGATGTTGTTTGCCTTCAACCAAACGTTGCTGCTACTAAGTGTACTGTAGCTATGAATGATCTCGCACCTTGTGCATTGAATCCTGAGTCTCAGCATTTCATACCCTTACTTTTTGAATAAGGGTTGTGTGACACACTCTCGCCTTGCCATTTACATTAAAAAAAAAAGGTGTAGAATAAGGCAAGAAAAGAATTATGGAAATTCAAATATCTCACCAAGCAAAAAAATGTAAGCTTCCAAAAAAATCCTCTAAAAGAAACCAAAATACAAAGCTTCCAAGCTTTCATAACTCTAGCACTAATCTCAAGTTTCAACACAAGTCGAAATATCATCTTTCAAGAATCCTCGTATAAGAGATCCTGGGTACATACACGTGTTCGTGGACAGGGCTTGAACAGGGCGTTTCTCCACAAACCCGGCCCAAGTCCCTGCAGTCCCTCCCCCCCATCGTAGTTTTCCTTCCCTTTGCCGTCCTGCTCCTTGTCTGTTTCTGTGTCTGTGGATCTCTCTCTCTCTCTCTCTCTGTGTCTGCGTCATTATCGGACTTGCAACAAATGTCCTACCACTTGCATTGCACATGTTTGTGCAGTACGACGTTGTCTCGCACCTTACATGCAAATGGCCGTTCAGGGTTTAGAGTTCTAGGGTTTAAAGATTAAAGCTTCCTTGATGTGCCCCTTAGGATCCGTGGGTGGCCTCCCAAGTGCAGTTTTCGCGTAAGTGTGATAGCAGTTGGAGTTCTTTCTTCTGCTGCTGCGTTATCCACCAACCAATGCTCGTGTAAGTCTTCAATCCTACTACTCGCAGCTTTATTGGGGTTTTTTTTTTTTTTTTGGCTTTTGTATCTTTTTGTTCCTCCAGTTAAGGTGGGTTTTTTTTTGCCATGGCCCAGTTTTGTTTTGTCTCTTGAAGTTATGTCCAGTAATGAAAAGAAAATAGTGCCCCGTCCCACTTCCCAACAGCAGCAACTTTTGAGCAGACACTGCATTTGATGTTTGCAGAGGCTTTTTGGTTCATGTTTCAGACTAAGGATGCATTTAGGGTTTCTTCATGAAGTTCATGGGATGGGTGCCACTAAGTTGTTGGGTTATAAGAAGTTTGACACCACCTAATGGTCACATCCTGTTGCAGAACCCATGTGGCAATCCTTTGTTACTGTCTTTGATGTATCTTTGATGTATCCTTAATGGGTTGATTGTTTCTGTAGAGACAAGGACGGAAGGGATTTATGCTGGATTTATTAGAAAAGAACATCAGAGAGCAAGCTAGCAAGCAAGTAGTAGTGTACCATATTCTTCACTGCAGAAAAAGCAATTGCAGTGTGTTAAGAGGTGGCACACAATAGGTCTACATGATGATTGTCTTAAGTTGGATATGTGGGACATGATATGTGCAGGCATGTGCTTGGAAAGAGTGTGGAAACTAGATAGATTTTTGGGGTGTAAAACCAGGCCTTGAATGGTGGAAACAGACAAAAACCCAAAACCTGCTGGATCCACCTGCACATTGCCAAACCCAATAAAGTGTAGGTATTTCCTCTTTGACTCATATACCTAGATGTGTATGTTCAGAAGAATGTATAATTATGGTGCATGTTTGATGGCTTTAAAGTTATGCAAAGCAAGTGAGCTCTCCTCACTTGTATGTTTCAAAGTCTCCAATTCTAAAGTAGCAATTTGTTTTGTGCAGTATTACTGTATTCCTTTGGGAAAAAATATCTTTTCCTCTCTTGACAAAAGGGGGGTCATGCAAAGAGCACACAAAGAGTGCATGTTTTCTTCCAAAGTTCACTGGAGTCAGTGATAGAACAAAATATTAAGAAAGGCTTTGTTCAGAATCTTATGATGATGAATTTGGTAGATCCGTAATTTGGTGGTGCACACTAGACTGTATTGTATGCTTTAGAGCATCTGCAGCAACATGATGACAATATTGTGCATGAAGAACATCTGGTCAGAATGTATGCCAGGTCTCATGTTTCCAAATAGCTGCAAATACATGTGAATTTGGAGAGAGAGAAGTTGTAATGTGACATGCTCTGGGTCTGGGCCTTTGCAGGGTTGAGTGCTAATGATGCCAGCAAGCAACCAGAAGAAAAAGGACAATTTGTTGCTGCCACTGTTGTGGCAAATCTTGTGAAGCAGACAAATGATGATGTGGTAAGTTTGGACAATGAGCATCAGCAAAATGGAAATGCAGCAGTATAAGCACTGCCAACACCAGGATTGGGTGAAGGATCCCAAAGGTGAGCTCTCTGAAGTTAGCAGCTTCTACCTGGTTCCATTCTATGCCTGCATAGAGTAAGGGCTTAATGTTAAAGTTTTCCAGTGCCTGATCTTGTTAGTTAATATGGGTATTCCAGGTTCTTATCAAAAGGACTTCTCTTGTATGCATCAAGCTACAGTTTGGTTCTTATGGTATTACCAGGTCAGTGAAAGTGTGGTTTGAGAACTGTGTGGGTAGTCAATGGTTGAATATCAGTTGGTAGAATCTTGCTTGGCCATACCCATTTTCTGTTGCGGCAGTTGCTACTCATTCTTAAACTCTCACAGATGTTACCAGTTTACTTCTGATCTGTTGCAATACTTACCATGCATGGATCTCAGAGTGAGCATTCAGCTCATATGTTCTGTGATGACATTTTTGGGGACTTGTAGCAGAAACCTGAGTCAATATCCATCGATCCTTGTATGAGTTTTTGCCTGACTTGGGAGTTAATTCTCTTAATTGTTTTGTCTCTGACTGGCTATGGCTTTGATAAGGAAAATGTTCATTGCCTCAGGGAACTGCTGCCTGGTGAGAAGGAAGGTCTGATTCAACTGCCCTCTGATAAGGCATTTGTTGGACAGCATTGAGCACCCTCATCTCAGGAGAAGCAACGTGTGATTTAGTCGCTTGATCTTGTAGCAGAATGAATAAGGTGCTGCTTTCTCAGTCCTCCTGTTGACCACAGTTGATGGAATTGTTTTCCACACTGGAATATATAGTGTTTCCACACTAGAATACTTCCTGTTTCTGGTTCTGGTTCATTCTTTGTGCCAGAGATCTTGCAGGTATATGTAGATCTTTGGTGTGTGAAAGTGTTGATGAGGGGAATGAGGTTGATGGGATACAGATTAGGACAAACCAGGAAGTACTATCAATGGATAGCAGGAGCGAAGGTACTTCAGAGAGCTTGATCAGGGAGGAGGGAGAACACGAAGGTAGTCAGGACACAGAGGTCGTGAAGATGTCAAAGATGATGAAGGAGATGACTCAGGTCTCCTCCAACCATCCTATGCGAAATGAATTTCTGGGGAAGCTCCGGCAGAATGCCTTCATTCTGGACACTAGGGCTTTGACGTCACAGCAACTTCTACTCATGAAGACTTCACCACCAGGCTGGGTTGAAGGGGTGAGTTCTCAATAACCTGCCTTTTCTCTCATTTCCTCTGCAAAATTGGTGTTCTGGGTAGGTTTTGGAGATTTAAGGGTTTACTTTTCAAGGTACTTGGTCTAGGTTTCATCATGGTAGAAGTTGCAGATGTCCAGGTTTTGGGGGAAACACACAGGACACAGGATGATTACAACTGCTTGCTGGGGTTAGTGTGTTGGGGTCTAGGGTACAACATAATTTTCAAGCTTGAGGTTGCACCTGTGGTCCTGTTTCAGTACAGAGAGGCAAGACTACCATGATTTACACCTGCTGGGGTTTAGGGTAGTATGGTTTAGCACTAAAACCAATATCCCAGCTTAAGGTTTAGAGTACTATGCAACAGGTACTGGCAGGGAAGGATGGCAGAGAGCGAGTTCGGAAATGCACATTCAAACAATGCAGGCAAGGCCCTTTTGAGGGATATTTTACTGAGTCAGAATTTGAGTATCTGATTATAGAGGTGCACCAGTTCTGCAGAAGGAGTCAGCTTGGATGGACCTCTAGGATCCCCTTCTTTTGCATGTACTGCGAGGAAGATTTTAAGGACAAGGCCACACTCTCCTACCATAGGATTAAGAACGAGTGCCCAAAACGACCTCCTGGAAGTGGACAGTACCTCAAAATGTACCCATTCTGTGACAAGAAGGAGATCAAAGCTGTGTTTGAGAAACACAAGTTGACCTACCCTGTGTTGCCTCCACCACCACCTGAGGATGATGATGGTGCAGCAACACAGGGACAGGACTTCAAGGTCCTCCACATAAACAAAGGGAAATCAGAGAAGCAGAAGGAGCGGATAAAGAAGGAAGTGAAGAGCAGGAGGAAGGATGACATGGAGGCCAAGGGTGCGATTGTATTGTCTCCATTGGTGGATAGTGAGACGGACATTGACTTTGATGATACTCAAGGACACCAGAAAAAACCCCGAAGAGAAAAGGAGCAGAATTCTATTCAACTTTACATGACACAGATGCAGTGTGCTGTACCACAGGCCGTGACCTCTCTGGCAGGACCTTCCCAGCAAAGGAGTGCCATTCACCACCCTAAGACAAAATTACTTCCTCCACATGCAGTACCTGACCATAAGGCAGTGTACCCTGTACCCACTGTCCCATCTCTGAAGCCTCACAGAGCTCTGCTAGAAATGGAGCTTTCCTTGCCCAAGACTAGGGAGGAATTGGAGGCAAATGCCAGGAGTGCAGCCCAGAAGAAGTTCCCGTTGGCATTGAATGTGGGTAATGGTGCTGATTTGTCTCCCTCAGTGGACTGTCCTCCTAGTGGACTCTACCTTCTTGCAGAACATACCACTGAGATCATAAACTCTGAACTTCTAAAGAACCCACAAGCAGCTATGGAGGCAATGCATAGTCTGCAAACCCAGGAGATCCTTGCAGAACGTATTTTCAAGGCATATGGGCAGTATCTCTTTCGCACTGACGTTGGGGTAAGCTTTCAACATTTTTTCATATTTCATTTGCTATATTTCCTCCAGTCTTGCATGACAAATTAGGGTTTGTGTGATATACAATGATGTAATGGTCTCTCTGGCAGGCCCCTGGAAGCACTGATAATGACCAATACATTGTAAAGACAGTCAAGGCATTTCAGAAGAAGAATGGGGAGGCAGATCCCATGGCTCGTGGAGAAGAGATGAAAGCATTTCAGCTTTACGTAACTGCTCTGGGCAAACAGCGGGAGCATTGGGCTGCTATCGAAGCTAAAAACCGTCTCATTCTCATCAAGCAGGACGATTTTGTGCAAAAGGAATTGGAGAAGTGGGATAAGGCTGAATGCATGAAGAAGGAGAGTAACGATTGGGGTTGGTCGCCACTGTTTCAATTCCTCAAGATGAATCGCATTATGTCAGGGCCCAGTCTTATGTGGACTCCAAGTGCACCTTGGCAGCACACATCTGAAGAGCTGCTGGCCTTAGTTGAGTCTTGTGATGTCACTGCATCTGAAGATATCCCTTGTCCTCCCTTGGTCAGAGCACTGAAGCTCTTTCAATTTGGTAGAGTAGGACATTTGGTACCACTGTGCTGCCCTTTTAGAGGCCTATCAAAACAAAAAATTGTTCATGTACTGCTGAACCAGAGTGAGTCAGTTCGCTTTACAATAGCAGTAGAAAACCTCATAGACATGGGCTTCCTTTACTTCCCCCACATGGACATGAATGATGACATTGCTGGTGGCATCAGGAAAGATCTTCTGGGTCTGCTGGGATATCAGTTATCATCTCAAGAAAATATCATAGATCTAACATGGAGTTGGCTGGTGAGATCATTCTGTCGTGCCGTTGTTGATATGGTGAAGATGGGACGGAGGATTGAGCTGGAACTACTTTGGTTCAGACCTGTAGAGGGACCAAATGAAGTTGGGCACAAGCAAGAGGCTACTGCTGTGTTCTATGATGTACTGCGGATGAGGGAGAGCTTGGACATGGGCTGGATATTTCCCCAATCAGCAGGTAAAAATCCTTTTTCCATACCACCAACACCTTCTGTACTTGTTCTGCAGTACATTATAGTGAATTCTCACATTGACAAAGCTTCTTTGCAGATTATAACCAGGACCTCAAGGACAAGCTAATAGAAGCCCTCCGGGGGTTCCATACTGCTACTGCTAACTTTGCACAGTCAGTTCTAGCCACTCAGCCTCCTCCTACATCTGCAGTATGTGAGGCAGCAGACTCTATAGAAGGAGGTGCTGTTCCTGCTGCTGTTACTGATGTCACAAATGTAATATCGCAAGTGTGACACAAGAAATGGTTCTAGGTGTATTTTCTATCCTGCCAGAGTGGTCCTTGACTCCTGTTGGTAACTTTATGGACATGTTCAAGGACTCTCAGACTGTCCCACTCCATGAGGAAGGACATGCAAGACCACCTGTTGAGGTACCTGTGCACAGCCCTGTTATGCCAAGTACAGAGAAGCATATTCATATACTGGAATGGCACATCCTGCAGCCAGGGGCACTGTATCCAGACCCGGAAGGAGACACAAATTTGCAAGTGGTCCTTGCAAAACATGATCATGCGCTAAACCAAAGACTCTTCCTTATATTGTGTGTGGTCTGGATTTCACTATTGGAGCTGGAGCTTCCATGCAGTTGATGCCAGATCTAAATGCATGGAAAGAAAATCACATGCTGTAGTATGTATCATCCAGCACGTGATTTTCTTGCCATGCATTTAGATCTAGAATCAACCGGCAGAAGACTGCAGCTATGTATTTTCCAAGGGGCCACAGCAATGGAACTGTCCTTGTGCCTCGTTTATCAAGAAACCACTGGGTTTTGCTAGTCATGGGGATGTTGGGCTTCTTCACATTGGATTGTAGGCAGAGGAGAGGACAAATTGTTCACACTCCAGTACTGTGAAAACTCTAAAAATGCTACACAAGCAAAAATCTCCATGACAGGATGATCAAAAATTGCAGTCAGCAGACATGGCAGTATGTAGAAGCACTGCAGCAGTTGGATGGCTACAAGAACATATCTCTTGTTACGCAGTACATTGATGAGTTTTGCAAGGACAAGGTCCTTCTATGCACTTTAAACTTTCATTGACTGGTTTCCTCCAATGAGGGCCCTCAAGAAGATCAGTGCAATTCAACAAGCCATTTGTGATAACTCAACATGGAGGCTTATGTGCCTGAATACATTTGAGGACATGGGTTGACCAGCCCAAGGAATGATTGATTGTGGTGACTCCGAATGCCATGGTGAGGGCATGGGAAAGCAAAGGGTATGTGACATATAAATAGACATATAGAATAGGTAGGTAGGATGCCCTCTTTTTATTACTCAGTGTCCCCTCACATTACCCCTCAAAGGCAAGTGTTACACAAGCCAGGAGATGTTGAGGACACATGGGTGGTCCCCTTTCATTCATCACCTTGTTCTACAAGCTAAGAGCTCTTTTGAAGTGCTTTTGACAACCAGCTATCATTATTTGCCACTCCTTCCTCTTCATGTTTGCTCAAAATTCTTGTGTCCCACAACTTTGTTGCCTTTCAAATTCACCTTGTTGCTTACTACCCTTCAAAGTTACCATCTCTTGCACAGTCTTGTCACATTTCGAAAAACTAAGCCCCACTTAACACAATTTCTCATGTCCTACCTCAAACTTTGCTGCTGTCAAAACTGTCCTACAAAATCAATCCAAGTGTGATGACACCAAAATGTGCTTAAAAGGCCTACAATAATGGTAAATAATTGACAAGGAAAACAAAGAAATTTCTAGAAGCAAACATAAAAGATGATGTAATTGAGAACCTCTTTGCACAAGTTCTCTACCAAAAATTTATATTCAATCTTATGGGAAGGTAGCACACAAACCTCACAAACCTTAACTCTTACAGTGCTCTCACCTTGACCTGCCCAAGAATTGTGTTTTAACAGGGCTCAAAAGGATCCCAAGAGAAACTTGAAATTGAGATTGGTGGGGAGATTGAAAATCTAAGCGAACTCATACAGAGTTTGCTTAGATTTGCTGCTTACAGAGTTCTAAGACCATGATCAGCGGTATTTTTCATCAGAAGGTTCTAAAGGATCAGGTAGAAGGGGAATGCCATCTTGAGCCAGAAGTGCAGCATACTCCTTGCAATAGACCATCCCAGTATCAAAGTCTCTGGCGACCTGCATCATTTTGGTGCTCTCTGCCTCTGAAAATGGTGCATTGCCCTTTGTCATCATCATTTTCTGAGCTCAAGGTCACACCCAACAACACCCACCCACACAAACTAACCACAGTCATTTTCCATTGATTCCAAATTTCTTTACAGGTGTGAAACAATTGTGGCTGTCAACTTACAATAAAGACTTTTGAACAGCTGAATTTCCAAAGTCTCAAAGTGATGTTCGATTGATTCTCTATTGACAAGAAATAAAACAGATCTTACAGTTTAATGAAGAGCAGGAATGAAAAACGTATCCAATTAGCATTGCTGATATTGCAGTGTTCTGAGAAAGCATGCTGCTGAAAGCAAAGTTTCTCCTTTTGGAAATCAGATCCTTTCCTAATTTGACTTTCCAGAGGTTTTTCTTTCTTGTTTTGGAAATCAATTCACTCCAAATGATTGTGGAGATTGCATTCTTGCTAACCCATCTATGAGGATTTGGGAAGGGTACCTTGAATGTTGCAGCATCAACCTCAGTCTTCCCTTCAAGACATATCTGGAAGCACTCCAAAATTGACCCACAGAAATATTGTAAGTGATTACATGAAAATTGGTTATAGACTACTATGAATGACTTTGGGTCTCCTTCACTATGTAACAGATTAGAGAAAAACTCTGTGTTTTTGGAGGGTAAAGAGAATCTAATAACAGAGATTCCCTTCTGACTTCTGGAAGGAGATAAAAGCAGGGTTTTCTAATTTCTTTCACAGTGTGATTTGAATGCTAGTTTTTGGAGGATATTGGGTCCATTTGTCTGTGGAGCTCTAAAACTTCAGCTCACATGAACCAACCAGAAAAAGACATGAAACCATTCAATTGCAGAGTTTCAATATCAGATGAGCACTCAAATTCCAGGTTGAAGGTTAGTGCAAAACTGTTGCTATTTTGTGTCATAGACAATTTAAAGCTTAGGCTCCATGTGTAGTTGTAATGTTATCATGCACATAGTACTGGTCTGAAATGCCCAATTCAGAAGGGTTCATTTAGAATGCCAGCCCCCTTAGGAATTTTCCTATTGCTAGTAGCATTATGCTATGGAGGAAGACTTTGTACAAAGAATAACACAATGGGTTCTTCAGTCACATGTATTAAAGGTGGTGGAAAAACTCACATTCATTGCTTCCATTATTTTCTCCACTGGGTGGCGAGCAAACCCATCCGGGTTCAAAACCAGGTACTCAGCAACCTTTTGTTCAAAATTCTCATAGTCAAAAAATCCTTTTGTTGTTGTTGGCCGTTCCTTGGACCTTGCCTGCAGACCAGTGGCCACTCTGATAAATCAATTTTTGCCTATAATGGTTTTTCAGCATTTAATCAAAACATCCACTTACAAGGAAAATCATCAAAATATGATTCAGCAACAAGAACACAATTTGGTTTGTTATGTGGTAGGAGGTTTACTCATATGATTTTGTGAACTGGGAGTGATATCATCAGTGCTGTCCAACTTCTGGTTTTACCAAACTTGGAGCAACACAGTCTAATTTCCTTCCCATGCCAATGATAAGCATCAATCAATCAAAAAAAAAGGTTCAATAACAACCCACATAAGTAGATGATGAAAGTCAGAATACATACATTCTGGATGATCTCTGCGATTTGCTCCTCTGAAGGATTTAGGTCCGCTGTTCTTAAGAGTGGTCCCACATCCCTGCATCATCTATACATTTTCGAGGTTCAAGATTTGTGAGAAAAAAGTTAGAAATCCTGAATTAGGATTCATGGAACAAAAGTTAGAAATCCTGAATTGAGACTCTGATCTCACACAGTTTTCAGCAGGTTAATTCAATGCGGGTTGACTGCATACATGGCTTTCAACCTGACTTGCAGCATAAACTATCCAACTAGAAAAAATTGTCAGCAGGGAGGGTGTTACAAAGAATTTTTTGATAACAATGGGCAGCATGGGTCTCAAGGTTTCAAAGAGGCTGATGGGTTGTAATCACAAACTTCTCTTGGAGCTCGGTTTTCTTTTTTGCTCCTTTCTTAACAAACCAAGGGAAGTTTTGTCGGAGTTTCTTTTGCAATCCAGCATCTATAGGAAATTTGCGAACTGGTCCGGCTTCCTCATGCTCCTCCACAGTTTTAGCAGGAGCTTGTACCTCTGCAATTGGACTTTTAGCCGGCGCTTCCACCTCAGCTGGGACATCATCAACTTCAGTTTCTAGCATGTTGTGCTAATGGTAATATCCTTATGTTTTGAGGACAAAATTTCTACCCCTGTATGGTATTTTACATGAGGCGGTTTCATTCACAATTGTTGACCAAGACAATCACCCTGCAAATTACAACATCAAGTGAATGAATCCACCAACATCAAGCCTTTTATCAAATGCAGTATTCACAAATGAAATGACTTGCTCTCACGTTAAATCCTGTCAACTTTGAGATCTCATAAACTGAGCACAACCTGCATTGCTCTGGCCTATGTTTGCAATTTCTTGCCAAGAAACTTTTGAAGTTTGTCTCATTATATTTGTTCATTCTAATATACTTGCTGTCCTAGATCCCCATCTTGCCATAACCTTAGTCAAGTCTATCAAACCATATCCATCATCATTGTGAAATAGTTGGAGGAACTTGGAAACAACAATTCCCAATTCCTGCAGTCAGCTGGTGATGATGAATCTGGAACAAAAGCTGTACAATTCGAAACATACTCTGGAACAAGTAGATTAAAAGAAGTAACATGGGCTCAAAGACACCCCACCTTAAATTTAGTCCAAAAGAGATTCCCATACAAGAGTGCAGCAGAAGAATGCAAACTATCTACTGTCCATATGTTTCCTATTGCCCCTTCATATCTCGTGACATGCTTTTTATACTTTTCTGCCATTTCTTGCTAACCTTTGATTACTTAACACTCCTGAAAACCTTTCCCCATTAGCACTGCCTTTGATTGCAATTGGAACTGCCAGCACTGGTCCACAACCACATCAAACTAAATGAGTTTTGTCAGTAGATCCTATATCAGAGGATATACTAACACACTGGAGGCTTGTTCAAGAACTTCTTGATAATGTAGCCACCACCAACTATGAGGTAGACTACTCAGATGAGAACAGTGACTGGTGTTGTAGACACTGCAATTTGTCTAGGGCACAAGCATAAGGACCAACAGAAGAAAGATATCTAGAAGTATTTGTGTGTATCTGCATGTAAACCTAGGGACTACCAAATCCTTGACATAAGACAGGCAATAAGGCTATAGCCAAAGGCCAGCTCAAGCAAGACCATTGTTGCACTGCCATTCACTGTTTCCTTCTTCGAGCACTCTTTTCAAACAACAGGTCTTATCTGAGCCACCCTTGTACACTCTCACATGCTTGGGGTGAACCTGCATGTCAGTCCAGGTTCAAATCATGCAAGTGCCAAGTTGGTGATTGAAATAACTATATTGCTTGGTTCAAGACATTCTGTGCAAGTTGGGAAAGAGAGAAACCTCATCAGCCTCTGTCGACATGATTACAAAAGACTTCGAGCTATCTGGAACCTTTCAGATATAAAAGCATGTCTATGAGATTGCAGAGAAAATTCCAGCAAAACCAAAACCAACATAACAAGAATGGCTCGGTCATTACCTTATGAATGTCAATCACAAAGTGTGAGACAATCACCTTCATTATAAATAGCAGTAACAAGGTGCCATGGCTCCCCCACTGACTTCATCAGCTCTCAATGTGGGGTGTCTTTAAGTCTGTTAATCTGCCCCAAGCCCTAAAACACAAATTCACTGACCCAGCTTTCCCTTATCAAAAAATTAGAACCAATTGACCACATGCAGCAGAAAATACATTCCAAGTTGTTCCAAGCATTGCTTACTGAAGAATATCATCAAGCCCATGGACACACTTTGAAATTCACCCACAAAGCACCCAAGCAGTGCCAACAATCACATGCTTCAAAAAGTTAAAACAAGAGGGAACATAAACATTCTGATGAGTCCAGTAGAAAAATTAGAGGATGGCCAATTGGGCTCCACAGCATTGAATATGTCATTTGGATCTTTCCTGGACTGAAACAAAATTGTGCAACCACCCAGCTACATGTTGATTCGGCTCTGATGGATTCCGACTTGCTCACTTCATGCTGACAGAACAAGCTTCACTTCCAGACACACATACCCCTGTGCAAGTGCTTCCCCCTATACGTAGCAATCAGTTCAATGACAGACAGTTTAATACTGCATGGAGTCCAACAAGTAGATCCACTAGCATCAACTATGTGTGTCCTAAGTACCCAAGCATCACCTGCCCTCAAAACTAATTGTTAAGTGAGGACAACACAATAACAGCTGTGGCTTGTACAGCAATTGCAAGACTTACAAAGGTGCAAAGTATTTACCAATTCCCTGGCTTGCCCTGATTGTCACAACACCTGCATGAGCACCAAAACTTGGAGCACACCAACTACCTGCACTGTTCCAGGAAACACCATAGTCGAATTTGGCAAACCCAAGACTGCAGAAAAGAGGTCACATTAACAGAGCTTATATGTTCAAATGAACTAGGGTACACTCCATGGTGTCCAATCCTTCCTCATCACTGGGAAGTCTTCTGTAGCCATCACACCAGAATAAAAATATTGACACCAGGGAATTTTCTCCCTTTCTCTTCTGCACACTTATCCATGTGTCCATGTTGTACTCTCACACACATGCAGTACTTGAAACTGACAGAAGAGAAATCCTCACATCCAATTCTTTCATTGTACCACACAAATGAAGGACTAGGCAAATGTGTGCAGGTACACATGGTCTGTTCCTATACTGTAGACACTCCAACAAACAAGGATATAGTGGCATACCTTCACATGGTCATAGAAACTACCATGTCAGAGGCTGACAATTGAAGAGAACATTTTGAGAGATGACAAGCTGCCTGCAACTGAGAAAATGCTTCCAAGCTTAATTATTACTTCTGGATGTGAAAGGTCTATAACCATGTAGGATCTTTGATAAACATCTAATCCTATAACTATCTCTCTAATTTTATATCCTCTATTTGCTAGCTCCATACAGGAGGACTATGGCTACCAGCCCATAGAAACTGATCTGTGGTTGATCTCTTACTCTCTGTGGTCTCCTTTGAGACTTGACATAGGGCAAAAGGCCACAAAACTTTGGCAAGGAACAGCCTCTGGATACAATTTCCTAATCCCTCTTCATCTGTCCAAGTCCAATAGTTTCAATCCACACCTGAGTGTTTAACCTAGTTACAGAGACCAGAAAGGCCACAACTCTGGCTAACCATCCCAGGCACTGTCCCATCCATCCTTGTTTGCACGTCGAACATTAAGCCCCTGTGAAGACAAGGTCTGCAGACTAGATGAGGACCTGACCGCTTCAGTGTCCTCCCACTCATCATCTTCCCAGATTTCATCCCATCCTTCAGCTGATAGAGGGCCATCCTCAGTATCCTTCTTTGAGGAGTCAACAGTTGGTATGCTCATTTCCAGCTCTTGGTACTTGACACTACCCGCACCAGGCCACCGTGCTCTTGCACGCCATGAGACACATCCCCATATACCCGCAATGCCTACCAAACCATCAAACAGACAAAAAGGGTGTAACCATTGAAAGACCTCAAATGAAATCAGGATTGACTAATCCCAGGATACAGAACAATGGCTGGACAGAAAATGGCTCAGTGCTTGTGAATATACACTACTGTCATGAACATGTAGACATACAACACAGGTCACCACAAACATCCTTTTTTAAAGAGATGAAGAGTCCTACACCTTGTCAAAAAAAAAGGAACCACCCACCATTAGAACATTTCATACCTAAGATTGTCACAAACAGAATGGTGCCTCCAAACAGTATGAAGCCGGTCCTTGTTACAGGAATAAAATTCAAGTATGCAGAGCTCTGAAGTTGGGACGATGGAAAACTATTTTCAGGCACATTGATCTGGCAATAACCTGCACCCCAAGTTATGTTGATTTTTTCTGCAATTTTTATCCCATTATCAACCACAGTAATAGCAACCTGCAAAAGAAGATGATATAGTATCACAGTCATGACACAAAAGAAGAATCTTGGATCTCAAGAGCATACTCTCTTGCTTGCTTGCTGATCTAGGACATCCTCCTCTTGTGCTATCATCTAAGTACGTTACTGATCTCGTTCCTTCATCCACCCAATCCTTCAAAAATAGTATCAAAGACAGGGAATGCACAAGAGCACAAAAAGAAAATTAAGTCACAAAAAAGCCACCCAATCCTTCCAAATAAGTATCAAAGACAGGGAAAGCATAAGAGCACAAAAAGAGAATAAATCGCCTCGTCATGCAAACACACAATAGTTTTTGGTTTGCCTCATAATTCCAACACAAAAGACCTGAACTGGAAGATCTGCTGGAAGACCTGATAATCTGAGTTCTGCTTCAACCTACCTTATATTCTTCTCCAGTCTTGAGTGAGAGCTCAGCTGGGTTTGCTTTGAGTGATTCTGCTACCACTTTGACTTTCAGTTCATCCTTACCGGTGTTTGTAACTGTCAGTGTCCAATCATGGTTGCCTGCATGAATCATCCAGAACAGGATTTGTCTCCAATTCTGATCTTAAAAGAACTCTAGACTTTGTAAAAACATGCAACAACATGACATTCCATGTGAAAACCAATATCCTGAATCATGTGACAGTGAATAGAAATAATCAAATTCTATTCATCAAAACTCACCTGCACCGGCTGTCTTCAGTTTTGCAAGGAGAGGATCGCCCGCACAATCTCTTTCTTGTGATGCTGGATTTTCCTCTTTAGTAGTGGCCCCTGCTGCATCATCCTCGCCTCCATCTGGAAGAGTTCCGGCATCTTGTGAAGTTTCTGTGGTCTGGTTTGTCTTCTGGTTATCTTGCGGTGACTTATTATGACCTTCTTTCTGTTGATCTGCATCATTCTTTTACCCCAAAATCATCTATCTATCAGCATGCCGAGAAAGATCGATCTGTTCACTCTTGTTATAGGAGTACTCTGAGAACTGGCTAGATGCTTCACGAACCGGTTAGATGCTTTTGGTAAAACAAACGAGAACCAAGCCGGAAAAAGAAAAAGAATCAAAGCGACAACAGAAAGAACCAAAGGGGGGGGGGGGGAGGAGGACATACAGCAGGCGCGGCGCTGTTTTCTTCTTCTGTAAAGCGGAAACGCATGATCCGCTGGTTCAGTTCTCCATCTCCTGCAGTTTCTTCTTCCGTAATCCCCTCCTCCGCCTTACGCACAGCTAGGATCTCCTTTCCTATCTCCTTGGCTAAAACATTCAACTCAGCAAACAAATCTCCGCTTCCCTCACCATCATGACTGCCAACAAGAAGCCTTCTTCCGCCTCCAACTACATGGAACGAAGACGCCCCTTCTTCTTCTGCTTCTTCTTCTTTTAATTCTTCCTCTTCCCTTTCCGTCTTCAGCTCCGCAGCAGCATCCGCAGAGACAAGAGCAGTCGTATCGGCACAAGAGCAACAACAACAATAAAACAGAACCAGCACGAGAAGAATCACGAAAGGCGCACCAATCTTTCCGGAGCCATGTTCCATTCCTATTATTATGCTACACTTCCGGTCTCCGTTTTATCCCGCTCCGATACGCTACAAAAGGATCCCCGAATCACGCCATCTGCACCGCCGCTCCATTCAAAGCTCCCAAAGAGTGATTGCAAAGAGTGGCTGCTGCGGCATCGCTAGGCCGTCATCACCATCGCTAGTGCTGCTGAGGGCTCTGGCGCATGTGATTTTCCGGCGCTTGTATGCTCGACGCACCAAAAACGCCCAAATAAAACAAATAAAAAAAAAGGGGGAAAAACAAAAGAAACCAAAAGGGACCCCCCCAATTTTGTGATTTTTATTAAATATTTTTTCGCCATTTTTTGGAATAAAAATTACTAAATTAGCCACATCTAGACCAATTTTATTTTTTTTGGTGGTGAATTTTTGTCACATGGTGACCCAAAAAAAAAACACAATGTTTGGCAAAATGGCCTTGCATTAAGGACTTTGAGTCATAAGATTTGAAAAAAAAAAATTAAAAATGCAACAACATGGATGGGTGGAGGACTCATCCTCTTAACTCACAATCACACACACCGCTCACACTATTCAACCCTTTTTGTCAAATGGTAGAAATATTGTAACCAAAAGAAAAGGGTATAAAAAATATCTCTTCATTACAAATCCAAACTCTATACCTATGATTTTTTCAACTTATATCTTTGCCAATAATAAGGCACTATCACAACACATTGGTGCTACTATCCTATTTGTGTTGTGCTACTATCTTGTCCTAAGAAAGCATAAATCTCTATATCTATATGAAACTCCAAGTAGCACATACTTGTCACTCCTTTCTAGATTTTTATATTAGTAACTATCAAACTACTGCCATGAACAATTCCACACATTGTGAGTGTATGAATTAGTGGGATTTGGCTTGAGGTCAAAGCTTTGAGTGTTCATTTGGTCCGTTATGAACTACTAATCCATCCTTTTACCATATGAGATAATGTAGAAAGATACTTGGCTTAGTTCTACATACAAGTTGATTTTTGGTTACGAACTAAAGATGAGCAATATATGCCAAGTTGGCTTGCAACCCTTGAGAAAAAATAGAATTATGTGCATAATATGGGTCTATGGATATTTTCTATAATCTTTCCCATTTTATTCCTCTCTTACTCATGTTTTGGCCAACCCAAGGATACCCGTTAATGTCGCAACCCTAGCTTTGGGCTCGTGACTAAAGCAAAGGGGTTGCAAGGGTGCATGCCAAAAGAAAGCCCGGGAGTCACATCACATACTCCCAATGCAACTCCCACTTTGGGAGATGGAGTCTTGGTGGATTCCCGAAATTTCAAAGAGCGATTTTAGGGGTCAAAACTCAATGGCTTGTGGCATTTTTTATATCATTGGAAATCTTTTGGAATGTAGATGTCTAAAATGGGCTCACATTGTTCATTTGGACATCTGAAACACAAGTTATGGCCAAAAAGAAGGGTCGGGAATCAAACTGGCAGTTTGACTCTCGACCAAAAAAAGTCGGGAATCGACTCGATTTACTTGTTTGCAAACAACGTGCGACATACTGTTGGAAAGCTCTCGACAAGGGCTACAACTTTGCTTTAGATTGCATCTCCATCCAAGGTCTATTCGCAAAGTTATGGGACTCCAAAGTCGCGGGAGTCCCAATCTTGGCGATTTCGGGACTCCCACTTCCGGGACAAAAAGCCATTTGGATGTGGCCCCCGTGGAAAGGTGTAGAGTATACTATAAAGGGGAAGGTGGTGGCTTCCCCCAAATCCGGGCCGTGGTGAGTCTTGTGTGTCCATGTTGCCCGTGGCTCATCCTAGCACCAAAAGTGCTCGAACTACACACTAACCACCTTGTGTGGGTTTTGTGCAGGCTTGTGTGAATGAGTGAAGCTTGTCAACTCTTCTAGTCCCATCCCAGAGCTCCAGCACGCCCCTCTACCCCTCAAAGTGTTGTGAGCTAGGGAGCGTGCCCCGACTCCTCCTTCTTTCGCTGGATTCACATTTGAGTTTTTCAAGGAGTTGGGAGTGCATCAGCTAAGGTTTTTAACTCTAACCCATCTCAAATGCACTACTTATCGGACTTCAGAAGTGGTTCCCCCAAGGTCCCATGCAAATGCATCTTTCTACGTGCTCTTGATTTTACAACCCAAACCTCCTTTGTGCATCATCAACCCTCAACATCAATCCCTTAGAAATCCTAACACTAGTAAAAACACAAAACATGCCATAATGTAATTATTGACGCAACAGAAATCAAACAAGAACTACTAATTTTTGCAAGCTCCTAATTCTACCCGACCTATAATAAATGCAAAACCAAAAACCCACATACATGTCCTTATTTGCCTTTGAATTCCCCTTCTTATATTTGCCTTGCAATGTCCTATTTCCCTTTTCCATTGAATGCTTACAATGCCTTTGGCCACCCATTGTTTGTTGCCAACATGTTCCACATAACACACAAACAAACAAAGTTTCCTACCTAAACTCACAAGTCTTTTCCAAGTAGTCATTACAATCACTAACAACCAGTGATAACATAAACCCCACCGTGCGCAGAAAAAAAGTTGATGATAGCTACAAACAAAAAACTTAAACCCTAGAACGAATTAATGTTCACATGAGATACATGCAACTAACTCCATGTCTAATCACAATATGATTTGTGATGAGTTTTCATCATCATTCCACTTTTCTATTCTAAATGTGATTTTTGTTGTCGACATTAATGAAAGCTTAGGAGCAAGGTTTGACATCATCATTGATTTAGGAGTTTAAGAGTTTAGTGTAATAAATGAGATTTTGTTTTTGTGTCTTGATAGATTTAGTTTTCAATGCTTGAATTAAACAAGTTGCAACAGTGTCAAAAACAACAAAAACACAAAAAAACTCCAATGACAAAAGGTGTAATGAAAGAATGTAACAAGGGCAAAATACTCTCATCTATAAAGATAAGCATCCAAACTCATGATTTAATTTTTTTCAAATCTTCTCCTTCCTACCTTCATTCCAAACTTTCAATAGAATCTATGCAAAAATCATAAAACGATATATTTATGCAAAATCCATAGATTTCAAAATGTAAAAATGACATGAAAAATTTGTATATTATTTTTATATAAATGATGTTTTTTTTACTTATGATGTTTTGATATAAAATACATACAATTTATATTTTAACTAAATATGTGCAATTATTATTATATATTTTTACATAAAACTATGTGATTTTTGTGTATTAAACATGAACATTCATGTATTTCATTAAAAATAATTATATTTCATCCATTTGAATATTTTAAATATTGATTATATGCAAATATTGTCCATATTAACCATAGCATGCAATAAAAACTCTCCAATCAATTATGAATGTCATCTTGTAATAGTCCTTTAGGGCAATGCAAATACAATGACAACCTAAAAAGCCATTGAAATATATATATATATATATATATTGTGCCCAACTACCTTGTCCAACACTGCATCTATAAAAGGCAATAGGTATGGATTTTTTTTGATGGCAACATTGCAACAAAAATCATTTTGTATGTAAAGCTTGCCATTCTTTTCAACACCGCCACAATCCAAGACAACTAGGTCATATGCTCCACCAATTCAATGAACTTGAAACTAGCAACTTATCCAAATCCTACTTGACTATCATACTGTAATTTGCATTCATCCAATACCATGCTTGGTGAACCAATGGTATGGTAAGCATGGTTTTTGAAAGAAGAATATTCCTTCCTTTGTGAAGGTAAAATTAATGCCCAAATAATGTCTTAGTTGCACCAAGTCTATCATCTTGAACTCTCCTTCAAGCTATCTCTTCAAACATGCAATCTTTTCATCATTGTTCTTTTTGAGGACAAGATCATTTACATACAACATGACTATTAGGAATTCGCCTTCATTTTGCTAGAAGTAAAGGTTGGAGTCTATACCACATTTAATCATTCAAAAACTTTTGAAGAACTTATCGATCTTTGGATACCATGCTCGAGGAACCTGACATAGTCCATATAATGTTTTGTTCATTTCCAAGCTTGACAAATCCTTCAAGTTGTTTCATGTAAACTTCTTTCTTTGAAATCATTGTTCAAAACAATTGTTTTGACATCCATCTACCATATTTTTCAGCTCACAACGTGCCATCATTTGTAATTGTGCTCCATCTAATTAACGGTGCAAAAGTTTCGTAAAAGTCCAAACCTTTTTTTTGTTCATTTCTTCCAACCATTAACTAGGCTTTGTAACTAATTCAATCCAATGTTCCGCCATATGATTCATTATAATTATACTAATATTTTAATAATATCAATATAATTATAATGAACTATATTCTTGATTAATAATTACAAGCATATTGTAACTAAGTTTTTACAAATTTGATGTAATTCATTTTATATTATTAACAATGTATTTGCAATAATTAATATTTAATTACTTAGTTACACAATTATTATTTATTTTAGGTGAATAATTAGGTAATTAACTAATAACTTATTGTAAGTATGATTGTTGGTCTCTAACTTAACATAGGTGTTGTTGATTAATTATACCTAGGGAATGGGAGTTATAAATTATAATACCATACATATATTCAAAACTAAATCATTTAACCTATGTAGGGTAGGGTAGGGTAGGGTAGGGTAGGGTATTTAACATGTATTCACTTTAGCTTACAAATGAAAAATAGGGTAAGTATATAAATGTGATACTTAGGTTAACATAAGGTATGTGTAAGGTATGTAAAGTATAATATAAGTAAACTAAGGTAAGGCAAGGCAATATATTTAGGTAGTGTAGCTTATATGTAAAGCTATGTATGTATAAAATATGTATGTAAAGGTATGTACATATAAATTAACTATGTATAACCTAAGTATGTACAAACTAAGTACGTATAAAATAGGTTATATTTAGGTTAACCTACATGTAATTAGGTAGGGCTAGTGTACTTTAAAGTAAGTTGTAAAGGGGTGAAAATGTGGTTTTCAAACATTATCGTCCAAAAAAAAGCAATGCCAAAAAAACAAGTTCAACTTTTTCCTACTTTCAAGAAAAAACTACTATCACTTATTAATTTTATTATAACTACTCAAGTAATAGTGAAAAGTTTATGCAAAGAGAAAAAAAAAGAAGGTGGAGTCTATCATGTAAAGATAGATCCTTATCGTCTTAATTATAGGCCACTCCAATAATGTGAGAAGAAAAAAGTATAGAAAGCAAGCAAGCAAGAAATATAAGAAGGATTAGGAAATAACTACCCTTTAGATGTTTATAATACCTTTATTGAATCAAAATGGTGTCTAGTGGGTTTATATGTTTTCCACAACTGTTGTTTAACCTTTACAATGCTTGTAGACCTCCTAATGGCATTGTCTACCATTTGCAATCCTCTTGCAAGCCTTCTCAACATTGCTTATTGTTTATAGCCATTGCAAACCTTATGTGGTTGTTGCTTATTGTCTACAACAATCCCATTTACCTTGCAGACTTCAACCATCAAGTGTAATCTTTTCCTACTACCATATATTGGTTGTTACCTTCTTGTGGCAACAAGAGACTTCCCACTCCAAATACTAAAACAAAACATACATTCTTACTACTTTTGTAAAAGAAACGTATAACTATCATATAAACTGTAACAAAACATTATGCAAACTTAGATTATATTACCTTCCCTCGTATTCTAATACATTCAAAGATAAAAAGAACTCCAACAAGACATTAAGTTATTACGTCAACCCTTTTCCATTGAAATAACACAAATACAATACAACTCCATACTCCTTTCCCCTCTTCAGTGTTACACATATAACACTTCTTCAAAAGAGAGCTTTTATAACCCAAACTTTAAATTACAACATCGTCAAATGGAATAGAATCTTCCTAAATCTTACTTTCATCCTCTTTTTCCACAAAACCACACAAGGCTCACATTGACCCTGTGAAAATAAGTTTTTATCCTAATTTTTCTTAGAAATTTCCTATGTGATTAGATGGATTACAACCAATCATTCATCAACACGAATTAATTAATCTCATTAACTTCACCCCTTTGGTAAAGAATGACAAGTCTAAAAATGCCTATGACACTAACTAGTCTAGGGATTTTAAAACTCTTGACATAAGTATAAAACATGATATACCTAAGTAGGTACATAAGAAATTATATACCAATACCTAGCTTCAATACATAGATTATGATATATGATTTAGCCTATGTATATATTACAATGTATTAAGCTTAAATATAGCTTACAATAAACATATCTTAGGTATCTATCCTATTTTACCTAGCTTAAATATAGATTAATTACCTTATTTAAGTTATATTTAGCTTAATCTAGATAAACTTTTACTTATATTTACTTAATATTCATTTTCATGTAATGACCTAGTGGTTACAAACTTAAGTACATATATGTGATATTTAAACATAGGACACCCAAGCTAGGCCATGTGGCATTTAAATTACATCGTGGGTACCTACCTAATTTGTAAGGTGATTAACCTTGTGCACAATGCTTAAAATGACCATTAAGAAAAATCACCCAAATGGTTTGAAAACATGGAGTGGAAAATTTTCAACCATGTCAAAAGACATTTTTGAACAGAAATTTTTTAAACCACCATTGCCTCCTATTGCATGACATTCTTGTGAATTTTTAATGAGATCTGCCCATTCAACAAAATTGTGAGTGATTTGTTTCATGTGAAGACCACCCAAAGTTGAATTGGGTGGTTAGTTGTAATGGTTTGTTCAAGCATTTTCTAATAGTTTAGTGTAGTTTGCGTCATAATTCCTTGGTGATAATGTTGACGTTGGAACCCCCCTTCAAAAGAATGTTTCCACAATGTTCTTCCCGACTTGAACCTATATAACCACCATGCAATGGTCAATGACCACAATTGTTAAGATTGTACAATCAAGAATTGAGTTTCAATTCATAGAAAATAAAAACATTACTTATGGCTTTTATTGGGAAAACTAGTTTTAATATAAATAAGACCATTATAAATTATGGTTTGCATATTCCAATTAACCAATCCTTATCTAACATATCAAAATTATCATCATAAATATTGAACAGCTTAACAAATCGTTATGAACAATTACGTCTTATTGTTATTGATGAAATTTCTTTAGTTGGTGCAAGATTGTTCAATGCTTATAGATAGTAGATAATGAGACCTAAATATGTGCAAAATATATATATTTAAAAATTTGGACATCAATGGTACGTGGAGATTTTTATCAAGCTCCACCAATATGAGATGCATGGATATTTAAAAAATCATTTGAAGGTCTTCGTGGGTTAGTTCCAAACTTTTGGCAAGAGAAAACCAAATGTTATAAACTTGATATACTATAATGCGTCAAAATGACATTGAATTTATTAGTATATTGAAATAAATTTCAAACAAGTACACAAACCAATATAGATGTAGATGTGATAAATAATTTATGTTTACAACCACCACTCAATACTATTCGTACAATGTCGTGTTTATTTTATACAAGTAAAGAAACAATTGAGCATAACTCCAACGTTTTTCATCAAAATACATGTCGAGCATATACACTTGAAGCAATTGATATATGACATTGTTCACTTCCATCAACATATGAACTCGCAAATGATCCAAGTAAAATAATAAGCTTATGAACTCCATTCATTAATTTATGCAATGAAATGGCCTATGTTATCCTCTTTGTTAAAAGCCAAAGAGGACAAAGCACCTCGTTGCATGGCCATCTTGTTTATTGGGTGTGCCACCGATTTCTTCTACTAGTAGAGGACAAATCACCTCATGGCATTGCCATCTTGTTTATTGGGTATGCTACCGATTTCTTCTACTAGTAGTGCTGCTGATACATTGCCTAATATCTCAAATGCATGATTATCCACATTTCTAGCAATGCCCAAAAATCTCTGCAAACATGACACATGACATTATCAAAAATCACCAGCTTCAATCCTGTCGGAAATATCCTCCCTTCTTTTCTTTGTCCAGTTGTTGGCTGTTGATGCAAGGTTGAAGAGTCTAATGACTTGTGACCTTGTATACTCCTGTTAAAAAATACCCAGATTACATGAGTCAGTTGAGGCACGGATTTTCAGAAAATGAGACCCATTGGTATATCTTCAGTATCTATCTGCCTACACAAGGTTCTTCCTACGAGATTGACACACACTCACAGGATGTGTCTGAACCCAAGGTAGGAACTCTATGTCGGGTAGATAGAAGGCCTGATGCAAACAAAAGGCACTGCATTAGAACTTCCAGCATTCATGAAACATCAATCCAGACACATCATCATTATATGCAGCAATGGGTTTGATGTACTACTATGTACCTTAATGTAAGTTTCCACAATCTGTAAGTTGGACCGTAGCCGTGGCAGTGCCACCTGCTGCACACCATTTATAAGCACCTGTAGATACTCTCCACAAGGGGTGTAAGCTCTGAGAAAACATAGCAATTATATATGCTTGCAAGCACACACACCTGCAACAACTAGGTTTCCTATTGAGATGATCCAACTGTGATTCATTCACACCTGGAGATCAAGCGACATCAAAGCTCGTCCCTCATTGTTGCATCGTTTAACTTGTGAGAGACCTTCAACAAGTGTCTCAGCAAGAGTATCCACTCCATACTCCAATAAAAGCTCCAACATCTGCAAACAACAAATACAATGCATATGACCCACATGTATGTATGATGCAGATCACATTTTTTTCCTGCTCTCTGACATGGCTAGAAACTCCTTTAACCCCACCACATATGTGAAGTTTGAAGCAACAGCGGTTTTCCCTTTGAATAGTATCTCATCCTCTCTAGCAACATCATCATTACTGGAAGTCCATCCTGCTATGTGAAAGGAAACAAAAGGTTGCAGAATCATGGTCTTCTTGTGACATATACCTCCTTTTGAAGAGTACCTTGCAGCACCAACTTGCTTGAGTACTGTTTATACTCCAACAGGAGTTGATCAATGTACCTGCTAACCCATAACACAAATGATTCCAGGTACCCATATAGTGCAGATCGAACAATCATGGACTGTTGGGCTAATCCAGCCTTGTAGCACCATATACTACCCTGTCATTTGTGCTCCACATGTGGAAGTTGATGTTAGTGGAATCATAGCCAGATTTCTTTTGAGCATGTCAGTGATCCAAGTACACTACAAGACATTTCATGGTTGACAATCGCAAAACAAAATCAACCCACATCCACCATCTCCAAATTGTGGGTTAAGTCACAAAGGTAGACACACTTTATCTTAACATTGGTGCAAGATAGATGAATCCTGAGAATAGTACAATTACCCATTATGTTCTATTCCCAGATCATTGAGCTCCCATCTCACATTTGCAATGAGATCAATGTACCTACACAACAATCACATGCTC
>Ga0209208_10000267_pt1 | contig 63312 bp, 43 predicted proteins | sample S1TSphfallax_3_FD_187694 | JGI IMG/M metagenome (GOLD analysis project Ga0209208, IMG submission 187694) | Host-associated microbial communities from peat moss isolated from Minnesota, USA - S1T2_Fd - Sphagnum fallax MG (SPAdes) (version 2) | ecosystem: Host-associated > Plants > Peat moss >... | reverse complement strand
GTGAAGCCCCCTGTGTGAAATCCAGGTCCCAAAATTGAGATCCCACATCCTGAAAATCACGTCCTAAAAGTTTTCAGGTTCCGGTCTCGGAAACTGCGAGTGTGAAAATCCAGGCCCCAAAGTTGAGATCCCAAGTCCTGAAAACCATGTCCTGAAAACCATATCCTAAAATTTCCCAGGTCTTTTTGCCTGGCCGCCCTGCCCTGCCCTGCCCCTGCCGCCCTGCCCTGTTTGTCACCTGCTCCACAGGGAAGGGGCAGTGACTGGAAGAATCTTCCAGGCACTGCCCAATTTTTGTCCACACAGACAGACATTTTGTCCACACAGACGGACACCATGTTTGCTTTAATATATAAGATTCTCCTACACTGTTTTGTAAGATTTGTTGGTGCTGCCTTGGTTATGCTCCTATGATATCCTGTAGAATCTGCTAATGTTGTTTTGATTATTCTCCTATTACTGACTTGTAGATTATTTTGGGGCTGTTATGTTTATGCTCTTATGATATTCTTGGAAAATTTGTTAGTGTTGTTTTGATTATTCTCTTGTTACTGATTTGTAGACTGTGTTTGCGCTGCTATGCTTATGTTCCTATGTTACTCTTGTAAAATTTGTTGATGTTGTTTTGATTATTCTCCTATCACTGTTTTGTAGACTGTGTTGAGGCCAGTACATGCTTATGCTGCTATATGATTCTTTTGTGTAATTTGTTGGCACCATTTTGATTACACACTTTTGTAAACAGTGCACCACAATGAATATTTGTTCCACATGTTTGCACTTGAAGGGGAAAGACTTACCATCTATCTAAGATTTTGGAGTGGGCAAGCACCCACCGGAGCCCATGAAAGGTGAATGGTGTGTGGACAGGAAAAAAAAGTCCTTATATTCCTGTCCCACTGCTACCCCCACCTAGTCAGCTATATTCTAACTATCCAAATGCATCTACCTATCTATAAGTCACCAAGTGCCATACCTTCTTACCTTCAAAGTTTCCATTCCTTTTGTCCTGGAGAAAGCCAAGGGAACACAGAATCAGCCAGACTTGATTGTTGCACAAGTTTTCCAAATTTTCCCTTCCTTTACTCCTGGAGAAAGACAAGGGAAAAGAATCAGCCATACTTTATTGTTGCACGTTCATGTCCTCCTGGAGAAAGACAAGGGAACAGGATTGTTGCATAGTAAATGACTTTTTTGTGGCAAAATTTTTATGTTTAGCAAACAGACATTTGAGAAGTACCCTATGTTAAAAACTGTGTTTTAAACGTAGTAACATGTGTTTTTCGGCAAAAGACTCTTGTGAAATGAATTTTTTTTGAAGAAAAACACTTTACAGAAATAAACAATAGGAACAAAAGGAGAAAAAACTATGTGACCAAGTGACAATAGGTAATTATTCTACCACCACCCTCTTTTTCTTCTTTACCTATCCTCTTGCGTTTGTGAGAAAGACAAATGATGACCCCATCTTCCAAAGTTTATTGCACTACCAAAGGAGGAATAAAAGAGGAAAAGCTGTCTTTCATGCCAGCAGGAAATTCAAAAATCGGTATGCAATTCCGGCCACCATCACAAGTTCACACTGGTATCCTTACCTTTTTGACCCAGGCCTCTTAGTGACCATATTTAGGCCCTGAAATGTTAAATCTAGAATTGGAGAGGTCCCTTATTTTGTCTTACGTGGGCTATCCATAGTTTTTATGAACCACCATAAGGAACTTAGAAGAAATTTCCTAAGTGTATTCTGGAGGCCATCTTATGTCCATGAATAGCTCTCATAGAAAATACCAGGGATCTTACACCTACTCCTTGATAGGGGGAGAGATGTCACACCTACTTATGGGCAAAAGATCCCTCCTGCTCTTGACTAGTAGGCATAAGAACCCTCCTCGTCTTGCAACTTGTGCTCTAGCTATGTTTCAGTTTTACCCCATGGGTGGGAGGGAACGTTCCCAAAATGCACGACTTGTTCCCAATACTTATTCTAGGATTTGGAAGGCCCCCACCATCTGGCTTTACCCTTCACAGGAAAGAGGGGGAGTTTTCACCCTGTAGTGGTACATAAGGCCCATGGCCTCGGAATAAGGGCCTATGTGAGATGGAGCAGACGCAGGGTCCATTTAACCTGCAGCAGCTTTAAACTGTACATCAAACCTTGTGGATGCCATTTCTTGGTGGTGCCCGCCGGGTATCAAAGGACAAAAGTCATAAATTGAGAAAATTGGGGGTTTCGAGACGTACTGTACTCGACGCTTGGTTTTCTCTGGAGGGCGAGAGCTTGCACAACTTCGATAGTGATCTGTTTAGCTTTGTAACAACAGGCTGTGTGCACCGAGACATCGGAGGTAGTGGAGCTATTTCACACCCACAGTCCGCCGCTTATAGTGTCTGCAACAAGATGGGTAGCTGCAGCAGGCTAAGCTTGAATAGTTCCAGCAGTGCTATACATGCTCATGAGCCTGCTCTGATAGGTGTAGAGACTTGCAGCGACGACGTTGATCAATATTCACGCTGCCGCTGTACCACTGATCATGCCAAACCTCGCCCGCGCATTCTTCTTCTTCTTCTTAATGCTGCTCATCATCATGGCTGTCTTTATACAAGTGGCTGCTGCAGGCTTGCTCTTGTCTTGCTCTTTTTCGGACTTCTCTTTGAAGCAGCAGCTCCGTCGCCGGACCCCTTGGCCTCAAACTATCCAGGGTGGGATAGGATTCTGATCAATGATTCCGCCCATAATTTCGTAACGTATTCCTACTATCCGGTGATCGAAGGTATGGACTTTTAATCTGGATTTTCGTGCAACTTTCGCTGATTTTCAGACATGCGTACTCAAACACCTGCCACACACGTAGGTCTAACCAGATCAATATATATCCATCTTATTATGAATATAGCAGCAATTTATAACACCGGGTCGAGCTTTTGCCGTTAGATTTTTGAGGTGCATAAGAAATATAAGATAGTGGTATAAATCTCCTGACGTATCTGTTTATCTGGTCCTGCAACATGTTTCTCGATTGACGCATTTTCATAAATAGCCGATATCAGTACGAAAGCTCATAAAATTTCAGAATTCTGGAAAATTAGAAAACCAAATCGTAATAAGCTCATAGATGTCGAGTAGCTGATCACTTGCAAAAATTCATGGGCATCACACGGGCATCAGATGTCTGGTTAAAGGTCTAGTAAGCTGACACAGTTCACCGCGTGTTAAGGACTTAGCTTGTAGTCGATAAACTGAACTTTTGAAGTAGCCGGCTCTCTGTGCTTGTTTCTGACAAGGGAGATGGCCTGCTCATGTGTTCTGATGGCAGCGGATGCTCTACAGAGTTTATACGAGTATTCGAGTTTTCACAAGTGGATAACATGGAATTTCAGTTCAAACTTTCCTTGCATGACAGAAGTTTGGCCAGGAATCCTCTGCGATTGGTTTACGTTTCAAGATGAATATAATAACTATACTTATAATCATGTGTCCTATTACTATCACGTCATAAGTTTGTACGTGGCCTACTATAACCTTTACTTTAATCTGGCAGTACTTACTCATGCTTCTATTAATTAGTGGGCAGGTGCACCCACAGTTTGTTTTTTGGGTTTTCTTTTTCTTCAGATGGAGCCATTTGATTAGCCCATCACCAATATTTTTGGAACCGGGGTGCAATGCCCAACGTCCAAACCTAAATATGTTTCCCTCCCCCAAAATAGAAGCGTGCTTCCCTTTGGCACACCTCCCTGCCCCCCTTCCTCGCCCCCCTTTACAATTCATATACTTGGAAGTTGATCCAGGACAAATAATGAGATAAAAAATGAGCTGCTATTTAGAAATGCATTAAGGAACACATTGGGTACAGGAAAAATAAACAAAAATCTCCCCCCACCCCATCCCCCTCAATTTTTTTTGATACCATTTTTCACCCGGGACTATGGGTGTACACTGGATTTGTTTGCTAGACTTCTCATTCTTGTGCCAACATCTCACATTGTAAAAGGGAAATAGAGCTTGAGAACTGATTGACTTTCTTAGTGTGTTGTAATCATGTTGCAGGGACTTATCAAGCAGAGGAATTCAAGGTCCTTTGCCCACTGCAATTGTGAATCTCTCCAATCTTGTCTACCTGTGAGTTTTCTCACTTACCATGAAACAATAGCCTGATTTTGCTTTGTTGAAATATGCTTGTGAGAAATTGGAGCAAACCCCCCTATGAATGGAGGGCTGTTATGAAAAATAATTGCATTGTGCTGGTTTCAATGCCCATAATGCGTTATGCTCCTGGTTTGACACAACTTGAAGCATTGAAAAATAAAGAAATCAAGCCCATAGCTTTATGCAAAGGAAAGCCCAGGGTAGGGGGCATTCTTTAATTTTTGTCCCATTTTGGGGCATTCCTTAATTTTCAGTCTTGGGCTCTAGCTACCGCCCTTCGCTGCAGGCCCTTAAATTACAGAATGCCCTGATCCTTTCCTTTATATGTAAAGGAAGCAAGGAATTTCCTTGTGTATTTGGAGGGCACCTTATATTCATGAATGTCACTCCCAAAAACAAGGAGAGATTTTATGGCTACTCCAGAAGAGTGGGAAGAAAAAAATATGCCTGCTTGTAGATGTAAGATGGTACCTTACTCTCACAAAGAAGTTGGAAGAACTCTTTTCCTTGGACAACTGATGATCTACAAATGTTGAGGCTTAGCTTAGCATTTGCCTTCATCATGATGGGCGGGGGAAATTTCCAAAGTGCAGGCTGGACTCAGGCTATCACCTCATGCTAAGCCCCTTATTTTTGGAATACCCCACCCCCCTAGGTCTTCACCTTGCATCCTAAGGCTTTTACCCTACACCAAGGACATTCCTAAACAAAATAAAATAATTGCATGCTTGAAACATGTTCCAAAAGTAACTACATGTCTAAACCACCCTTTCCACCATACCCCCAAATTTAATTCCAAGAAGAAAATGTATACTTGAAAAGATTCTTTTTCAAAAAATAACATGTCTACCACAGCTGGAGTTCAATTATTTTTTTAAGTAATTGCTTAATTTTAAAATTTTAAATCCAGTGCTGAGTAATCAGAACTGATATATGAGGGATTTTGTACGTTCCTTTGTATGGTTGTCCATGGACCATTCCAAAGATAATGATTATCGCATTTTCAAGTCTAACTACTTCATTTCTTCCTTAATAGCTACTTCATTTTTTTATTAACTTTTTGAATAATTATTTCCAACCTTCCTAATAATTACCTTCATTTTATAACTATCTCACTCTTTCTTCCTATCCACCAACATGGATACAAAAAAACAAATTAACATGTATCTTTTCAGGTCCATGAAATGTATACTAATTTAAATCAAATTTGACATTGACATAAACAATGATGAATTATTGAAAACCATCTGAAAACACAAGAAAAAAAATGATGGTTTGGGTCTAGTTCTAGTCAGATGCTAGTTCTCGAGTCTAGGTGTGAGTATGGCCTGGGGACTTGATACTTGGACATATATATCAAAACATTAGCCTGACGTCCAGTTGTCCAGACTCCAGACCAGGATTTTGGGGGTGTAATTTGCACTTTAAAACCATGGGAACATGCTTCCATTTTTATTTAGTATCCATGAGGTTCTTTGGAATTAAAAGGTCGTCACTAAATACATTGCTTTATTCACCTAATGATTCATTATTATAAGTGGTATAAGTTGCCACCCAAGCCTGTTGATTATAAGAATAATTATGACTTTGATTTCATGCATGTGAAAGAAGATGCCCTGATGAGTTCATGCTTCCTTCAAATACTAATCAGAATTTTGGGCAATGAGGTGGTAGGAACCTACATGGCAATGATTTTTATGGGAACATCCCCTCCACATACGGAAATTTGACAGTATTGGCAGAGCTGTAAGTTTATCTTCCAAAGGCCATCCCAACAGCCAAATGAGTCAGCACCCTTTTTTTTCAATTTTCTGAAAGCCCTGGCATGGCGATGGTCCCCAGGAATATTTAGCTAAATCTGTCATAAATTTCTAATATTAAGCTCAATAGTTATGGTCCTTCTATGATTCTGGCTACAAGTGGCCTACAAGGGATCGCTATTTGGCGATTTTTTATTTATTGTAATATGAGTTCTGGTGATGGAAGACTCCAAAAATCTCCAGATTTGTTGGCCAGGCCAAAAAACAAATTTTGCCAAGAATAAAAGGGCTGAAATGAGTAGAGTATTAGTCTCTCCTGCCCTAAAGAATAGTGCATGATCTAAATGTAACTCTGTTATTGCAATAATGTTAAGATTCTCAGACATGTCATGGAGGATTTATTTCTTATTTTTCCAGATTTTAAGCTTTGAAGAGTCAAGTTATCTTGTGAGGTTTTGTCCAATTCTTGTCACTAGGAACTAGTTGTTGGATTAACAATTCTAACATCAAATCATGTTTATGCCCCTAAATCAGAGACTTGAGTGACAACAACTTGACTGGGCCAATCCCTCCAGAATTTGGACAATTCTCAGGTTTACAGTCATTATATTTGTATGGCAATCAACTCAATGGAACAATTCCAACTTCATCAAATACCAACCAGGCTGTGGGTGTTGATAATTTGACAAGCCTTGTGACATTGTAAGTGTCCTATATTTCACTCTTCATTCTTGTTTGTTGAAGCTGTCAAAATGTATCTTCCAAATCTCTTTCTTAACTTACATAAATTTTATTCATTTTTTAGAATGATGTTTTCAAACATTATAGATTACACCATTCAAGAACCTTTTTTTTAAAAAACATTTATCAATGTCCATAATTAGATCTCAAACAAATTTGTTCTATGAATGTAAAAGAATCTTTATTAAAAATTTGGACAATGATCAACTGAAATATGGATTCACTGTCCAATTAAATTTGCTATATTGATTTCAAATTGGGGTGATGCATGGACTATGATTCCTGCAATTTTTTCATGTGTTTCATGCCACACCAACAATCAAAATCATGACCATGAGGCATGCACAAGTTTTAAAATGCAATAATGTGTGAATGTAAGTAATTGGAATATGAGATGTTACCAAATGTAATTTATCTTTGGTGTGGTTGCAAATATGTTTCTAAGATTTTTGAGAAACCATTAATGATTTTCCTAATCACAGAAGACTTCAATATCAATAAGAATTTCTCATTATAATGTAAATGTGTCTCATGCTAACAAAAAAATTTAATAAAATTGGATGGAATTTAGGTCTTTTGCCAATTCAAGTGGACTTTCATCTGTTTCAAATATGTGTTGAAAAATATATTTTCTTTGCATCAAACAGATTACTAAGATTTGAGACAAAAACTAGCGGTAAACAAAATTCTGAGAGTTATCTTGAAATGTGAACTTAGTTGTGATCATGAACGGTTGGATGTTTGTTTAACACCAATGTGCAAGCTACGTAATTAAAGAATTAAATAGGATGTTCATTGAACTTCTAATGTGGGCTTATAATTGACTTGTCATCAAAGATCATTTTAATAAATATAATTTAAAAACTTCCACACTAGAAACTTAAACACACATGAAAAGGCATGATTAGTTTCAAAAATTCATTAAGAAAAGAGTAAAGAGTTTCCCTAAATTACTACAACACAAAGGGTGACTAAGAACTTTTCTCAAGTATTGTGATGTGTTTGGAAAGGTTTGAAGTAGTCTATATCATATTTAAAGATGTGATCAATAATATGCCTGGCAAGTACTGATTACTTCTAATCATAAACTTAAATTTCATGGACTGTTTTTTTATGATGTAGGGAATTACAAGGAAATCACTTAATTGGAGAACTACCTGACCTTCGAGGGGCACCCTACCTTCGAGAAGTGTGTGTACCTCATGTTAATTAGGAGCAAAAGTCATGTGCAAATTGTTGATTACGGTATATTTGTATAGTTTGTGCATTATTCTGATGGGAATGAGCCTCAATGATGATGCAAATTTGTTAATGCACAATATAAGTTGGAAAATGATAACTGTTTACACATTGAGGACTTGAAACATGTCAGCTTGAGTCGTAGCTTTGTTTAATTTTTGCAAGTTGACAACAAATATGTCAATTTTCGAATTGATTTGGACTTACATTATGGTTGGGAAGTTATCAGGAATTTCAGTACCAACAACATGAGCGGAAGTATCAATATTGATTTGGTTTTTGATTCGACATCCCCATTGTTTGAATTGGGTATTTTGGACTTATCATCCAACAATTTCAGTGATATCTCCAATTTCAGTAGCTTTTCCGCATCATTCCAAACATTGTAAGTCTTCTCCTAGATAACTTTCATATTTTTTTAATACAATCTAATCACACAGATTTAGTCAAGTTTTCATGAAATTGTATGCAATAGAGATGTAAAATATTATTGCACTGTTAAATTATATGAAATAGAGTTACATAATAATATTAGTTAACTTCTGTGTATCTTTGACCAACTGTCTTGGATTATGTGATTGGGAACCAATCCATACTTTTTAGAATTAATTGAACTTTTAAAATCTAAATTACTGAATAGATTTTTGTACCTCTAAGTCTCTGCTTGGGGTGGAATAACTCAAGTATTATCAGAACATAACCTTAGGATCCCTCTATTGCATCTTGTACTTCAAGATTAATACAATCCCACAATACGTTTTTTGATGGACCAACGGTCTTCCTGTTGACAAAAAATATGGAACCCACTAATTGCATGATGATTTCATTTGGTTTTTAAATAGACCTTGTAGTCTAAGTTGGAACAAAATTGACCCAACATAATTTACCAAGATATGTTGCTACACACAATTGTATAATGACTTTGGGTTTTCAGTATTTTTACAATATTTTTATAACATTAATCTTTTAAATGTATTTAGAAATTATTGACTATCTCATTAAGAGCATTGAACTTTGATCATCTATAATGTTTTGAAATTTCTATAATGATTTTTTTTTAAAATGCATTTACATTTTTAATGTGAATTAGTAAATTGGATTTGTAGAAGGCTTAACAACAATAGCATATCCGGATCACTCGATTTACGAAGCATCAACCTTTCATGCACTTATGAAGTGGACTTGACGGGGAACTACATAACAAATGTTTCGTATAATGACAGCATAGTTTTCAGCAATGTTTATGTCAAGTATGTATCCTTAAAACCTTCATTTGCACCCTTCATTGGCATTGAATTTAAGGGGGTCATGTAAAACCATAGTCCTTGTTGGCTATCATTAATCAGGCATGATTATTTTTATATCCTTGTCAAAATTTCGAATTGTGCAACAATTCGTTATTTAGACAGTTTCACTAGCTTGAAAGTTTAACAATAAATCAACAACTAGTATACATAAAAAAAGTTAGACACTATAATGGATAACATGCATCAAAATGAGGGTAAATATATTTGGAAATGTAGAACTTGATTACAAGAAGAATTACTAATGTGTTGTAATTGAACATTTCACAGGCTTGAAAACAACCCATATTGCGAATCGTTGACAAAAACTGAAGTGTCTTCACCAAATACAACATATGTAAAATATTTTTGCAATGACATCTACACGCCAACAAAAAGCAAGAATTCATACTCGTTTCTTTCATTTTGTGAATGATAGTAATTGATGTCATATGAAGATCAAAACAAAGTTCCTCAGTATGCACTATTATGGAACTAATAACTTGTTATATGCATTCATGAAATATTTTTCATAAAATTATGTCATGAACACCATGTTTCATTTTGTGCATTTCTACAAAGAATCACAAGTTTTCAAAACTTGATATTTAAGGAGTGTTATTACAGTGCAATCTATAAACAACAATGTCTTTTGTTCAATGGTTTTAATGGTCCTTGGATTTGTCCAACAGGAAACAATCATTACATACTTATTATATCTATATCAATTGGGAGTATGGTCTTTTTTTCGATAGCGATGGCCTTCATTTGTTTTTGTTGGTATCGGAAGGCACGTCAACAGGACAAAAAATTGCTTCAACAGAAAGTTTGTCAAATTGAAGAAGGTGGTCAAACAAATTCATAAACCTTCATGTTTGAGTTTTTGTATTTTATGTTGTTTAGTTGCTTACGAAATTTAATTGTGAAATTTTACCATGATAACAACACGAAATCTTAAGAGAAAAGATTAGGCACTTGGAATATCATTTTATGTGTTAATTAGTATCAAACCCAAATGGTTGGAATTAATTATCTTCTGATTCATCAATTGGGAAAGCTAAATGTTACCAATTGATGAATCAAAACATAATTAATTCCCCCCATAGTGCACCCCAAATTAACTGCCATGTTGGGAGTATACTTCTTCTTTCTTGTTATGTTATTTCTATTGGAAGACATGAAAGGACAAAAAATATTATTATTTAATGGTTTATACATGTTTTCACCTTTGAATGATATACTGTCATCAGTCCTTGCTCAATAGGACTTCAGCACATTTTAGTACATTTTTTTTACTCCCCTCCAATTAACTTGTAATAACTTTATTTAACATTTATATTTCTATTTTTTGTGCATCAGAATTTGCAAAAAAGGATGTGCAACCTAGAATGTATGCATACAAAGACTTACAAAAAGCCACAAATAATTTCCATGACAGTATGAAGTTAGGCCAAGGTGCCTTTGGAGCTGTGTACAAGGTATTTATAACACATTTGTATCGTTAGACTGCTTGCACTAAATCACAAGTCATCAATTTCTCAATTCAATTATATATCATTTTGACGAAGCTTCAATTAAAAAATGAGAAATTTAAAAAATGATTTTTTTGGTAACTTTTAATGTCTACAGGGTGAACTGCTAGATGGAAGTAAGATTGCTGTCAAGTTATTATTATCAAAAACACAACAAGAAACCAAGGAGTTTTCCAATGAAGTTGCGCTTGTCACAAGTGTAAGCCACAAGAATCTAGTGAAACTCAAAGGTTGTTGTTTTGGTGATCATGATCAACGAATCCTTGTATACGAGTTTGTTGAGAACAACAATTTGGCAGAAGTTATTTTTGGTAATATTTTTTTACCCTACCTTTGGGAGAAGCAATCCAATTGAAAATAAATGTGAAAATAATAGTATTGTGTTGTTGTTCAACGTGATTTTATAAACATCTTTAAAACGTCATAAGGAAATGAAGAATATGTTGTAAATAAAAATGATCAATAAATTCTTCAAAAAATGAAAATGTTTTTGATAACGGGTCAATTGGTCCTTAGGAGAGTTGATATACCCTTTTGGAAAGGGTGGTATATGGGATACAATTAATGTGTTCTTCCTACATAATCAAAAAAGCTATGCGATAAATAAAACAAAAACTATCACCATGAGTTGCAAATATTTTGGGGAGATCACCATCTCTCGAGGTATTAGGTCCTCTAATTGTTATTTAGTGGTTTAATTTGCTACTTTGTTACTTGTTGATCTTATCACCAAATTTATTTTTGTAAACATGGTTTCAAATCTTATAAACATGTCATTTCGATTTGGGACATGTTATTAAGTGGCTTATTATTAAGAGATCTAGATTGAACTCATTGAATTTGAATTTCACATTATGTTCAACCCACAATATAAAACATCAAAACCACAAAATTTATCACAAAGTTTTGGTTAAATACATTTTGTTGTAATGTTTGTAAAATTAAACTTTGAAGTTGATTGAATGGATATAAAATTGTGCAACATTATAGATTTCATTTTGAATTACAAGTTAACTACTGGTGTTGAGTTATTTCACTTTTGATTATAATATGTTCAAGGTATTATTTTGGTTAAATAAGGAAGTTGTTTTCATAAAATTGTTTTGTTCATTGTTTTGTTTCTAAAACAGAACGTAAAGGAGGTCATAACATGGATTGGCCAACTCGAAAAAATATATGTATTGGAATAGCTAATGGTCTCAAGTATCTTCATCAAGATGTACACCCCCCAATAGTGCATCGAGACATCAAACCAGCCAATATTTTGCTTGACAAAAATCTAAATGCCAAGATTGCAGATTTTGGTTTGGCACGACTTTTCCCAAAGATTGGTAGTCTTGTAGAAACGTTAAACATTGTTGGCACTATGTGAGTACCCTATACATGTGTTTTGATGTTGTAATGTTCATTGACAACTAATTATGTAATAGTCATTATTTTTACAAAATCCTAGAAATTTCATTATGAATCAAGTTGAAGTAATAACTTGAAAATCAAAATAAAATCTTATATCAAAGTGTCTGAATCATATGTATAACCAAATATTTATCAATTTATTATTGTTTATGTAATAGATGTTGCTATATAGTATTTCAATAATTGTGTCATCACAATTAATTCACAATGGATATATTAACAAGGTAACAAAGTCAAATGATCATTTATAATCTCAGTGTTTTGACCACATCCCAACTTAATATAATATATAGTATTACTATCTTAATCAATAACTTTTAGAGTCTTTGATTGTATATGTATGCATGATCGTTAAATATTTGGTTTTTTATCCATTATTGTAGGGGTTATTTAGCTCCAGAGTATACTCGTGGCCAATTCAGTGAGAAAATCGATGTGTATAGTTTGGGGGTTGTCTTGTTAGAAATTGTGAGTGGCAGGAGGAGCATCGGCAAGGATCAATTTTCTCTTGTGGATTGGGTAAGTAACTAATCATTTCATCATTAGTTTTAGAAGATTAGTCCATGACATACTTTTGTTCTATTGCAATTTGAAACCCAATTCCCTGCACCATTTACATGCAAAAACCTAGTAGTTTAATGTAAAAGATCATATGAGATGCGTTGTATTATTTAACTATCATGTGTAAGGACTCATGCTCACTTTTGGGTTTTCTCTTCTCAAAATGTATCAAGGGTTATACCAAATAGTTTGAAAGTTGCAATACAAGGACATCAATTGTTTTGATGGTTTGCATGGTATAGGCATGGAGATTGCATAATGAGGACAACCTTTTGGATCTAATGGACCCAAATCTAAATGGTTCCTATGTTCAAGTGGAAATATTGCGTACCATAAATGTAGGGCTCTTGTGTGTGCAAGTAACACCTTCAAGGCGACCATCAATGGATGAAGTGGTGGCAATGTTAAATGGGAACATGGAAATTGAGATTGTTATCGAACAATACCAATATCAAAATGCAAACTATGAAGCATTTTTAAGAAATGATGAAAATCCAAGTGTCCATTTGAGTATCATTAATGATAAATCAAACATGGATGAAGAACCCCTCATGGGTTCCAGTGATATGAAAACCAAACCTAGTGATGCATCAAATTATTCATATGGAAACACATCTAAAGCCTCACAAATGGGTAGTACGAGGGGTTTGATTGAACTTAGTGGTGCTAAACCTAGATGATGTCAAATGATAATTCTAGTGGGAATGATCTAGACATTAATTTTATATATTTCTACTTTTGCCATGGGAGATTGTGGGGTTGAATTAGTTTTTGTCACATACTACATATTTCTAGAGATAGATTTTTCAATTTTTTTGAAACACATGACAAAATAATTGTTTGTCATATAACAATTGTGAATTTTTATTAGTCATTGACAATACCTTACCTTACTCAATATATCATACATTGAGTAAAATGTTCATCAAATAGTATATTTAGATGTGATTGCCTTTAAGCAATATGATACATACATGGACACATTTTGAAGTCACAGGATGAACATCATGTCATCTACCTTAAGCCTAAATTTGATTTCCTTCAAATCATTGGGATTATGATCATGTATGTCAAGCCTTGGCGTTTGGAACAATAGAAAGATGTGTGGGTGTGATATTATAGTTGCTAGGCAACACTCAAATATTTTAATAAAATTGGTATTGCTAGGCAATACCAATTTTATTTTAAAGGTAATATACATTACTAGCAACCAACAATTGCTCAAAAGGAATTTTTCAATATAATTCTTGTATTTCACAAATCAATGAAGAAAGTTTGGAAGACCTCAACTCTTTGTTTGATTGATTGGAAATTCTCTTTTGGTGCAAAAGTATTGAATATTGTCACATTATATAAGCATTTTATTTTGTAAAAATTTCTGGAAATCAATCTTTCTGAGATAATAGAGTGAATCCAAACTCCAATTTATTGGATTGAAATATTGACAAAATTTCTCAAATTTATTTTTCAATTTTAACTCAATTTTGATGAAAGTTTGATTAATTGTACCCAAAAAATTCATTTTTATGTGGGAATTATTTTGGGTGGAAACCCACCATGTGGAATCATATGGATGTGTTTTAGTCTTTTTTTCTTTGGCAAAAAACCACCATAAGGTGCATTGACCCAAATTTCCAGTGATATATATATATATATTTCAAAAACTCGACACCAAATTTCATCCATTTTAAAGTTGGGGTAGAAAATAGCCACAAGCGTACATACGAGCTACACATTTAATGGTTTTTTACAAAAAGATTGCCAGTTAAGTTGAAATTTGCTTGGGGAGGCTCATCAGTGTTGGTGCACTACAGAATTGAAAAAAAAACATTAACGTGTTCTTTATATGTACCCTTTGCTACTATGTCATGTTGAAGTTTCTTCCTAGTTTAATGGCCAATTAATTATCAATTGACAAAATATCAGGTTGATTATAACTTCATTGCTTTCAAAGGTGATTGTGGATTTCAATAGATGGGGGTAATTAGTAATCTTGAAATAAGTGTCATATATTTTATTGGTTATGTATTAGTGGGCCAGCATTAGTTATCAGTAATAGTTCCTAGTGAGCGGAAAGGCAAGCCATTTGGCAAATTGGGAGCCATAACTAGCACCTAGTGTTGGCCTTCTAGCATAAAGGACTAAATGTGGTGCTTAGGTAGGTTTCAAAGTAATTAAGTAGGTCTTAACATAGTTCAGGCAGGTAGGAAAAGGTAGAATTTGTCACTACGGTCATTAATGGAAAAATAGCAATGCTTGAAAACGTGCAGAATTGGTAGGTTAAGTCTTTTATGGCTGTACATTTGTTAACCTTAATTGTTTACAAACAAGGGTTATACAAAGGGTGTTGAATAGACTTGGGCTGCGTTTTTTCCCTAGCTAAATTGAACCCATTTTCCACTTGTGGAGGTGGCTAATTACATATACACTATGAAAATAGTGGCGTTAATTATCTAGAATTCAAAAAAATAATAATTTTGAATTGCTAGATTTCTACAACATGTTCTAGCTTCTAGCCAAAATCTTAAAACATTTTATTTCATATCTAGTCCATAGCCAAATTTGGCTTCACCACAAGATTGGAAAAAAGATATGGTGTGTAGGTGTGCATAAAAAATGTTATGGCCACTGAAATTTTTGGGTCTGGTCATCTAAAGTTTGTCTCCTTAGTTATCTTGAATGGACTGATATTGAAATGTGTAATAAGGTCTAGTTGTGGAAAATTTTAAGGACCAATGGAAATGGCAAAGAGGATCATTAGTTTCAATGTTTAACTTAATAGGGTTGTGTGTGGAAATTATTAAAAACTACCCTTCACATTTTGACCATCAATGAATGAAGTCTTCTATTTTTTCAAATGGCACATCAAACTTAGGTGGAATTTTGGTCAATTAGAAAATTATTTGGTTAAAGTTTCACATCCACATGGAGCCCACAAGTTGGAATTTTTTTGGTTGAGGTTTCAAATCCACCTAGTCACCACCATATGGATTGACACCCTCATAGGGTTGTTGATATAATTTTGATGAACTTCTACAAAACCTATATATATATATATATATAACTTTGGTAGAACCTTGTAAACTAAAACATTGACTTGTGAAAGATACAGCATGTTTTAGCACACAATTTTTTGGTTGAGGTCTAAAATCCACCTATGGTCACCAAGCGGATGTTGGACCTTGTGAAGATTAAATTTTAACATAGTGGCCATGAGGTGGATTTAATTTTTGATTTCAATTAAAAAAAAATCTATTTGGCATTTAATATTATCTTCAAAGCCAATGGGTGGATTTTGTGTTCACTCATAAGGTTGTTGAAGAAAAACCCCAATAGAAAAAAAAATGGAAATAGATCATTTGACTATCAACCTAGTCTATTTCAGTATTACATCATGTTGTTTTTTCTAATGGTTGGTTCCAAAATGGTCATTAATATTTTTGTCATTATTTCATGTGAGATATGGATTCACATTGTTTTTCATGAATCCATTAATTCATTGAAACCAAGTAGTGGTTGAGGTATTAAATGTTGGTGTCAATGTTGATATATGGGATTTCACTTCCCATATTAAGAATGCAAATTGAATTTGGGAAGATAAGGGATGTCATTCTTTTTCCAATATTTGATCCTTCTAAAGTTGAATTTTTAAAAAATTCACATTAATTGTGTTAGCCCTTGCACAACAAAATCTTTTCTACCTAATTACAAGCATAAGATGTTATGGGATGTCAATGGTTATGGATTGTTTGTGGCCAATAAAAGATGTTTCTTTACAGGTTGAATGAGGTTCAACACCAACAACTTAAGAAATTGGACACATGGACCCCAACTGCCTTGAGGGGCTAAAAATTTCAAAACAAAAAGAGTGCCATGTAACATGCCAACGCCTACCCCAAATTACCCCAACAAAGATGTGATGAACTTTCACATCAAATAGTGCTAATAAAAGTTTTCATAGTGTTTCCAACTATATCAATGATAGTTATAATAGTGACAAAGACACTCTGGATTGTAACCTTGACATTATTGGAGGAGGTTCTAGCAAAAATTCACATGTGCTTTCATCAAGACATTATAGTTGGAGAGGAACTACATGTGATCTTGTAGATGAAGTTTAGGATTTTGTTGCTAGAAAGTGAATCATTGTTTATGACCCAAGGGAAGTAGTTGATGTCAAAAAGTAAGTCAAAATGAATTCAAATGAACCAAAATTTATGTCAAAATGTCAAACTTTTACAATTTGTTTTTACATATGTTTATGTGGTGCTAATTTAATGGCAAGTTCTACTTGATCATTAATATGGATGTTATGAAATCTAAATTGAATCATTACATGTTCCAATTTTGATTTTTGGTTTGAACAACTTATTAATAATTACATTCAACATCATTACTTTCATAAAGGGTCCTTTAATTTTCATTATAAAAACCTTTTAATTTTCAAAAAAATAATAATAATTGGGACTAATAACACATCTAAAAATCACTCAAAACTTCCAATAAAATTAATTTTCTATTTTCCAAAAAATTAAGGTCTATTTAAAGTTCATGAACCCTTTACAACATGTAAATGTGGTGTAATGTATATGGTGTTTAAAACATAGCTTATAATACAAGAAATTAAATCTTAAAATGTGAAAATGTTTGGGTATGAATTGTGATCATGTTTTAAAATGAAATGCAAAATCTTACGAAATTTTTGCATTTTTAAAATTTTATATTTATTAAAAAATGATTGACACAAAACATGTGAAATATTGAGGCAATTGTAAAATATAATAAATAAAAATTTACAAAAGATTTCATTGGAGAATTCCTTTCTATGACAAAAATGTTTTTTAACAAAAGGAAGTCTTCAAAAGGACAATAGTCTTTAATCCCATGTAAACACATTGGGTTGTTGAATTTCATTTGGACCCAAATGCAAATTTATCACTATTCAAGGGGTTAATATTTGTGAAGAAACTTGGTAAAAAGTTGTGGGTTTGGCATGATGAACATACATGGTATAAACTATACAAATAGGAAAATCAACATGGATGTCAATATTTATTGCATGGAAACAAATTAAGGAACCAAAAAGCAATAGATCATTGTTAGGCAAGCAAAGTTGAACACATAGTCCCTAATTATGCACAATGCCAATATTATGCCACATTAAATGAAAGGCATTAAAGATGGTCAACAAGATGTTCAACTTTTGATTTTAAATACATGGAAAATGATTCATGAGCAAGGCCATGACATGCTATAGTTGAGCTTGACTTCTTAATTGCCATACATTTTTCCAATGACTTTTAATGTATTTTTTTAATGAAATTGAAATTATAAAAAAATAATTTTGTTAATTTTGGGGAAAGGTTCATGACAATGCTTGTATTCCCACCTAGTGGCCACTAGGTTAAAATCAAAAATTAATCACATATTGTCAAAAATATTCCATAAGTGAAATGTTTAAAATGTCAACCTTTTGATCAAGCTTTATGTTCGTTATTTTTGGATTGAAGATTAGCAAGGAATTAAGCATTGGATAAATCTCTCAATATGTTATAAGTCCTTTGAAAAGAAACATCACTTGAATGTTGATGTCATGATAAAAGGTTTCAATTTTGTTAAGTGTATTTTTTGTGAATCATTAAAGGATTTGATTATCAAAACTCATAAAGAATAGTGATGATACAAAGGAACATGAAATGAAATTATGAAAACACAATATTCACTAAGAGTCATGTAAAGTTTTTATCATATATGGAGATTTAAATCAATCCAATATATATATTTATATTTATATATATCTTTGTATATCATCCATAACAAGATGGATCATTCCAAAACTACTCATACAAGACTTGTAATTAAAAAAATTATGTTAAAATCTTAGTCAACTTCTAATCACTTTAGTTGGAATGATTGCTCATGGTCATGGAAATGAGACATTTTTTTCAATATTCCAATGAATTTTGGCCAAATTATCCCAATTTTAAAATTGGGTTGTTGTGATTTCTTGGAGCCTTGAAAAAAGAACCTATTAATGAATCAAGGATTTTGTTTGAACATGAACCATAAAATGCATTTTCATTGATTGAAGCAAAGAAGTTTTCATTATTTATTAAAGGAATTCATTAGTGTTAAGCCATTGCCTAGAAAGATGTTTTTTCAAATGGACAACTATGTGAAGGATAACAAGAATCGTCACTTGCTTGCATTTTTATCTTTCCTAATTGGAAGAGAAATGTTTGAAGAATGCACAAAAACCTATCATGAAAGAAAATCCTAGCAAAGTAGGATGTGTGGAACTTATCATGCACCAAAAAAAGATCTATAGCCGATTAAATCATACTAAATAAAAAGAAATAATAACTTTCCACTATAGTTTTATTGTCATATGGTTTACCATTGAAAGGTCAATGTATATGAATTTTGTGTTTTATATAATTGCATAAGGCCTTTGTGGAGTTGATGATTGACCATGTGATTGTTGTTTATTGCAATGTTGAATAGTTTGCTTGCACTAATGTGGATGACATTGAGAAGTGGATATTTACCTTCCAACTTGCAAAGCAATATATAATTTGGTAATATTTGTTTTTCAATCAATTTCTTGGAAGTATAATACATTCCTTTGGTTGAACTTTTCACTCATTTTGTAATCATGAAATTATCATAGTTAATAATCCCAAGAAAAACAAGTATCAAGAATATGCTTCTTGTGAATATGTTATGTCCATAAATTTTGATCTTATATGAAATCTTAAGTATTTGCCAACTTTTGTAATGGGTAAAAATTATTTATCACACCAAATGATTTGAAACATAAACTAAGTGTCACACAATTTGAAACAATTGTACCACAATCTTTAATTCAAATGTCCCATCATCCATGCCTTAAAACAAAGGTATTATTATAACTTGAAATCAATGGCATTTAAATTTAAGAAAAAGTTCTTGCAATGCAAAATCAAATGTTCCACACCTTTAAGACAAATGTTTTGCACCTTTGAGACAATATGGCTAGCATGTAATAATTTCAAACCATTGGACCAAGAATTTACATGTATTCCATGTAAATACACATTAAAAAAATAAAAATACACATTTTTTGATTTACAATTGGACCTCATGCCAAGAGAGTTTATCTTGAGACAAAACTAATTTTGCATATGCATATTGGCCTAGGTTGAAATTGGCTTAAAATTGAAATATTTTTTTAAAAAATCCTAGGGTTATAATATTTTAACATTTTGACTTATGGTTGGAACAACCATTACAATTTGACCTAAGCTTGCAATCACGTACCAATATGCCCCTTTTGGTATTGCATAACTAATCACCCTCCCTACCTACTTACCTATGATATTAACCCACTTACAAGGGTAGTTACCTAGGGAGGGTAAAGGAAAAGTAAAAGGGTTTATAGGATAGGTTACCAAGGTTCCAAATTGGTAATTCAGTTGTGGTTTGTTCATAACTTGACTTATAACAAGTTCCAATGGATGGTGCATTAATGGCTACTAAGCCACATAATGACATCAAATGGATGGTGAGTTGTTGGGCATTGGTTCATTTTTTCCACTTTTTCACTTCCTTTTTTCTTGGAGTAAGACAAGAGAACATGGAATCAACCATAATTTATGGTTGGGTGAAAGCACATTATAATGACCCTTCTGAGGTGTCACCTTGTACTACTTTTCAAGGATGTGCATGTTTGGGTGTATCCCACCCCAAACTTTTGAAAGATTTTCACAATTTTTTGACATATTATGTTAAAATATAACCTAGATAAGAAATTAGAAAAAAAAACTATTTCATTTCATTTTATAAAATGAGAGATAGGAGTATATTTGTGAAAATGAATGTAATGTATTTTTGTATTCCAAAACACAAATATATATATTTTAAAATTTAAATGATTTTCTAACCTTTATAAAAGTTGAAAGTATATTAAACCATGTCATTTCACATAGTTTGAATCATGCTCAAATACCATGTGATTAATTTGAAATTTTGATAAGTAATCACATTCACATGGAAAATGACAAGCATAAATAAATGGGCCATATTTTAAAATTCACTCAAATTGATTATTTTAATAATTAATGAAACCTCGAAGTTATTGTAGATAAAACAACACAATCGCTTTATTATACAAATGTATATTATAAATATACCCATGGATTCATCAATATAAATAATGAAAATTATTATTTAAAAAATTATTATATAACATTATTTTTGTAAAAATAATAATTGTAAAATCCAAAAATCAAAATTGAATTTCAAAATTAGATGTACTTTATTTTCGGATTATATTATATGTATTATAATACTAGACCCAAAAATGCTCCAAAAGGGTAATCGTAATGTGCTTTCACCTAGTTGCACAATAGTAAGTGATATTTTTGGCACATATATTTAGCAAACAAAAATTGGAGACATACTTGAAAAACTGTATGTTTTTCAGAGTAAAATATATTTTTCAACAATAAATTCTTGTGAAATGGACAAATTGAAGAAAAAACTGTTCAGAAAGAAACAACAGGAATAAAATTATGTGATAAACTGACAATAGGTAAGTATTAGAGCACCACCCACTTTCCCTTTTCTACCTATCCTCTTGGTCGGGTTTGTGAGAAAGACAAATGACCACCCAATCTTCCAAGTTTATTGAATTACAAAAGGAAAGAGTAGGAAAAGAAGGAATGACTAGATAAGATGATCAAAGATTGTTATGGCACGAGGAGATTTGAAAATCGTTTTGAAAAGCGGTAGGAAAACCATGTCCAGTGAGGCCGGTGTCCACGGTCTTGACCTTTTTGACAAAGGCCTCTTGTTAGTGGCAATATTTAGCCCAGGAGATGTTAAATCTAGACCTGGAGAGCACCCTGATTTCGTCCTAAGTGGGCTATCTACAGGTTTTAAGAACTAACATAAGCAAATTTTTTTTGAAGTGTGTATTTGACTTCCCACTGAAGTAAAAAGATTTACCCTTTGCATCAAAGGGCTTTGAATTAAGTAGCCCTTCATTAAAAAAATTCGCACTCAAAACGCCCATTATTTAACAACTATGCGTTAAAAATGAAAGTACAATATCTTGAAAGTTCAAAACATAAATAGATTAAATAAACATGATTACCTTGTCATGAAATACATATTTATTGTAAACACATTTCAGCAAGTTTTGATTTTTGATTTTGAATTACTGAAAATCATTGTTCAACTAAGGAAAAGACAAAGTAGGAGCCAGAGTCCTTTGAAGCTAGTGTACAGTGTACTCTATAATCAATCTCAACATTATATCCTTGCATTGATACGCAGGGCCACTAAACAAGAAAGTGAATCTGAAGGCATGACTGTCCGATTCTTCATGTCACTCAAAATATTGAAGATGGTAGAGCCAGTGATATTTTTTAATACTAAATTTCATCTTTTGACCTGAAAAATATGATTTCGACCTAAACAAAGGATATTCCGTGAAAACAATGGCCAAATTCCACAGGTTTGGGAAAAAAAAATTCCAAAATTTCAGATTTTTATGATAAGTTCAGTCAAATTATCTGATGGATATCACCAAGTCTTCGGCTACATCACCGAATTGAAAAAACACTGGGCAGGGCAATCCATGGCTTCCACCTCTTTCTCCCATAATAATACCTCATCAATGCATCCAAAATCTTGAGCTTTAACCAACTTTTGCAATCACTATGCACCCAATTCTACTTTGAAAATTTTGTCCTTATCTTGGAGGTGCAATTTCAAAGGCAAAATGAAACAATCACATTGTTAGATTAAAATAAATGACTTCAACTAGGGGATAAAATAAAAACATAAATCACTAAAGATAGCAACCGTCACAAGAAATCACATGATATGCTTAACTGCTTTATTGCACTAGTTTATTTTGGGCTTCAATGAGAGGATGCGGATAGGGAGAGCGCCCAACACTACTCTCTACTTCGATAGTGTGTACAACCTCAGCCGTGCATAGACTCTCACAGGTGAGAGAAGAACGTTGCAAACCCTATGTCCTTCGCTGGCCTACCTAGGAGAAGAAGCCAAAAAAGTAGGATTTGCTAGCTAAGTCCATTGGATCCATCGTATTGAAGGTTTCCATCGGTCTTATGGGGGGCTTCCAAGCACACCACTGCTACAACTATATACCTATTACAATAATAGTGCATGTACGAGCGTCTGATTCAACCTTTAATTCAGCCCTTCAGGTTTAGTTGTTGACTCTGATTTCAAGGCCTAAATTCTTTTTAGCACTTCATGCCACAAGTCTCATTTTGGCGTTGACGTTTATTTTCATGGGTTCTAATATTTTTGTTTTTCACATAAGATCAGTTTGCAAGGTGAAAGGCATTGCAACCTTCAAATAAAGACACTGACCATAAAGGCACTAGGAGAAATTTCGAAAGTGCATTTTGGAATATGCATCAATATCCCTCTTAGAAGACAGAAGGGATCTTACACGTACTCCTTGACAGTGTGAGGGATATCACACCTTCTTAAAAGCATAAGATTCCTCCCACCCTTGCTGAGTAAGCATAAGAACCCTCCCCCTCTTACAGCTCCTGATTTACCTATGTTTGAGTTCACAATAACATTCACCTCATACAGGGCCGGCGGCCGGACATTCTCAAAATGTGGAACTTGGCTAAGCTACTTGTCCTAGGCCCCTTTATTTTGGAATGCCCCCACCTGTGGCATTATTTGGGGGGCGGGGAGGGTACTGTACCCGACGAGTGCTTCTTCTCTGGAGGGTGAACTTGCGCAAATTAGATAGCCATTTCTTCCACCTTTGTAACAACAGTCCGAGTGCACCAAGCTCGTGTGAGAGCTAGTGTCAGAGCCTTTTTTTTTCCCATGCCACAGTCCGCAGCTGGCGTGTGCATCAAGATGGGTAGCTGCAGCAGAAGCTTGAGTAGTTCCGGCAATGCTACAATTGCTCGTAAGCTTCCTATTATGGATGTAGAGACTTGCAGCGAGGACGTTGATCAATATGCACGCTAATGCTCCACCACTGCTCATGGCAAACCTAGCGGCACTCTTCTTCTTCTTAATGATGTTTATCATCATGGCCGTCTTTATATGAGTGGCTGCAGGCTTGCTCTAGTTATCTTGCTCTGTTTCGCCCTTTTCTTTCAAGCGGCGGCGCAGTCCCCGGCCCCGCCGCCTCAGTCCCCCGGCTCCCCGTATCCAGGGCGGGATAGGCAACTGAAAAATAATTTTACATATTACAACTATCTGATTCGAGAGGGTACTAATTTTTTCCTGCAACTTTCTCGTTAATTCTGAGAGATGTGTACTACTCAAATACATATGTACAACATTTTGTTGAGTACATTTTCATCTCTCAGAAACAATACATACTCTATTTTGCTGGTCATTCAATTGGAAGGAACACTTGACTAGCTTCGGTAGCAGCAATTTAATATTACGTTATAACTCGATCAAGCAAGCTATAATAATTATGCTCTCGATTGACTTCGAGTAGCTGATCACTTGCGAAAATTCACGGGCATCATATGACGGGCATCAGATCTCTGGTTAAAGGTCTTCTTAGTAAGCTGACACTGTTCAGCGCCTGTTCAGGACTTAACTTGTACTAGAAGATAGCCTGAACTTTGAAGAACGGCCTGTCTGTGTTTGTGGCTAACAAGGAAGATCGATCGCCTGCTCATGTGTAGTTTTTGGTGCCAGCGAACATTACACAGAATTTATCCAAGCTTTGGAGTGAGCCCCACTACATAGAATGGCCGCCGATCAGTTCAAACAACTCCTTTCCTTGCATCCGAGAAATTTGGGCAGGAATCATCTCCAATTTTGCACCTTTTGAAGATCCGTATAACAACAATCAATGGTCCTTCTTCGTTACCATCGTAATTTTGTAAGCAGCCTACTTCAAATTTCACTTTATCCGTAGTATTTGTCTTGATTGTTTGTTGATTCCTCATGTGTAAGTTGGTCGGCGATAAAGAATTCCATGATGGTCATTCTGAAAGTATTTTATATGTCACTTAAATAATATGGTGTTACAGTTTAGGACAAGTTTTCCATGAATTCTTCAAGAAAACTTACCCAGCCACTGCCACAGTTGCAAGAGTCAATGATACGCGTACACTGGATTTGTTTGCTTGACTTCTCGTTCTTGCGCGCCACGATCTTTCACTGGAAATAGAGCTTGAGAACCGATCGACTTACTTAGCGTCTGCCATCCACCTTGTAATGGTGTTGCAGGGACGTAACGAGCAGTGGAATTCAAGGTCTCTTGCCAACTGCCATAGGGAATCTGCTCATCCTGTGAATTTTCTCTCTTACCTGCATAAAGCTAGGAGAAATTTCCTAGTGTATCTGGAGGACACCTTATCAAGGGGAATCTTTCCCCAGCAAAAGGGGCTGGTGTGTCGGCTTTCAGAAGGCCCCTCTTCGTCAGAATTTATTTATTTTTGTCCTGTGATACAGTGAGAAAAGGGGAAAAATATCTACAGGTGTTTAGTGTCAAGTAGCACTCTCATAATGGGGCGTTCCCCAAATAAGCATCCCCTGGGATCCACTACAGGCGGGCACTTATTTTGGGGATGCCCCCTTCCTGGGGTGTTACTATCCACAAAGCACATGGAGGAATTTCTTAGTGTATTTGTAGCACAACTTACATTCATGAATATCCCTCCTACAAAATAGAAGGGATATTCTCCTCTTTGCCCTTCTATTTTGTACTGAAAGGGTTATATTCACCTCTTTTCACTTCTATTTCGTAGGAGAGATATTCAGGATATAACCCTTTCACTTCTTTTGGTTTCACCTTCCAACCTAGGCTTTACCCTACATGTAATTGTTTTCATATGATCTTTTTGCCTCTTTTTGGTCCCTTTACAAGGCACAAGGGACATGAATTCTTGGATGTACCTGACCTAGCCACTGCTCAAAATCCACATTCCCATTGTGCAAATAATGAAAACTATTCTGTTATGTAAGGGGCAAGGTATAGGCCACTGTTTTCATTTTGCTGCCTGTTTGGAATTTTGGCTTGCCTGACCAGGCTTGCCCAAATTCCTCCCATGAACATTACTGGGTAAAATGGCCTGAACCGAGCACCTTCCACACATTCCACAATACATAATGTACTTGGTTGAATTTGCTAGGTCCCACCTATACAACAACTCCAGGCAAGAAAACTTTCAGAGAATATTCCCAGTGTGCATCACGCCAGAGAACACCCCGGTATCAAGACGGCTAAAATTTTGCACTTGACAGATTCCCTCACTGCATTTCAAGTCCTTGGGTGGCCCTTGTCACAAAGTCCCCTGTGTTAAATTTGTGACTGAGGGACAACTTGCCCCTGGATTCAGCTGCTGTTTAGTGCAGTCAAAAAGTTATGTCCTGCAGTCAAATTTCGCTGTCCTCTTCTGGATGATCGCCAGTCCACGTACCTCACAAATTTGAAGGAAAAAACCCTGATGATGATGAGTCGTTATCTGGAGGCAATCATTGTCAAAGTCAATCATATTTCTTTCTTGACTCTTTTGAAGAGCATTATGTCCTGTGCATATTTACATGTTCACACCAGTGTTCTTTAGTTCCTGATTTGAAAAAACTTTTTGTCCCAGTTTTACCCCTTTCATTAGTTTTGGTGCTGAGCCTCCAATCTGGTATTGAGACCAGGTTTGAATATTTCTGAACACATTGGTTTCAGTCATTTTCACAAAAAAAATAAAATGGGTCTGGTTTAAAACTATGTCCAGTACATTACACATAACTAAACAATTTTTTTTTGTGTAACAGTGCACAATTAAAAATAGAGATTGAGTAATATTAAATATGTACAACTAATCAAATGCAATAACTTACTTAATATGTAGAACCAAGTTTATTATTATTTTTAATAAAGTTATATTTATCTACTTTGAGTACCTGAACTAGTTTAAAATGTGAGGGTAATTTTGTCCCTGCTTCAAGTTTTAATTCAGTTTTGAAAAGAACACAGTTGCCCGTTTAAGTTCCAATGGTGATTTCAAACTCAAAACACCTAGTCCACAACCCCTAGAACATCACATGTAACCTAGACCTGAACCTATGAACCCTGGTTCAAAGGAGTGTTGGCTGATTTTTGACTTTTATGAAGAACCTCTGATTCTGATTTTTAAAACTAAAGTGATTTTGTGACAAAAAAAATTAGGGCACAAGACAAATAGAACAAAAATCATACACATATTGAATAGTAAATAAATTCTCAAAGTTTCACACTAGCATGAGCCAGAAACCACCCAAGTTCTATCCAATAACCACATAAGATACTACCTTCTTCGGCAAAGAGAGGCTTGAGGTCTCTAACGGGTCAGATCGTTCTAATCTTTCTCTCTTGAGCCCACTGACCTTCTTTCATCTTCTCAAAATTTTCACACCACACAAACCCAGGACCACATTGGACATCCATGAGAACTCAAGTTCTTGTTTATATACGGTGATGTAAATCCTTTAGCCTCGCCACACAGATCACGTAATCTAGTGTTCCTAACATTGTCATTCAAATTGACAAAGCATAAAAATAGGAGGACAACACATATCCACTTGCCCCAGTGATTGCTTAAAAAGTCTTACAAAGAACCACAATCCTCGTTTGTATGATTAACTCCATAACTTCAATGGACTCTTGCAATTTTTTGGAATTCCCAAAAATCAAGGTACTTTCTCAAGAAATGCAAGCCAACAAAACCCATATGCAAATAAACCCAAACACACACTTTGAGAATAGTTTATGGTTGCTCTCAAGACCTCTAAACTTTTCATCATCCCCCTCATCAACCATCAATACCAACCCTTAAATAAAAAATTTGCGTTCTTGAGTACATTGCACAATGGATTTTCATGTACTTTCATTCGAGACAGAGATTTAAAAACCAAACTTCCACAACCTCTTTGCAACTAAAAGCCAAAAAGCACACTACTTATTTGCACTACTACACATCCTTCTGTCATTGCACAATGAAATTTCCGCCAAATGCACTTCACTTGGCAGGTCCCTCGCCACATAATCATCCTGCATCCAACAATAACACATACATACCAAACATAAGAAAACGACACAAAAATTTCAATGCTATCAAACACCACTGCGACTCCATTTAATGATCTTCCTTATCTCCACGTTGTTGAAAGCAAAAATTCCTAGCCACCAATAGAAAAGAAAGCATGCTTCCTTGAAAAACCCTAAAACCACTTTCTGTTCACATTCAAAACCCTAAAGTTAGAAATTTGTTACACATGTGACACTTCCTTCCTTGATTTATCTATGTCTTCACACATTTTAGACTTAATTGAACACCTACAGATCATGCCTAACACATTCCCATTGCTTGCCATCAATCCCTTGTAGGACACAAATTTGACAGTCATCATCAAATTCTTTGCAACCTTTCTCGTTTTTGTACTTCACAAAAGCATACAAACCTTCCCAATTTGCAAGTAGTGCTCTCTTTTTCCTTGGCTTTTTCATGTTCATCATGGTTCTTCCTTCCTCTAGCCTTAGGAATTCTTGTTTGCCTTTCCATGCAACATAACTTCTACGTTGCCTCTTTTATGTTTGGTCCACATTTTCCAACACATATCATATCATAAATGAGCTTGAGTTTCCCTAGCATTAACTATGTCATCTCATCCAAGGTGAATTCATCTTTTTCCACATTAGTGAATGCAAAAAGGTCATTGTCACATGTGAGCCTTGGGGTTCTTCCAATCAACACCATAAAAGTAATGAAGTTGGTGCTGGCCTGAACACCACATCTATAACCAAACAAAATCCATGGTAACTAGAGGTCCCAGTTATCCAAATCAGTAGATGACACCACAAATAATCCATTCTTCAAGGTCTTGATCATTCTCTCCACCATCCCATTACATTGAAGCCATTGTGGAGCTGTGAACTAATGAGTAATCCCATATTTTTTACACATCAGATTGAATTCAGCCATCCACTCACCTCCGTTGTCAGTGAATATGAATTTGGGCACACCAAATCTGCATATGAATTCTTTTTCCATAAATCTAGTGGCAATGGCAACATCATGGTCCTTGATGGGTCTTGCTTTGCACTACTTTGAGTAGTGGTCTATGGCAACTAGAGCATACCTATTTCCATTTTTAGTTTTAGGCAAAAGTCTTACAATATTTAATGCCACCCTGTGGAAAAGGTCACAGACAGGAATGCTTTTCATTTCCTCAATACTAGATCTGATGCTTTTCGAACTTTTGGCAAGTTGACAACGTTAACATTATCTCACCACCATCCTCACAGATTTTGTTGTATCATGCCAAAAAAACCTCTTTTTAACCTCATCCAATGTCCTTCCTTCACAGAAATGTCCAATCTCCTTATGTATGTTCTTGACCAACACTTGTCTTTCCTCGGGTTTTGACATTACTAGATTTTTGAAAAATAACGTATCTTCTCTCTAATGGTAATTCAACAATCTTCTTTTAGTTCAATCAACCTCAACAACATCATCTAGCACTTGATCCAGAGTGCCTCCAAACAACAAGACCATACAAGTTTCATCCTTCCAGATGTCCATCTTTTCCACTCCATTGTCCTGTTCACTATTACTCACATCAATGGAGTTCATTTCTGCATCCACCATCTTTTAAGCTTCGCAAATCAATCCCCAATAGTCAACATCTGATATTGAAACCCTTTTTGCCTTTCTTTTTGGAGTTGGTGCGTAAGTAAAAAGATTGGAATTCTCTTCAACAAATTCCCTACACAAATTAATTTCTTCCTGTTCTTCCTTCTACATCAATTCAATTCAGCATCAACAAACTGAGAGAGGGTGAGTATATGTGGACTCAGGGCAGAGGATTTCCAGACCTATACCACACTAACATCCTTCATCTTATATCTCCATTCCAAAATCTTCATCCTCATCATGTGAATTAATTGGGTTACAACTCAACACATCAGCATTTGCATGCCTAGCTCCTGCTCTATGGACAATTTTGAAATTGAAGTCTTAGAGCATGGAGATCCATCTACCTATCCTACCAAATGGATCAAAAATTGTTGTGAACCATTTTAACGACTTGTGGTTAGTCTTGATAACAAAGGAGGCTTGATACAAGTATTGCTGGAAATGCATTATCCCCATATTAAGGCATAACATTCACTTTCCATAGGATGGAACTTCCTTTGTGAGGGTGTAAAACCCTTACTCGCATATGCAATAACACATTCATGTACATTTTGCTTCTCAGATAAAATTGACTTTACTCTTTTTATTGAGTAGTCCACATCAAGTATGAAGGGTTTTTAAAAACTAGGCCTTACAAGGATGGGTGCTTCAATCAACCTGAGTTAGAGCATGTGAAAGGCTTCTTGACAGACAAGGGTCCAAAGAAAACTCTGATCCTTCTTGGTCAAGTCAAAAAGTGGCACAACAATTTTGGCATACCCACATATGAAGTTTTTGTAATATCTTATCAAACCTAAAAAAGGCCCACACATTAGTCACAAACCTAGGTATTGGAAAGTCTTAATAGGTTGTACCTTCTTTGGATCACGATATGAACCCTGTCTGGTCGCAACATGTCCTATAAATACAATTTATTGTGCACCAAAAGAGCATTTTCCATGGTTTAACTTCAAATTTACCTCCCATAATCGTATAAGAATAGCCTTCAAATGTGTAAAGTGTTTTTCCCATGTTTGGTTGTGTATGTTAATGTCATCAACAAAGACCTTCAAGAATTAGTTTGTCTAATCCTTAAATACTTCTGCCATGGTTCTGGAAAATGTCCTTATTGCATTATTTAGTTCGAACAACATCACATTCCAATCATAAAAACCAAAATTTGTTATTATGGTTGTCTTTTTTATGTCATCTAGTGACATTTCGATCTACCAAAAGCTAGATTACAAATCCAATGCACTAAACCATTGGTTGCTTCCCATATGGGAAAAAACATCATCAATCAATGGCATTGGGAATGAATCCCTTTTGGTCTGCATGTTCAATGGTCTATAATCACCACAGAACTACCTATTGCCATCCCTCTTAACAGACTAACTAATTCTGCAACCATATTTAGAGTCGCTATTTGTCATCTTACCAAGTTTGATCAATGCCTGAATCTATTTGTTCACTTCAGCTTCTTCCTAATAAGATAGCTTCCCAGGTGTGGTGCAACATGGGGGAAAGCCTTGTGTGTTAGTTGCATGTTCCCCTATTGTGCAACACCCGAACTCCCCTTTGTGCCAAGCAAAGACATCCTTAAAGTCTTCCAACAAAGTCCATAGCTTTTCAACCTAGTATTCACTAAGGGCCTGGTTAAACTTTATCCTACTTCGTATTTCATCCCACCTTTCATCTCCAAACGGAACAACCTAATGTATATTTTCATGATCTAGATGCATTGGATTAAGCACATGCATAGTGATAGGAATTCCCTTGAGTTTTTTCTAATTCTTTAGTAGTTGCACATTGAAGCTAATTAGCATAATCATCCCCTTCTATAATGTATTCATCCAACAATCTGTAGTGCCGATCTTGTAGTATCAAATTCATAATTTGATTGGCGGACTTTTGTTGAAGAAGATGGTCTAATCCTTGGTCTTTCAGTTCATTTTTAAATGCTACATCCTTCTCATTACTACAGAAGTGAGGTGCAATTTATTAGCCTAAATCACTATGGGACCTTAAAAGTGAAATAACTTCACTACATTTTATTGATTTCACCTTGGTGAAAATTATTTCACTATAATATCACTATGTAGATATCATAGTTCATTACTAGTTAACATAATTCACTATTATAATTTATTACAGTAAATAGGTTTATTTCTATGTTTTTTTAAATATTTAATCTATGCTACTTTATGATATACTTTATATTTTTTTAAGCTAATTTAGTTATTTTAACTTTTATTTTATTTTTTTATAGGCTATTTTAAATTATTGTACCTTTAACTATTATACGTTATTTTATCTTAAGGTATCTTAATTAGCTTATTATAAATTTTTTAATTATTTTGAATTAAATTATTCAATTAACTTTAAGTTATACCTTAGGTTATTTTATTTTAAATTAATATATGTTATTTCAAGTTATACTTTAAGTTATTATAAATAATTTTATCATAATAACTTAAAATAATTTAAAATACCTTACAATATAATAACTACTAATACAATAACCACTAATAACCATTAATAAAATAACCACCAATGTCTTACAACGGAATGACCACCAATAGCCATTAATACAAAAACCATTAATAATAATCAATGTGCAATAACAAAATATCCACCAATAGAATAGGTAGCAATAACCATTAATAACCACCAATAGCCTTAATAAAAAAACAACCAATAGCCATATATTAAAAAAAATTAGGATTGTCAAAAATAATCTAGGGTGAAATAATTTATAATAGACAAAAGTAATTTAAGGTGAAATATCTTTTAATAGATAAAAGTAATTTATAATAGCTATAAGTAGTCTAAATTGAAATAATTTACAATAGCAAAAAATAACATAGAATAGCCAAAAAAATTTACAATAGTTGAAAATAGCCTAAGATGAAATAAGCTAAAATAATTTAAAATAAATTAGATTAACCAAAAGTAGCCTACGGTAAAATAGCCAAAAATAACCAAAACTAATTGAGAATAGCCATAAATAATCGTAAATAATGTAGGGTGAAATAATTTACATTAATAAAAAACATTCATATAATAATTGAAAGTAGCTTAACATAGGTAGTATTATTATATTAACAAAAATCTTATCCATTTATTAAATTTATTTTTTTCAAAAGAATGGTCATTGAAATGTTATTGAATAATGATATTCAACATTTTTTTAGTTCAAATGATTTTAAATTTTCAAAAAACAATAAATGTAATTATGTACATTATAGAATTTAAAAAAAAAGTAAACTTGAATCATTTCATTTGAACAAAATCTCAATAAGATATGAATTTTCAAAGTTTATGTTTTTGTAATGTTTAAAATGAAGTATTTGATAAATAAAATGTAATGTAACAAATTAACATAACAAGTGGGGTGGCTTGATGGTAAAGGTGTTTGCCTCCATTCCAAAAGTCAAGGGATCAAACTTCATGAGTGGTGTTATGTGTGTTCAACAATGGTATGTTGACCAAATATTTTGCTATCTAATTCTTAAAATAGGTGTTTAACGTAGTTTAGATAGTGTGACACGTGTCAATAAATCATAGGTTTAAAAAATCATAAAATTATCAATAAAATTATATATTAAATAATTAAATTTTAATTGATTTTCATGTTGGTTAATTAATTAACTAGCAAGTGAATGGTTTGGTAAATTTGTATTTCACTTGAGAGTAACCTTGTTTCACTAAGTAGTAGTAAAACAATTCATTGTCCGTAAAAAATTAGTCCCCATTCACTAAGGGGTTAAACAATTTCATTGGGTAAAAATGTCCAAATTAACTCAAAATCTAGTGAAACCTAAACACATTTTGTAATAGTGCCTCCTACATGATTAGATTGAACTAAACATCTTCCTCATCAATCTCACTCCCAAATTCAATTGTGTTTCATCAAATGATCCTTCATTATTAAGATGGTTTGAACTTGAAGAACATCCACCTTTCCAAGACAAGCACTTCTCAAGGAGGTCCTCCACTTTGAGTTTTTGGAACATCTTGCCAAAACTATTAATGGGTCCCATAAAAGAGGCATGTTGTGTCTCCCCATGTTATGCAATGTTTACAACATTCAAAGGGAGCATCTCCACATTAGCCCCAGGTCCATGCCTAACATGTATAGTGCCTTTTTCTACACCAACCACTGCCCCAATCTTCATGAGGAAGTCCAAACCTAAGAAGAGGTCATATGTATTTATATCCACCACTAAAAACACCATATTGCAAACAACATTGCCAACACACACAGGTATGTCATCTAGCCTTCCCAAAGCAGTGGTGATAGTCCCTGATGTTGTTTTGTATGTCTCATGTTCTAAGACCAAATGCATGATCCCAAGTTTTCGTACTATACTAGTTGCCATTATTGACATAGATGCACTAATGTCCACAAGTCCTTTAATCATTTCATTGTTGATTTCCACAGGCAAGTGCATGGTTTTACCTTTGTAATTCCTGTTCACAAATGTCCTTTTGATAGCAGGGGTGTTGTTGACAGTAATAACCTGATTCATGCCAGTCTCTTTATTTTTCCTTTTTTGGCCAGTTTAACCAACCCTTCGAGATATTCCAATTCTCTAGGAATCCTCATGATTGTTTCCATTGGGGTTAGAAAAATTTGACCCTTCATGAAATGTAGAAGAATTTTGGATCTTGCACCAAAATTGGGTACTATTTCTTCCCTGGTCCTATTTCCTACATCAGCACCCTTAGTTTGTTCAACAACTCCTTCTATTTCATTAGCTTGTACTAGGAGTCCTCTTTTGGGAATCTTGTTTTTAGATGTCAAATGGTGATTGGCACCATAAATCCTGTTCAATTCATTCAATGTGGCCTCTTCATCATTAGCAACACTTCAAGGTAATTGGTAGTAGAGTTAGAAGGCTTAGTGTCTTTTTTCTTCCAACAGCAATCCTCTAAGTGCCCCATACCATTGTAGAATGAACACCTTATGTCGTAGTTCTCAAGCTTATATCCTCCACCACATTTGTCACACTTGGGTCGCATATCATCGTGCTTTAAATAGGCCACTACAATGTGGTCTTCAACTTGGCATAATTGACACCTAGATGCATTCCTAGAAAAGCTAACACTTGTTCCATTTCTATTGCCAGATTCCCTAAAGAAATGTATCAAGGTTTCATTCAACACTAACAACTATTTATCTATAGATTATTCCCCAATTACATTTTCATCCTTTTCCTCCCTAAAGGGATCATATGGTGTTTCCCCCAAATCTCCTAGCACCTTCTCTATCTCTGTTACTACAATCACCATTTCCTCAATGTTTGTGTATGTCTTCACCACACACAATTTTCTAAATTTTAGCCTGAATCAAGCTAGAAACCTTTTTTTTGCTCAACATGACCGATCCTCCCTCTTTGAAAGAATTTATCCAACCTTTCAAAATACTTCTCAACCCGCTCTTTGGGTTTTTGTTTGATTACATCAAGTTTGACATGAATTTCATCCGCATCAACATCACCAACATTCTGAACAATTGCAATCCTTAAGATAGTCTAATCTATTGGTGGTGGATTGAGCTTCTTGAACCATTCCTTCCTTCTGTCGCGCAAGTTCAATTTGGCTATCTTAAACAACTTATCATCATTTAAATCTTGGACCTCAACTGCCATGTTCAAATGCTCATCCCAATCGTTTACATCCTCATGGTCCTTGCCCCAATATAATTCATCCATACCTTGGGGCCTAGTCATGGTGATTAGTTGGATTTTCATTAAATAGTGAAAATTACTAAAATAGATTGTCTAAGGAGAATCTCTGCAAGAGCAAAAACCCTTATGATCACAAGCTCTACCAATCCATTTTCCTTCTATATTGTACTTAGTACACAAAGTATTCCTTATGCCTATGTCGTCATTACAAGATCCAAGGATAAAGGATTTAAGTGAAATATCAATACTTGGAGCTTGATTAAGGTTACCACATCACAAATTAAAAATCTACTATATCCAACGTATAAGCACTAAATGTCAACACTGGAAAGGCACTGCTTGACAATCCTATTTCCACATTTGACCTTCATCTAAATGATAATGAAGGATTCAAAATCATTCTGAAAATTAAGTTTCAATTTCTAGGAACTCAAAAAGAGAGTCCTACCTAGGTTACTAATGAAAATCAATTAATCTGGTGATTACAAAGTTTGTACTATTTTTTTTGAAAAACACAATTTTGTTAAAAGGATATGATTCTAACAGGAATCCAAATTTCATGACATCTTCCTAAACAAAACCTAAAGGTCATCCTGCACTTATCTATTAAAAAAAATCATGTTAATTTCCTTCTGCTATTGGAATAAGATCTTGAAAAATGATTGGCAAAGGTGAGAAGGTTTGCTATTTAAACTATCTAGTTGCCATGCTTGTTGGAGCTCAACATTTTGCCAAAGTCTCCAACACACCAATTGATGATAGACCTGATGCTTCAACTCTAAAAATCTTGTCACCTGATTGGAACAATATTTCAATTCCGGGAATGAAAAATCTAGTGAAGTGATTAGGAGATCTTGCAAAATAAGGTATCTTGATATCTCCAACCCTAGGAACTTCCTTGGCTCCATTTGACACAATGTGGGTGGATTTATGCAAGGTACGAGGTGAAGTGGAATTATTGCTACAACTCTACACTTTTGTACCAGTTGTTTACTCCATCTTATGACTTTATGCACATTCTCACCCTAGACACACATCCATTGTGTGTGACTTTGACGGCAATGTCTCCAACATGTGCCTCTACAGGGTTGAATCCCACCATAAAAGAAACCAAAATCCAACCAACATTCAAATAATAGATCCTACTTGAAGGAATGGTTCATTGGAAGAATTATTGAAGCTCCTAACATCCTGCTTGATGCGCTCCTAACTCCTTGAAGGATTCAAATGCGAGTCCAAACAGAAAATAACGAAATAATAAAAAGTCGAGGCATGCTCCCTGCCTCGTAGTACTTTGGAGGGGTAGAGGGCCATGCTAGAGATCCGGGATGGGACTAGGAAGAATGACAAGTATCAATTACTCACACGGACCTTCACAAAACCAACATAAAATGGTTAGTGCATAGTTGGAGCACTTTTGGTGCTAGGACAAGCCACAGGTTACTTTGATTCACAGGATTCACCATGGCTCAGACTTGAGGGAGGCCACCACCTTCCCCCTTATAGTATATTCTGTGCCTTTCCATGAGGCCCACATCCAAATGACATTTTGTCCCAAGACTCTCAAGTGGGAGTCTCGAAATTGCCAAAGTTGGGACTTTTGCAACTTTGGGGGCCCACAACTTCACGTGCAAACCTCGGATTGAAATGAGGTCTAAAGCAAAGTTGTAACCCTTGTCGAGAGCTTTCTAGTGGTATGTCGCACGCCACCTGAACGTAAGTAAATAGGGTCTATTCCAGACTTTTAGTGGTCGGAAGTCAAATTGCCAATTTGACTCCCGACCCTTCTTTTGGCCATAACTTATGTTTTAAATGTCCAAATGGGTCATGCGAGCTTATTTTAGACATTTACGTTTCAATAGCTTTCCAATGATATAAAGATTTCTTCAATCCATTGGGTTTTAACCCTTGAAATTGTTCTTTGAACATTCGGGAGTCCACCGAGACTCCAACTCCCAATGTGGGAGTTCCTTTGGGAGTGTGAGGGTCTATTCCCTCACACTCTCTTGCATTCTCGGGAGCATACGGCCTGATTTTCGAGCTTTTTTCTTGGCTAGCAAGCTTGCAAGCCCTTGCCCTGGTCACGAGCCCAAGGCTAAGGTTGTGACATTGTTCATCATGGATTACTTGAAGATCAATCACAAAACTAGTTTGAATTAGAATCAGACATAGCTTTTCGGGACATAACATGTATCACCACACATAATGTTGTTCCAAATTAATAGGTGTGTACTTAATTTGACTTCCTTTAATACCAAAAATGACGTGCCCCCAAGTTCCTTGTTAGACCCAAAAGGGGGTCCAACTATGTTAAAGAGCGGAAGTAGTTGGAACTTGGTGTTGCTTCCAGCTTCCAGCACTAAGGGGGGTGAGAGGGGCATGCTGAAAGCTCCGGGATTAGACTAAGAAGAGGGATAACTATTTAGTTACTCAATCGTGCATAAAAACCAACCACAAGTTGGTTAGTTCACCTTCAGAAACACCCTTGGTGTTGGGACAATCCACGGGCAACACGGACTCACTTGACTCACCACGGCCCGGACTCGGGGAAGCCACCACCTTCCCCCATATAGTATTCTTTGCGTTGCTCCACCACACCCGCATCCAAATGGCTTTTATTCTTGGGACTCCCAAGGAGGAGTCTCGAAACTGTCCCAGTTTGGACTCCTAGGACTTTTGGGAGCTCATAACTCCCGGGTCAGACCTCGGATTGGGATGAGTTCTAAAGCAAACTTGTAGCTCTCCTCAAGAGCTTTAAAACGGTGTGTCGCACTCTATCTACACACACCAGGATCGGGTCGATTTCCGACTTTTTGTGGTTGAGAGTAAAATTGCCAATTTGACTCCTAGCCCTTCTTTCGACCATAACTTGTGCTGCAAATGTCCAAATGGCTCATGCAAGTCTATTTTCGACATCTACATTTCAAGGCCTTTCCAATAGTATAAAGAACACCTCAAGGCGAGGTGTTTTGACCTCTGAAATTGAGCTCTGAAGTTGCAAGAGTCTCGGAGGACTCCAAGTTCCCACTTTTGGGAGTGTGAATCTCATCCTCACACTTGCTTCAAAGTGGGGTTGCGACAAAAAACTAGGGTGCAAGACAAACAAAACACAAATCATATATATATTAAATAGTAAATACATTTTCAGAGTTTCACAATGGCATGAGCAAGAAACCACCCAAGTTTTATTTAATAAGCACATAAGATATTGCCTTCTTCATCAAAGAGAGGCTTCAGGTTTCTAAGGGGTTAGATTGTTCTAATTTTTCTTTCTTGAGCCCATTAACCTTTTTTCATCTTTTCAAAATCTTCACACCACACAAACCCAAGACCACATTGGACATCCATAGGAACTCAAGTTCCTGTTTACATACAGTGATGTAAATCCCTCAGCTTAGCCCACACAAATCACATAATCTAATGTTCTTGACACTGTCACTCCATTTGACAAAACATAAAAATAGGATGACAACACATATCCACTTGCCCTAGTGATTGATTGCTTCAAAAAGTCTTACAAAAAACCACAATCTTCCTTTGTACGATTGACCCCATAATTTTAATGGATTGTTGCAGTTTTTCGGAGTTCCCAAAAATCAAGCTACTTTCTCATGAAATGCAAGCCAACAAAACCCAGATACAAATAAACCCAAACACACACTTTGTGAAGAGTTCCTGGTCGCTTTCAAAACCTCTAAACTTTTCATCATCCCCCTCATCAACCATCGATACCAACCTTTAGATAGAAACTTTGCCTCCTTGAGTACATTGGGTAGTGGATTCTCATGTATTTTCATTCGAGATAAAGATCTAAAAACCAAACTTCCACAACCTCAATGCAATTGAAAGCCAAAAACCACACTACTTATCTACATTGTTGCACATCCTTCTGTCGTTGCATCGCGAGATTTCCGCTAAGCACATTTCACTTGCCACATAGTCATCTTGCATCCAACAGCAACACATACATACCAAATAGAAGAAAATGACACAAAGGTTTCAATGCTATCAAACACCACCACATCTCCATTCGGTGATCTTCCTTGTCTCCACGCCGTTGAGAGCAAAATCTCCCACCCGCCAACACAAAAGAAAACATGCTTCCTTGAAAAACCCTAAAACCATTTTCTGTTCACACTCAAAACCCTAAAGTTAGAAATTTGTTACAATTCTAGTTGCAATAAAATGGAGTTTGGAATCTGGTTTTGGGTCTAGTTCTTCAGAAAAACAAAATCCCTGTTTTGGTTTTGGTTCCAATTCAAAATCAGACCCCATTCTATGCAAACAAGGTCTACTCTAAGTCATACAAATTTTATGGGACTTTTTGACAAGGCCCAGGGACATGATACTTAGACACATATATAAGAATATAAGCATGTATAATGCAAATCAGTGTTGTGCATGTTTATGGTTTTAGGCATACCCATTGTGTACAGTTCCGTAACAAACCTATTACACTGCATTGGAAATATAAGGTTTTTTGTCCACATTTGTGCAATTGTAAAATCATGTAAATGAAACTGCAAATGATCTTGGGGAACACATTTCAGAACTTTAGGAAGCCATGAGAACTTGCTCAGAACACTTGGAAACTTGATGGTAACACAATGAGAACTCATTGGGATCAACAAAAAACCAGAAACTCTCCACACCTGGTGAATATAAAATAACTAGGACATTGATTTCATGCATGTGAGTGGGGTGAAAGAAGATGCCCTCATGACTTCATGCTTTCTTCAAGCACTTATCAACTTTGTGGCAATGAGATGCTTTAGGAACCTACATGGAAATAATTTTACTGAGAGCATCCCCGCCAGTTACGGGAATCTGGAAAGCTTGATAGAGCTGTAAATTTATCTTCCAAAGGCCATCCCAACTCCCAAGTGAGTAGAGTATTATGTGGTCTTCCTGGCCTAAGGAATATTGCACGATCTAGATGTAACTGTGTTACTATTCCAACAGTGTTAAGATTCTTAGACATGTCATGCAGGATTATTTCTTATTTTCTCAGATTTGAATCTTTGTGAGGTTTTGTCCAATTATTCTTGTCAGTAGGAAACAGGTGTTGTATTAATAATTCTAACATCAAGTCGTGTTTGTGCCCCAAAGTCAGAGACTTGAGTGACAACAACCTTACTGAGCCAATCCCTCCAGAATTGGGAAACTTAACAAGTTTAGTGTCATTATATTTGTATGGCATTCAACTCAATGGAAAAATTCCGACTTCATCAGATGTCATCTATTCCATCTTGATATAAGAGCTGTCTCCTTTGTTGGGTCAGATTTGGCTGGTATGCACATCTACTCTGGAGCATTAGCCAAAGGCAAGAGAGTTCAGTGCAACATGGGGACAAAGAATCATGATGTGGTGATGCAGGATGTAGACCTTGAAGCAACATTGAATACACTTGTGGGAGCTGCATTTTGAGCTGCTGGACAGCAATGCATGGAAATCAATGCTGCTCCAGAGATTTTGGAGATTCAAAGTCCTTGGAAGAAGGTTTGAAGACTAGGGCCTTGAAGTTGAAAGTGACTACAGGGATAGAGCCTGCGGCAGATCTGGGGCCTGTCATTAGCGATCAGCCCAAGGAGTGCACTTGCAGTCTTGATAAGTCTGGTGCTTGCTGGATGTGGAATAAAGGTCAGTCAGAATGTCTTTTGAGAATGTGTGTACTTACAAACATACTGAAGTTAGTTCTAATTGGATGGTGACCCTACAACAATTGGACAGTAATGTGGATGTCCTAGTTTTCAATGTTGAAAGAGAGTATTTGTCAATTTTGATAGGCTAACTTCTTGAAACTTATCCATCACTCTGAACCAACACAACAGACATATGGCCATAGTAAAACAAAGTATCATGGATTCCTTCTCATAATGCATGAGATTGGTTTGCAATTGACTTTTGTTTCACACAGCATCAAAAGATTATTGGCATAACTGCTCTATGCAATGTGCTGGAATGGTGGCTTTTGCTATTCAATTTTTTTCTATCTATGTGTTATTACTCTCTCTAAAGGACTTCAAACACATGGTGGCAGGCATACAAAGATGTCTTGGTAAATGCAGGTGCCTGGGTAGGAGTATGGAAATTTTATCCAACCATCTTGGCTAATGTAACACAAGATGTGGAACTTGCTCCAAGCAGGAGATATTTGGTCCTATGCTACTGTGCATGCAGGCCAGCAATCTTCAGGAGGCTATTCAATTAGTGAATATCAACAAGTACAGATATTGGACAACAATATTCATTAGATCAAGGACAGCTGCACACACCTTTCAACATGAGATTGATGCCAATTGGGAAGTAATATTCCAATTTCAGTGCCCTTTCCCTTCTCTTTTCACAGGATCTAAGGCATCCTTCGCTGGAGATCTGAATTTCTATGGGCAGGCTGGTGTGCACTTCTTTACATAGATTAAGACAATCACTTCACTGTGTAAGGACAATTCGAGTGTACGTGACAGTGTTTCTCTTTGAATGGGTGCAGTCAGTAGTCGTTCAATATCTTTGGAGCTTGTTTTGCTTGTTTTTGGGTCCTCAAACCTTTCTTCACTTATAATTTGGAAAACACATGTTTTGTCAAACAACCCTAGAACTCACCATTGTCAAACAATGGTTTGGAAAACGAACTCACCAATCCTTTTCTGTTCAGAGGTCAATACTACCTTGTCAAAGAACCCTAGAACTCACCATTGTCAAACCATGGTTGCACGAAGTAATTGTGGAGCAGGGAGGAGATGGGAGGTGATGATGCAGAAAAGCTGCAAGCAGGTGTTTTAGGCATACCAGAAAAGCAGTTGCTACACAGAGTAGATGAACCAGACACCACTGTGCTTGAGCACCACCAGCTGCTGCACATGTTGGGTTTCTGTTGGACTGATAGGTCCACTTCACAAGAACCATGGTGGGAACAATCATGGCAGGTGCTGTGTCTCCCTCTGTTTTCTGCATTTGGACATTTTTATAGAAGGCCTTTCTTGGTGGGAAGCTTGAGAGAGCAAAGAAGCAGTAGGAGAAGGAGAGTTAGAAGGGGATAAATTCCTTCCACCATGATAATTAGACTTGCAATAGAGGTCATTGCCCTCTGTAATTCCTATGATTAATGCATTGATATTCACCACTTAAGGTGATTTCATGAGTGACAAGACAGATCCATGAGGAGTGGATGGGAATTGATATGAATGCAATTGCACAGATGGTTTTGGAAAAGCCCTTGGATATATTACCCCTGAAGTAGGAATCATGTTCATAGTTATATTTGTTTTTGATGCATCTTTTTAGTTTTGTAATTTTTGAACAAAGACAGCTTGATGACATGTGGTTTGATGAGCTTGAGCTGCATCATTCACTGTCCTGGGACTGCAACCCTTGTTGTCTCCTCAGGTTTGTTCTGACATCCTCATTGAATTCAAGTATGGAAGGAGGCATTTCAGTCTGGTGACAATTACAAGTTCAGTGCAAGATGACATATCAAAGTAGCAATGGGCATTACCATGCAACATGTGTTGTGGGCAGTCAAGATCATTTCCAATCGTTTGAAACAATGCAAGGAAAAACCAATGGTGTAAACTAATTCAAGTCACCCATGGATGTGTAGATCATTTTTGGTTGCTGATGGGCAGCCAACGTCATTTCTACTTGCCTGAAGAAATCAATCAATCAATAAACTTTGGTATCCGACATGATAGATCAATAGCTAGGATCAGATCATTTCTGGGTGTCCATGGGCAGATAACATCACTCTCAATTGGCTAATGGTGGAGATGAATTCCAATTGTCAAGGTTATTCTCATAACATTAATAAAATTTGAAAAATCAAACTTGGGTTCTGCATTGCTGGGCACTATCAGTGATGATCTATTCAATTGATGAAAAATGAATTGATTTTGTGAAAATTAAGTTTCATTTGAATGAAAACCATTGCATGCACCTTGAATTGAATTCCAATTCAACTGAATTCAACAATTGGATTAAAATTTAATTAAATAAAATTCAAATTCAATTGAAAAGAAATGGGATGCAAATTAGTGAACATATTGAAAATCTACTCATGAATACATTGGTGTTAGAAAAAAAAAACTTTAAAAAAACATAGATTTGGAAAGACACCTTTTCATGTGTTTTTACTTGGAAATGGGCTAAACAAATTTTGGGCTAAATTTGGTAAGGTGAAATATTATAAAACCCTATAGTTGTCCCACCCAAACCATCTTCAATGAATCATTGTCACTGGAACATTTAGTGATTTAATGTGTGAGGGGATGGGGGTTGGGTGGGGTCCACGTGTTTTCAAAACTTGGTTGGTAAGTAAACTCATGGGGATTCAATTATTTTAGTACAATTTACTTAATGTTTGAGATGATGAAATATTATATCATGTATCCAAATTACATCTTGCATAGTTTTGTAAGCTACTTTTGAGACATTTTATTGTCGGCACTGTTTTAGCAAATGGACAAATACAACATTAAAGGTTCCAACCTCAAAACCTCATTTACCTTCATTACATATGACATATACATGGATTGTCCAAAATTATAATGCAATGATATAACAAAACATGACACAAAATTTGACTTATATCATGAGTGACAAAGAAACCATTGCTCCAAAGGTGGAAATTCATTATAACTCCTTAATTTCTTTTGATTTTCCAACTTGATCAACTAAGCAGTTCCCAACATGAATTGACCATCCAACTAGAGACATCCCATCATGGGGCCTGGGCACATCACAACATGAACCACCAAGTGTATGTGGGCAAGTATTATTCCATGGTACCTCCACACTTCAATGACCTTATGAATCTTGATGGGCCAAGTGGGTTTGACGATTTGTATCTGGTGGTCACTGAAGTTCCCTAACTTTCATTCTTGGCTTCACATATTTGTAATGCACCGTTGTTTCCGTCATTTCCAAATGTGTTAGATTCCACTAAGGTTTGCATGGTTTGGATGTTGGTAAAAATGGAACCCATTTCTCACACCCCCACAATTTTCTTACCTGATGAATATTTTCAAACCTACCTTTCTAGCATTTGGTTTTGAATTAGGAATTTAGAATATTGAAAGTGCATATCATGTGTAAGCATGAGTGTTTTCTGTATATATATATATATATATATTTCAAATTTCCGAAATTAATGTACAAAAGTAGCAGATTTTTTCTGAAAACACATATTGTAAGAATTTTTTTTGTAAAATCATGAAATTATACTAGGTACAATAAAACTATTGTTAAGCATAGGGTTGACATTTTCAATTGACCCCATGTTCCCATGTAGTTCAAACACATGGGAACAAAATTGAAATGATTTGATAAAATTTACTTATTAAGAACATAGGAAACGGGATTAATGCAGCTTGAAATATCGCCCGTTATGGTATATATACGTACATTCACATACCAACAAAATCAGCCTTACTAAGAGCTTGTTTCTAAGTCACAACAGCAACCTCCAGGACCTTATATGGACTGTAAAGACCATCCAAGCATCAACCAGATAGCCAAAGTAGTTGGGGTTCATTCCCACTTGAAATTAGTCATGGGATGTGCCACCGAAAGTTAATCTTTCCATGTTATGTCTCAAATTTGTTTCTAAAAGCGTGTAAGTTTCAATTACAAATGACCTTAGTAAATTTATCTATTTACCCAAATGTATCCCATGCAGATATATCACAAGATTAACCCAAATAGTCTCAAGAGGGATTTTTTGGGGGGATTATACAAGAAATTCTTCATTGAAATAGTCGGTATTTTTGGATGGTTTTGTTGAATTTGTTGATGCCATTTGGTTCTGCTCCTATGATTCTTTTGTGGACTTTGTTGGTGGTGTTTTTATAAGAATTTGAGTCACTCAAGTGATTCTTTTGAGGACTTTGTTGGCTTTGTCTTTATATGCTCGAGCCTCATCCATCTTGAGATGACGGGCCATTGTCAGTGGCAAGGCCTCTTCTAAGCTTGCTCTTTTACAATTCCTTCCCCTCTCCTTCTCTAATTTGCTTCACAGAGAGGGGTTTAAGACCTAGACTTGGGATTTGGGCCCTTTCACTTTTGGGTGTTATCTTGCCTTTGGATGTTGGTCCTCTCTTTGTGTTCCTCCCTTTCCCTTCTAGATTGGTGCTTTTTCTTGATTGAACATGTTTGATTTTTAAAATAAGAACTTGACTCGCTCCAGTCATTCTTTACTAAGAGGTCAAAAACAAAGGGTGCTTGTTTAAATACACAAGCACAAGACAGCAAGGAATAATTCAGGTCCAGAACCCAGATAGATAAAAACCTACACTGTTTTAATGATTCTCCTACACTGTTTTGTAAGATTTGTTGGTGCCGCTGTGGTTATGCTCCTATGATACTCTTTTAGAATTTGCTAATGTTGTTTTGATTATTCTCCTATTACTGATTTGTAGATTTTTTTGGGGCTGTTATGCTTATGCTCTTATGATATTCTTAATTTGTTACTGTTGTTTTGATTAATCTCTTATTACTGATTTGTAGGCCTTGTTGGCACCATTTATGCTTATGCTCCTATGTTACTCTTGTAAAATTTGTTGATGTTGTTTTGATTATTCTCTTATTACTGTTTTGTACACTGTGTTGGCACCATTATGCTTATGCGCCTATGTTACTCTTGTATAATTTGTTGGTGTTGTTTTCATTATTCTCCTATCACTGTTTTGTAAACTGTGTTGGGGCCGTTACATGCTTTTGTTTAATTTGTTGGCACCATTTTGATTACACAGTTTTGTAAACAGTGTGCCACAATGAATATTTTGTACCACATGTTTCCACTTCAAGGGGAAAGACTTACCATCTATCTAGGATTTTTGCAGTGGACCAGCTGCCACAGGAGCCAGTGCAAGGTGAGTGGTGTGTGGACAGGAAAAAAACGTCATTATATTCCTGTCCCACAGCTACCCCCCCCTAGTCGGCTAATATTCTAACCATCCAACTGCATCTACCTATCTATAAGTCACCCAGTGCCTTACCTTCTTACCTATATACATAGGAACCAGTCACATTCCCTACCTATAATACCGACTCACTTATGCAGGTCGTTGCCTAGGTAGTGTGAGGGGGAAGTAGGAGGGTTTATAGGTTACTGAGGTGGAACTTTAGTAACTCAGTTGCAGGGCATCCACAACCTTGGATAAATAATTACACCCCCTTTATAATTTTGGTAGTCTAGGTGGAAAACGCTTTCTACCCCTAGGCAATATCATTATTATTTACAACTTTGACTCCTAGCAACCAATGTTGGTGTTACAAAGCCAAGAACTACAGTAGATTTGTTGTGACTTGTGGCTAGAGTGAAATAACATCCAGTTTGTAAGTTACTCAAACAAAAGATGGTGGACGAGATTGATTCTTTGTTCCCATGCATTCACAATGGCTGTTCCTTATGGTGGGGAATGGGCATTGAGAACAAAATGAACCAATAAGTGCCTAGAGGAATGATCTTTGAGAACACAATAACCAAAAAGTCTTGATCTCATCCACCATCTTCTATCCAAGTAACTTCCATGAGTTCGCTCTGGCTGTGACTTGAAACTTGTAACCTCATTGTCAACTTAACAATATTTTAACACAACCCACTTTTCCTGACCAGAATGAACCAGGACCCACCAGCGCACCATCAAGGATGGATGGTAAGTGGTCAAGAAACAATTTTCCGTTGGGTTCCAGTTCCATAGCCAACAATGGTGATTAGCTCCATTAGCTCAGTTGCTGTTTTTTCTACCTATTAACAGGTTAATGGAAATCATTTAGCAAGCAGGTTGCTAGTGGATAGGTAGTAAAATAGAGCCTTTACCTCTGTGTCATCCATTACTTGCCTAGTAAAAACCTATTTTCCTGCCCATCTATATATGACTTACTTATTATAGAATAGGTTACCAAGCTGAAACCAGATATTAGGTACTTTAATTCTGTTGATGTTCATCAACAACTGTGTCATAAGAGGCACCAGTTCATTTTTTCCAAAGTTTCCCTTCCTTTTGTCCTGGAGACAGCCAAGGGAACACAGAATCAGCCAGACTTCATTGTGCAGAAGTTTTCTAAATTTTCCCTTCCTTTACTCCTGGAGAAAGACAAGGGAAAACAGAATCAGCCATACTTTATTGTTACACGTCCATTTCCTCCTGGAGAAAGACAAGGGAACAGGAAATTAGCCAGACTTTATTGTTGCACAGTAAATGACTTTTTTTGGGCAAAAATTTTATGTTTAGCAAACAGAAATTTGAGAAGTACCCTCCCTGGAAAACCATGTTTTTAAAATAGTAACATGTGTTTTACAGCAAAAGATTCTTGTGAAATGAAAATTTTTGAAGAAAAACACTTTACACAAATAACCAATAGGAACAAAAGAGGAAGAGGAAAAACCTATGTGACCAAGGGACAATAGGTGAGTATTCTACCACCACCCACGTTTTCTTCTTTACCAATCCTCTTTCGTTTGTGAGAAAGACAAATGATGACCCCATCTTCCAAAAATTATTGCACTAGCAAAGGAGGAATAAAAGAGGAAAAGCCATCTTTCATGCCAGGAGGAGATTCAAAAATCGGTATACAATTCCGTCCACCATCAACGAGCAGAAGTTCACACTGGAATCCTTACCTTTTTGACCTAGGCCTCTTAGTGAACATATTTAGGCCCGGAAATGTTAAATCTCGAATTGGAGAGGTCCCTTATTTAGTCTTAAGTGGGCTATCCATAGTTTTTATGAACCACCATAAGGAACTTAGAATAAATTGTCTAAGTGTATTCTGGAGGCCATCTTATGTCCATGAATAGCTCTCTTACAAAAAACAAGGGATCTTACACCTGCTCCATGATAGGGGGAGAGATGTCACACCTACTGATGGGCAAAAGATCCCTCCTCCTCTTGACTAGTAGGCACAAGAACCCTCCCCCTCTTGCACCTTGTGCTCTAGCTATGTTTCAGGTCATGATAACATTCAGCTCCGGGTAAAGGCCATGAGTGGGAGGGGACGTTCCCAAAATGCTGGACTTGTTCCCAATACTCATCCTAGGCTTTGGAATGGCCCCACCATCTGGCTTTACCCTACACAGGAAAGAGTGGGAGTATTTCACCCTGTAGTGGTACATAAGGCCCATGTGAGATGGAGCTGAACTCAGGCACGACTCCAGTAAAACTGCAGCTTTGAGCTTTAAAGTGTACATCAAAACTTCTGGAGGCCATTTCCTGGTGGTGACCGCCGGGTATCACACGACAAAACTCGTAAATTGAGAAAAGTGAGGGTTTCGAGACTTACTGTACTCGACGCTTGGTTTTCTCTGGAGGGCGAGCTTGCACAACCTCGAAACATGCTTGTCAGAAATTGCAGCAAACCCCCCTATAAATGCAGGGGCGTTATTAAAAATAATTGCATTGTGCTGATTTCAATGCCCATAATGCGTTATGCTCCTGGTTTGACACAACTTCAAGCATTGAAAAATAAAGAAATCAGGCCCATTCCTTTATTTAAAGGAAAGGCCAGGGTACGGGGCATTCTTTAATTTTTGTCCCATTTTGGGGCATTCCTTAATGTTCAGTCTTGGGCTCTAGCTACCGCCCTTGGCTGCAGGCCCTTAAATTACAGGAATGCCCTGATCCTGAGGCTTTACTTTATACATAAAGGAATCAAAGAAATGTCCTTGTGTATTTGGAGGGCACATTATATTCATGAATGTCACTCCTATAAACAAGGATTGATTTTATGCCTACTCCAGAAGACTGGGAGGAAAAAATTATGCCTGCTTGTAGATGTAAGATGGTACCTTACTCTCACAAAAAAGTTGGAAGAACTCTTTTCCTTGGACAACTGATGATCTACAAATGTTGAGGCTTACGATGGCGTTTGCCTTCCTGCATCATGATGGGTAAAGTCCATGGGTGAGGGAAATTTCCAAAATGCTGGAATTCTTTCATTTTTAATAATTGCTTAATTTTAAAATTTTAAATTCCAGTGACAATTATTTAGAACTGATATATGAGGGATTTTGTACGGTCCTTTGTATGGTCATCCATGGACCATTCCAAAGATAATGATTATCTCATTTTCAAGTCTCACTAGTTCATTTCTTTCTTAATAGCTACTTCATTTTCCCATTAATTTTTAAAATAATTATCTCCCACCTTTCCTAATAATTACCTCCATTTTATAACTATCTCACTCTCTTTTCCTATCCATCAACATGGATTTTTTTTAAAAATTAACATGTATCTTTTCATGTCCATGAAATGTATACTAATTTAAATCAAATTTGACATTGACATAAATAATGATGAATTATTCAAAACCATATGAAAACACAAGAATTTTTTTAATTTTATGGTCACTGGTAATGCACAGCAACGCAGCACTCAAATAAATTACGAATTGGAATATCTACTAAATGAGTTTGGGGATTAGGTTTGGGTCTAGTTCTAGTTCTCGAGTCTACGTGTGAGTATGGGCTGGGGACTTGATACTGGGACATATACATCAAAACATTAGTCTGACATCCAGATGTCCACACTCCAGACCAGGATTTTGGGGGTGTAATTTGCATTTGAAAACCATGGGAACATACTTCCATTTTTATTTAGTATCCATGAGGCTCTTTGGAATTAAAAGGTCGTCACTAAATACATTGCTTTATTCACCTAATGATTCATTATAAGTGGTATAAGTTGCCACCCTACCCTGTTGATTATAAAAATAACTACGACTTTGATTTCATGCATGTGAAAGAAGATACCCTGATGAGTTCATGCTTCCTTCAAGTACTAATCAGAATTTTGGGCAATGAGGTGGTAGGAACCTACATAGCAATGATTTTTATGGGAACATCCCCTCCATATACGGAAATTTGATAGGATTGGCACAGCTGTAACTTTATCGTCCAAAGGCCATCCCAACAGCCAAATGAGTCAGTCCTTTTTTTTTCAATTTTCTGAAAGCCCTGGTGCACCTCAAATTAACTGCCATGTTGGGAGTATATGTCTTGTTTCTTGTTATGTTATTTCTATTGGAAGGCATGAAAGGACCAAAAATACTATTATTTAATGGTTTATCCATGTTTTCACCTTCGAACGATATAGTCCCCATCAGTCCTTGCTCAATAGGACTTCAGCACATTTTAGTACAATTTCTTTACTCTCCTCCAATTGAATTATAATAACTTTATTTAACATTTATATTTATATTTGTTGTGCATCAGAATTTGCAAAAACGCATGTGCAACCTAGAATGTATGCATACAAAGACTTACAAAAAGCCACAAATCATTTTCACGACAATATGAAGTTGGGCCAAGGTGCCTTTGGAGCTATGTACAAGGTATTTATAACATATTTGTATCGTTAGACTCCTTGCACTAAATCACAAGTCATCAATTTCTCAAGTCATCAATTTCTCAAGTCAATTATATATCATTTTGACAAAGCATCAACTAAATAATGAGAATTTTGAAAACCAATTTTTTTGGTAGTTTAATTTTTACAGGGTGTATTGCTAGATGGAACTGAGATTGTTGTCAAGTTATTATTACCAAAAACACAACAAGAAACCAAGGAGTTTTCCAATGAAGTTGCCAATGTCACAAGTGTGAGCCACAAGAATCTAGTGAAACTTAGAGGTTGTTCTTTTGGTGATCTTGATCAACAAATCCTTGTATACGAGTTTGTTCAGAACAACAATGTGGGAGAAGTTATTTTTGGTAATATTTCTTTACCCTACCATTGGGAGAAGCAATCCAATTGAAAATAAATGTGAAAATAATAGTATTTTGTTGATATTCAATGCGATTTTATAAACATCTTTAAAACCTCATAAGGAAATGAAGAATATGTTGTAACTAAAAATGATCAATTTTTTTTTCAAAAAATGGAAATGTTTTTGATAATGTGTCAATTGATCTTTAGGAGAGTGGAAATATCCTTTTGGAAAAGGTGGTATATGGGATACAATTAATGTTCTTCCTACATAATAAAAAAAGCTATGTGATAAATAAAACAAAAACTATCACCATGAGTTGCAAATATTTTGGGGAGATCACCATCTCTCAAGGCATTATATCTTCTTGTATTTAGTGGTTTAGTTTGTTATTTTGTTACTTGTTGATCTTATCACCAAATTTTATTTTTGTAGACATGATTTTGAAATCTTATAAGCATGTCATTTCGATTTGGAACATGTTATTAAGTGGCATATTATTAAAAGACCTAGATTGAACTCACTGAATTTGAATTTCACATTATGTTCAACCCACAATACAAAATATTAAAACCACAAAAAATATTTTTCAAGATGTATCACAATTTTTTGTTAAATATGTTTTGTTGTAATCTTTGTAAAATTAAACTTTGAAGTTGATTGAATGAATATAGAATTGTGCAACGTTATAGATTTCATTTTAAATTACAAGTCAACTATTGGTGTTGAGTTATTTCACTTTGATTATAATATGCTCAAGGTATTATTTTGGTTAAATAAGCAAGTTGTTTTCATAAAATTGTTTGTGGATCCTTTTGTTTCTAAAACAGAGGATAAAGGAGGTCACAACACAGATTGGCCAACTCAAAAAAATATATGTATTGGAAAGCTAATGGCCTCAAGTATCTTCATCAATATGTACAACCCCCAATAGTGCATCAAAACATCAAACCAGCCAATATTTTGCTTGACAAAAATCTAAATGCCAAGATTGCAAATTTTGGCTTGTCACAACTTTTCCCATTGGTAGTCTTGTAGAAACGTCAAACATTGTTGGCATTCTATGAGTACCCTATACATGTGTTTTGATGTTGTAATGTTCATTGACAACTAATTATGTAATAATTACTATTTTTACAAAGTCCTAGAAATTTCATTATGAATAAGAACTTGAAGTAATAACATTTGAATACAAAATAAAATCCAATATCAAAATGTCTAAATCATATGCACAACCAAATATTTATCAATTTTATTGCTTGTGTAGTATATGTTGTCATATAGTATTTCAATAATTGTGTCATCGTGATTAGTTTCTAATGGATATATTAGCAAGGTAACAAAGTCATATGATCATTTCTAATTTTAGTGTTTTGACCACATCCCAACCTAATATAATATATAATAGTAATATCTTAATTAATAACTTTCAGAGTCCTTGATTCAAATTGAAGATGTATGCACGATTGTTAAATATTTGGTTTTTTATTCATTATTGCAGGGGTTATTTAGCTCCAGAGTATACTCGTGGCCAATTCAGTGAGAAAATTGATGTGTATAGTTTGGGGGTTGTCTTGTTAGAAATTGTGAGTGGCAGAAGCAGCATCGAATGTAAGTTAATGGGCAAGGATCAATTTTCTCTTGTGGATTGGGTAAGTAACTGGTCATTTCATCATTATTTCTAGAAGATTAATAAATGACATACTTTTGTTCTATTGCAAATTCCCTACATCATTTACATGCAAAAACCTAATAATTTGCTGTAAAAAATCATATGAAATGGATTATGTTGTTTAATTATCATGTGTAAGGACTTGTGCTCACTTTTGAGTTTTTTCTTCTCGAAATGTATCAAGGGTTATACCACATGGTTTGAAAGTTGCAATACAAGGACATCGATTTTTTTGTTGGTTTGCATGGTATAAGCATGTAAACTGCATAACGAGAACAAGCTTTTGGATCTGGTGGACCCAAATCTAAATGGTTCCTATGTTCAAGTGGAAATATTGCGTACCATAAATGTAGGCCTCTTGTGTATGCAAGTAACACCTTCAAGGCAACCATCAATGGACAAAATGGTGGCAAGGTGTAAATGGGAACATGGGGATTGAGATTGTTATCAAACAATCCCAATATCAAAGCGCAAACTATGATCCATTTTTAACAAATGATGAAAGTCCAAGTGTCCATTTGAGTATCATTAATGAGAAATCAAACATGGATCAAGAACCCCGCATGGGTTTCAATGATATGAAAACCAAACCTAGTGATGTATCAAGTTATTCATACAAAAATACATCTAAAGCCTCGCAAATTAATAGTATGAGGGGTTTGATTGAACTTAGTGGTGTTAAACCTAGATGATGTCAAATGATAATTCTAGTGGGAATGACCTTGACATTAATTTTATATATTTCTACTTTTGCCATGGGAGATTGTGGGGTTGAATTAGGTTTTGTAATATATTGCATATTTCTAGAGATAAAATTTTCAATTTTTTTGAAACAGATGACAGAATAAGTTTTTGTTATATAACAATTGTGAATTGTGATTAGTCCGTTGACAACCCCTTACCTTAATCAATATATCATACATTGAGTAAAATGTTCATCAAATTATATTTAGTATATCCAAATGTGATTACCTTTAGGCTAATATGATACATACATGAACTCACTAGATGCACATCATGTGGCCTACCTTAGGCCTAAATTTGATTCCTTGAAATTATTGGGATTATGATCATGTATGTCAAGCCTTGGCATTTGAAACAATAGAAAGATGTGTGGGTGTGATATTATAGATGTCAGGCAACACTCAAATGGTACCAATTTTATTTTTAAGGTAGTATACATTGCTAGCAACCAACAATTGTTCAAAAGGAAATTTTGAATATAATTATTGCATTTCACAAATCAATGAAGAAAATTTGGTAGACCTCAGTTATTTGTTTGATTGATTGGAAGTTCTCTTTTGGTGCAAAAGTATTGAATAATGTCACATTATATAAACATTATATTTTGTAAAACTTTCTCACAATCAATCTTTCTGATATAATAGATTGAATCCAAACTCTAATTTATTGGATTGAAATATTGGCATGAAAAGAATTCTCAATTTTTTTTTTCAATTTTAGCTCAATATTGATGAAAGTTTGACTAAATATACCAAAAAAAATTCATTTCTTTGTGGGAATTATTTTGGGTGCCACCCCACCATGTGGAATCATATGGATGCATTCTAATCTTTTACTTTTCAGCAAAAAATCACCAAAAGGTGCACTAACCCAAATTTCCAATGAAATAATTTTTTCAAAAACTAAACACCAAATTTCATCCATTTTAAAGTTGGGGGAGACTATAGCCACAAGCCTAGATACAAGCTACACATTTAATGGTCTTTTATAGAAGGATTGCCAGTTGAGTTGAAATATGTTTGGCGAGGCTCACCATTGTTGGTACACTACAAAATTGAAAAAAACCACTAATGCGTTTTTTATATGTTCCATTTGCTAATATGTCATGTTGAAGTTTTTTCTTAGTTTAGTGGCCAATTAGTTATTGATTGACAAATATATCAAGGGTCATTACAACGTAATTACTATCAAAAAGGATTGTGGATTTCAATAGATGGGGAAGTTAGTAATATTTATTGGTTATGTATTAATGAGCCAACACTATGTATCAGTTATGGTTCCTAGTGAGCGGAAAGGCGAGCCATAATTAGCACCTAGTGTTGGCCCCCTAGCATAAAAGACTAAATGTGGTGCTTAGGTAGGTTTCAAAATAGTTAGGTAGGTCTTAACATAGTTCAGTAGGTAGGAGGAGGTAGAATTTGCCGCTATGACCATTAATGAAAAAATAACAATGCTTGAAAATGTGCAAAATCAGCAGGTTCAGTCCTTTATGGTTGTACATTTGTTAACCTTAATTGTTTACAAACAAGGGTTATAGAAAGAGTGTTGAAAAGGCTTGAACTACGTTTTTTCCTTAGCTAAATTGAGCCCATTTTCCACTTGTGGAGGTGGCTAATTACACATACATTATGAAAATAATGGCGTTAATTATCTAGATTTCAAGAAAATAATAATTCTAAATTGCTAGATTTTCACAAGTTTTAGCATGTAGCCAAAATATAAATGGATTCTTAAAACATTTTATTTTCATATCTAGTCCATATCTAAATTTGGCTCCATCACAAGATTGGAAAAAAAATCTATTGGTGTGTAGGTGTGCATAAAAAATGTTATGGCCAGTGAAATTTTTGGGTTTGGTCATCTGAATTCTTTTTCGTTAATTATCTTAAATGGACTAACATTGAAATGTGTAATAAGGTCTAGTTGTGGAAAATTTAACGAACCAATGGAAATGGCAAAAAAAGATCATTAGTTTGAATGTTTAACATAATAGGGTTGTGTGTGGGCTTGAAATTTGTTTTTCAAGCCAATGGGATTGCTAGATTTGGTGGTCTAAATGTGTTTTCTTAGTTCTATTGAATAAGTAGTTCATTGTGTAATAATTATTTACAGACTAGATTTTAACACATGACTTGTGCACTTTGTTTAGATCAGAGTTGTGCATGTATATGGTTTAGAGCTTACATTTTGTGTATGTGTATGTGGCTTAAGGAATTTTATTTACATGTCAAGTGTAAGATTTGTAAAATCATGTAAACCATTTTAGGTCAAATAAAATAGTGTGTACTTTTGTAAAAGTTATTTACATTTACATTATGTTTATACACCTTGTAAAAATTGTGTAAAAATAAAAAAAACTAGAAAATGAAACAAAAAGATGCGCCACAACATGCAAATTTTGATTTTAGTCACATGAAGGGTGACAAGTTACAAATGCATTTCTATTGATCATTGAATTGGCACCTTTACAAAGTGGAAATAGGGGCATAAGAGTTCAATCAAAATTAAAGAGGTGCCAATGCATCATCATGAACAAAACTTATGAAAATCATGGATACATGTCTCAATCTTGGATACAATCCTCTACATGATCCTCAAGTTCATCAGGACACTTGGCACATCTAGAATGTCCTTTGTGGCTTCACCAAACCCATTCATATCTTCAAGTCCTCCTTTATCTTCAAAACCAATAGTGGAATCATTAGGCAAATTCTTGATTAAAAGAACTAAGAGATCCAAGTTCTTTGCGCCAAGTTAACACCAACAAGCACTTACAAGAATCCTTGCAATAAAAGAAATCTCTCTTCATTTGAAATATACTACCAATTATGCCTAAACTTGTTCTAACTAAATAAGCAACTATTGAAAACTACCCTTCACATTTTGACCATCAGTGAATGGAGTGTTCTACTTCTTCAAATGGCACATCAAATTTAGGTGGAATTTTGATCAACTAGAAAATTATCTAGTTAAAGTTTCACATCCACATGGAGCCCACAAGTTGGAATTTCCACTTTGACTAGGAAACATCTTGGTTGAGGTTTCAAATCCACCTAGTCACCACCATTTGGATTTTGGACACCCTTGTAGGGTTGTTGATGAATTTTTACAAAACTTATATGTGTGTGTGTGTGTGTGTGTTTATATATATATAACTTTGGTAGAACCTTGTAAACTAAAACATTGACTTGTGAAAGATGGGGCATGTTTGGCACACAATTTTTTGGTTGAGGTCTAAAATCCACCTTTGGTCACCAAGCAGAAGTTGGACCTTGTGAAGATTAGAAATTAACCTAGTGGCCATGAGGTGGATTTGATTTTTAATTTCAATTTCAAAAAATTATATTTGGCATTTAATACCATCTTGGGAGCCATTAGGTGGATTTTGTGTCTATTCATAGGGTTGTTGAAAAAAAAACCCAAAGGAAAAAAAAATGGAGATAGATCTTTTGACTATTGACCTAGTTTATTACATCATGGTTTTTTTTTAGTGGTTGGTTCCAAAATGGTCATTAATGTTTTTGTCATTATTTCATGTGTGATATGGATTCACATTGTTTTTCATGAATCCATTAATTTAGTGAAACCAAGTAATGGTTGAGTTTTTAAATGTTGGTGTCAATGTTGATATATGGGATTTCACATCCCATATTAAAAATGCAAATTGAATTTAAGAAGATAAGGGATGTCATTCTTTTTCCAATATTTGGTCCTTCTAGGGTTGAAATTTTTGTTATTTCACCATTAATTGTGTTAGATTCCCTTGCACAACAAAGTTTTTTCTACCTAATTCCAAGCATAAGATTTTATGGGAATGGGTATGGATTTTTTTGGCCAATAAAAGATGTTTCTTTGGAGGTTGAATGAACTTCAACATCAATAGCTTAAGAGATTGGACACATGGACCCCAACTGCCTTGAGGGGTTAAATAATCTCAAAACAAAAAGAGTGCCATGTAACATGCCAATGCTTGCCCCAAATTACCCCAACAACGATATGATGCACTTTCATATCAAATAGTGTTTATAAAAGGTTTTATAATGTTTCCAACAATAGCAATGATAGTTCTAATACTGACAATGACACTGGAATGTAACCCTGACACTATTGGAGGAGGAGGTCGTAGCAAAAATTCACATGTGCTTTCATTAAGACATTGTAGTTGGAGAGGAACTAAATGTGATCTTGTAGATGAAGTTTGGGTTTTTGTTACTAAAAAGTGAGTCATTGATTATGACCCAAGGGAAGTAGTTGATGTCAAGAAGTAAGTCAAAATGAATATAAATGGGCCAAAATTTATATCAAAATGTCAAACTTTTACAATTTGTTTTTACATATGTCTATGTGGTGCCAATTTAATGGCATGTTAATCATGGTGAGTTATGCTTGATCATTAATATGGATGTTATGAAATCTAAATTGAATTATTACATGTTCCAATTTTTAATTTTGGTTTGAACAACTTATTAATAACTACATTCAACATCACTACTTTCATAAAAGGTTTTTTAATTTTCATAATACAAACCTTTTAATTTCCACAAACCATTTAGTAATTGGGGAGTATTTAACACATTTTAAAAGCACTCAAAACTTCCAAAAAATGAATTTTTAATTTTCCAAAAATTTAAGGTCTATTGAAAGTTTACAAGTCATCTACAACATATGAATGTGGTGTAATGTATATGGTGTTTCAAACAAAGTTATAGCTTATAATACAAGAAATTAAAGATTAAAATGTCAAAATGTTTTGGTATGAATTGTGATCATGTTTTAAGATGAAATGCAAAATCTTACAAAATTTGTGCATTTAAAAAAAATTATATTTATTAAAAAATGATTGACACAAAACATGTGACATATTGGGGCAATTGTAAATATAATAAAGATGTCATTTTAGAATTATTTTCTATGATAAAGGTGTTTTTTAACAAAAGGAAGTCTTCAAAAGGACAATAGTCCTTAATCTCATGTAAACACATTGGCTTGTTGAATTTCATTTGAACCCAAGTGCAAATTTATCACTATTCAAGGGGTCGATATTTGTTAAGAAACTTGGTACAAAGTTGTGGGTTTGGCACGATCAACATACATGGTGTACATTGTACAAGTAGGAAAATTGACATGGGTGTCAATATTTGTTGCATGGAAACAAAGGGACCAAAAACAATAGATCATTGTTAGGTAAGCAAAGTTGAATATATAAACCTTAATTATGCATAGTGCCAATATCATGCCACATGAAATGAAAGTCATCGAAGATGGTCAACAAGATGTTCAACTTTTGATTTTAAATACATGGAAAATGATTCATGAGCAAGGCAATGATTGTTGAAGTTGAACTTCACTTCTTAATTACCATACATTTTTCCAATGTCTTTTAATGTATTTTTTTAATGAAATTGAAATTATAAAAGAATAATTTTGTTAATGTTGGGAAAAGGTTCATGATAATGATTGTATTCCCACCTATTGGCCACTAGGTTAAAATAAAAAATTAATCACATATTGTCAAAAATGTTCAATCAATTGAATGTTTGAAATGTCAACCTTTTGATCAAGTTCTTATGTTGGTTTTTTTTTGGATTGAAGATCAGCAAGGAAATAAGCATTGGATAAATCTCTTAATATGTTATAAGTCCTTTGAAAAAAAGAGGTCACTTGAATGTTGATGTCAGGATACATGGTTTCAATTTTGTTAAGTGTATTATTTGTGAATCATTAAAGGATTTGATATCAAAACTCAGAAAGAATAGTGATGGTGCAAAGGAACATGAAATGAAATTATGAAAACACAATATTCATTAGGAATCGTGTAAATGTTTTTTTATCATATACGGAGATTTAAATCAATCCAATCCATATATATATATATATATATATACCTTTGTAGATCATCCATAACAAGATGGATCATTCCAAAATTATTCATACAAGACTTGTAGTAGAAAAAATGTGTTTTAAAGTCTAAGTCAACTTCCAATCACTTTAGTTGGAATGATTGCTCATGGTCATGGAGATAAGACATTTTTTCAATATTCCAATGAATTTTGGCCAAATTATCCCAATTTTAAAATTGTGTTGTTGTGATTTCTTGGAGCTTTGAAAAAAGAACCTATTAATGAATCAAGGATTTTGTTTGAACATGAATCACAAAATGCATTCTTTCATCCATTGAAGCAAGGAATTATTCATTATTTACTAAAGAAATTATTTAGTGTTAAACCATTGACTAGAAAGATGCTTCTTCAAATGGACAACTATGTGAAGCATAACAAGAATCGTCACTTGCTTACATTTTTATCTTTCCTAATTGCAAGATAAATGTTTGAAGAATGCACAAAAACCTATCATGAAACAAAATCCTATCAAAGTAGGATGTGAGAAATTTACCATGCACCAAAAAAGAAATAATTAATTTGTCAAATGAGAGAATTAATTATTTGTTTCTTGTATTTAAGGTGTCTTTTTGAGGAGATGTCCAAAAAAATCTTATGCGTAGAATGAGGGAAATTGCCAATTTTGGAACTTATAAACATTGGATAAATCATGTTTATTACTTAAACTAAATCGAAGTTTGAACTTTCAAAATACTTGAAAAAGTTTAACTTCATGATGGAGGACATTAAGCCTTAGAAGTTGAAGCATTAGACATTGTTGAACATGAACATGAGTAGCTAATTCAATCCAATTTGCATCTGATATATGTTCATAGTAAGAGTTCAAAATTGTGCTATGTACTTGGACTTGTTGCTTACTTTCATGTCTTGGAATCTTTTTATGGATGTGGTTAACATGTGATTTTTTTACTAAGATCAAAATTTGTTTGGTTGTTTTTGGACCTTGTGTGTGTTGAAAATCTATAGCCAATTAGATCATACTAGATAATAAAAGGTAATCACTTAAACACTACAATTTTATTGTCATATGATTTACAATTGAAGGGTTGATTTATATGAATTTTTTGTTTTATATAATTGCAATAGACTAAGGCCTTTGTGGACTTGATGATTGACCATGTGATTGTTTATTGCAATGTTGAACAATTTGCTTGCACTAATGTGGATTAAGTTGAGAAGTGGATATTTACCTTCCAACATGCAAAGCAAAAGATAATTTGGTAATCTTTGTCTTTTAATTAATTTCCTGGAAGTATAATCGATTCCTTTGGTTGACCTTTTCCCTCATTTTGTAATCATGAAATTATCATAGTTAATAATCCCAAAGAAAGCAAGTATCAAGAATGTGCTTCTTGTGAATATGTTATGTCCATAAATCTTGATCTTATATGAAATCTTAAGTATTTCCAACTTTTGTAATGGCTAAACACTATTTATCACACCAAATGATTTGAAACATAGAATACGTGTCACACAATTTGAAACAATTGTATTGTAATCCTTAATTCAAATGTCCCATCATCCATGCCTTAAAACAAGGTATTATTACAACTTGAAATCAATGGCATTTAAATTTAAGAAAAAAGTCTCACAACTCAAAGACAAATGTTCCACACCCCTAAGACAAATGTTTTGCACCTTTGAGACAGTACGATTAACATGTAATAATTTCAAACCATTGGACCAAGAATTTACATGTATTTGATGTAAATACACATTAAAAAATAACAATATACATGTTTTGACTTACAATTGGACCTCATGCCAAGAGAGCTTATCCTAAAACAAAACTAATTTTGCATATGCATATTGGCCTAGAGTTGAAATTGGCTTAAGATTGAATTTGTTTTTGAAATATAGCCTAAGGTTATAATATTTTTAACACTTTGACTCATGGTTGGAACATTCATTATAATTTCACTTGAGGTTGGAATCATGTACCAATATGCCTCTTTTGGTATTGTGTACCTAGTCACCTTCCCTACTTACTCACTTATGATACTAAATCACTTACAAGGGTAGTTACTTAAGGAATGCAAGGGAAAAGTAAAAGGGTTTATAAGATAGGAACCTTGGTAACTCAGTTGTGGTTTGTTGACAACTTGACTTATAATAGGTTTCCAATGGATGGTGCATTAAAGGCACTCGGCCATATAATTTGACATCAAGTAGTGGTGAGCTAGTGGGTGTTGGTTCATTTTTTTGCATTTTTTCACTTCTTTTTTTCTTGGAGTAAAACAAGGGAACATGGAATCACCCATAAATTCTGGTTGGGTGAAAACACATTACGGCGACCATTTTGAGGTGTCACATTGTACTACTTTCCAAGGATGTGGATGTTTGGGTGTATCCCACCTCAAACTTTTGAAAGATTTTCATAGTATTTTTGCATATAATGTTAAAATATAACCTAGGTAAATTTTAAAAAAAAAAACTTATTTCATTTCATTTTATAAAGTGGGAGATTGAAATATATTTGTGGAAGTGAATGTAATGTATCTTTGTATTCAAAAGGACAAATATATATTTTTAAAAATTTAAATGATTTTTAACTTTCGTGAAAGTTGAAAATATATTAAACCATGTCATTTCACATAATTTAAACCATGTTTGAATACCATGTGACTAATTTGAAATTTTTATTTTAAAAAAAATTCCAACAAAAATACAATAAATGTGTGATAAATTGAGAATTTGATAAATAATCACATTCACATGGAAGATGACAAGCGTAATTAAATGGGCCATATTTTTAATTTCATTCAAATTGATTATTTTAATAATTAAGGAAACCTTCAAATTAGGGCAGATAAAACAAGACAATCACCTTATTATACCAATGTATATTATAAATATATTCATGGATTCATCAATATAAATAATGAGATTGATTTTAAAATATATACAACATCATTTTTGTCAAAATAATATTTTAATTCTAAAAAATCCAAGTTAATACCCAAAATTGAATGTACTATATTTTTGGAACAATTATATTATATGCATTATAATGCTAGACCCAAAAATACTCCAAATGGGGTAATTGTAATCTGCTTTCACCTACCTGCACAATAGTAAGTGATCTTTTCAGCACATTTGCTATATTTAACAAACAAAAATTTGAGAAATACCTTGAAAACTGTATTTTTTCAAAGTAAAATATGTTTCTCAACAGTAAATTGTTGTGAAATCGAAAAATTGAAAAATTAAATAAAAACCCTTGTACAGAAAGAAACAGTAAGAATAAAATTATGTGATAAACTGACAATAGGTGAGTAAGTATTAGAGCACCACCCACTTTCCCTTTTCTACCTATCCTCTTGGGTTTGTGAGAAAGACAAATGACCACCTGGAGTTTATTGCACTACAAAAGGAAAGAGTAGGAAAAGAAGGAGTGAGTAGATAAGATGATCAAAGACTTTTATGGCAGGAGGAGATTCGAAGTGCGTTTTGAAAAGCGGTACGAAAATTATGGCCAACTTGGAAAACCATGTCCAGCCAGGCCGGTGTCCACGGTCTTGACCTTTTTGACAAAGGCCTCTTATTATTGGCACTATTTAGCCGAGGAAATGTTAAATCTAGACCAGGAGAGCTCCCTAATTTAGTCCTAAGTGGGCTATCTACAGGTTTTAAGAACTACCATAAGCAATTTTTTTAAAAAAAGTGTGTATTTAACTTTTGCACTGAAGTAAAAAGATTTACCCTTTGCATTAAAGGACTTTGAATTAAGTAGCCCTTCATCACAAAAATTCACATTCCAAACGCCCATTTATTTAACAACTATGCATTAAAAATGAAAGTACAATATTTTGAAAGTTTAAAACATAAGTACATTAAATAAACACGATTACCTTGTCATGAAATACATATTTTTTGTAAACACATTTCAGCAAGTTTTGATTTTTGATTTTGAATTACTGAAAATCATTGTTCAACTAAGGAAAAGACAAAGTAGGAGCCGGAGTCCTTTGAAGCTCGTGTACAGTGAACTCTATAATCAATCTTAACAGTATATCCTTGCATTGGTAGGCAGGGCCAATAATCAAGAAAATCAATCTAAAGGCATGACTGTCCGATTCTTCCTGTCACTCAAAATATTGAAGATGGTAGAACCAGTGTTTTTTTAAAATACTAAATTTCATCTTTTGACCTGAAAAATATGATTTCGACCTATACAAAGGATACTTCGTGAAAAAAATGACCAAATACCACAGGTCTGGAACAAAAAAAATCCAAAATTTCAGATTTTTTATGATA